>JADMIO010806467.1_pt1 | contig 60360 bp, 46 predicted proteins | sample 8958161 | NCBI WGS metagenome assembly JADMIO01 (sample SAMN16585339, study PRJNA669376) | soil metagenome | isolation source: Crop rotation soil | place: USA: Cullars Rotation, Alabama | collected 2011
GCCGCGACTTCAAGTCACGTGAATTCCAAGCTTCGGATCCCACTGTGCTGGAAAGGCGCGGTAATCGTAATCAGCCTGTACCATTACCCGGTATTGCTTACCAAACTGATTAAAGTTAGAGGCATATAAACCACCATAATAGCCCTGCAAAGTGTTCAGCACCGAATTTACGGTTACCCCTGCCTCCTTACATTTGGCCACGTTAATATCAACCTGAAACTGTGGAAAGTTAGGATTGAATGATGAGTTCAGGTTTTGTATCTCCCTGCGCTTACCCAATGCTGCTATAAAATCATTACTTACTTTAAATAGCTCGTTTACGGTATGCCCACCCTTATCCTGCAACTGAAACTCGAAGCCATCGCTGTTACCAAAGCCCTGAAGCGTTGGCGGGGAAAAGAAAAATACCGTAGCTTCCCGCAACCCGCTGGTTTTGCCATACAATTGTCCGATGATACTCTCCTGGCTGTCATTTTTATCTTTGCGGTGCTCCCAGGTTTTCAGCTTCATGATCACCATTGCGTAAGCGCTGCCCGAACCGGCTATAAAGTTAAAGCCCACCAGTTTAAGTGTACTTTCCACCGCCGGGAAGGTATGACCTATACTATCTATCTTATTGGCAAAGGCATCGGTACGCTCCATTGATGATGCAGGCGGCAAACTGATAGCCGCAAACACCACGCCCTGGTCTTCATTGGGCACAAAGCTTGAAGGTGTAGTTTTTACCAGGTAAACCAGCGTTGCGGCAAACGCCAACACAACTACAACGGCTATCCACTTTTTATGTGCCAAAAAATTTACCGACTTTTTGTATTTACCACTTATCGCCTCAAATGAAGTATTAAATATGGTATAAAACCTATCGAGAAATCCATGTTTGGGTGTTCCCTTTTGATGTGGCCTTAAAAATAAGGCACATAGCGCAGGGCTAAGCGTTAAAGCGTTTACTGCCGAAAGCAGGATGGCTACAGCCAGCGTAATACCAAATTGTTTATAAAATACTCCGGTTGAGCCCGATATAAACGTTACCGGTAAAAATACCGCCGACATTACCAGGGTAATGGAAATGATAGCCCCTGATATCTCGCTCATGGCATCAACAGACGCTTTACGGGGCGATTTATAACCCATATCCAATTTGGCATGCACAGCCTCGACGACGACGATAGCATCATCCACCACAATACCGATGGCCAGCACCAATGCAAACAACGTAAGCAAATTAATGGTGAAACCGAACAGGTTGAGGAAAAAGAAAGTACCCACAATAGCTACCGGGACCGCAATGGCAGGGATGAGGGTAGACCGGAAATCCTGCAAAAAAACAAACACCACAATAAACACCAGGATAAAAGCTTCTATCAATGTACTGATCACCTTTTCTATAGAGGCATCCAACAGTTCATTGGCATCAACCAGGTAGGCTATCTTCATTCCTTTTGGGAAGGTTTCTGAAGCGGCATCCAGGATCTTTTTCGATTCATTGATCACATTCCGGGCGTTGGAACCTGCTGTTTGGCTGATAGCCACACCCACCGAGGGCAAACCATTGGTGATGATGTGGAACGAATAATCAAGCGAACCCAGCTCAACCCGGGCCACATCATTTAAGCGCAGCAACTGCCCGTTCCCCACCGATTTGATGATCATGTTGCCAAATTCAGCCGCTGTTTGCAGCCTGCCTTTATACCTGATCACATACTGGAAAGACTGGTTACTGTTTTCGCCAAATTTACCCGGCGCGGCCTCAATATTCTGTTCGTTTAGTACCTCGGTAATATCATCAGGCACCAAACCATAGCGCGACATTACATCGGGTTTTAGCCAAATACGCATAGAGTAATCCCTTGAGCCAAAAACCTGGGCATCGCCCACACCGGTAACACGTTGAATTTGCGGCACCAGGTTTATTTTGGCGTAATTTTGCAAAAAGGTTTCGTCGTAAGTTTTGTTTTCGCTGTATAACGAAAAGATGATCAGGTTACTACTCTGACTTTTTGCTACTGTAACACCTGATTGAGTAACCACCAGCGGCAGCAAACTGGTTGCCCTCGATACCCGGTTCTGCACGTTCACCGCGGCCAGATCGGGATTGGTGCCTACCTTAAAATAAACCGTGATTGATGCCGAGCCGTCATTACTGGCCTGGGAGGTCATGTAAGTCATGTTCTCTACTCCGTTGATCTGCTCCTCCATCGGAATGATCACGCTTTTGAGCACCACATCGGCATTGGCGCCGCTGTAAAAGGCCTGTACATTCACTGTTGGCGGTGCTATATCCGGATATTGTGATATGGGCAGGTTAATAAGCCCCAAGATACCCAGTATCAGCAGCAAAACTGAAATTACGGTTGACAGTACCGGGCGTTCTATAAATTTTTTAAGCATAATTTCGCTTTTGCAGGATTGAAAATTAAAAACACTTAATTATTTAAGGCTGCCATATACAGAGCCATCGCTAACATTTACAGGCTTAATGGGTGTGCCATCCCTTAAATTATTGGCGCTTTCCAATACTATTTTATCACCGGCGTGCAGGCCTTCTGTTACTACATAAAACTGGCCGGGTGTATTGTCCATTACCTGAATAGCTACGTTTTTTATCTTATTCTGCTTATCAACCAGATATACAAAACGTTTATCCTGCAGCTCATAAGTAGAGCTTTGCGGAACCAGTAAACCGGATTTGATGGTATTAGATATCCTTACCGATGCACTGCTGCCGCTACGGATCATACCTCTTGGATTTGGAAAATCGGCCCTTACATTGGCAGCTCCGGTTGCAGTGTTAATCAACCCATTCACGGTTTCTACATGGCCCTGATGATCATATGTTGTACCATCAGGCAGTATTAGCGATACTTTAGGTAATTTGCTTATTTTGCTCTTGAGAGATGCTGTTCCTGTACTATCTTTACTAAAATCAAGTAGTTGCTTTTCGTTCAGGGCAAAATAAACGTAAACATTGGCGGTATTATAAACTGTGGTTAATGGGTCGGTGGTAGTACTGGTAACCAAACTACCCAATTTATATGGTAACGAACCTATAACCCCATTTACCGGACTGGTAATGGTGGTATACCCCAAATTAACCCTGGCATTCACTAAGCTTGCCCGGGCCTGTGCCAGCGCTGCTGCTTTTGATTGCTGTGTATACTCGGCCGCCTCCAGTTCATAATGACTGATGATGTCTTTTTCAACCAGTGGCTTTACTTTGTTCACCTGCATTTTGGCCATGCTTAAATCAGCCTCGGCTGTTTTAATGCCCGCTTCGGCAGTGCGCACCTCCTGCTCATATTGCGGCGCGTTTATTTTAAAAAGCAGTTGGCCCTTTTTTACAACCGCACCTTCGTCCACATATATTTTTTCCACATATCCATCAATCTTAGGCCTTATCTCAATATTTTGCTGGCCCTGAATACTTGCAGGATAATCGACATTTAATGTGGCCTGTCGTGGTTGCAGAGTAATCACCTTATAATCTACAGCCTCCTGACCTGGAGCACCGCCAGCCGGCTTTTGGCTATTACCGCATGAGGCTAAAACAGCCATGAGTAAAGCAGCCGCAGAAAACAGCTTCATTTTTTGGGACACAACGGGCTTATATTTTTTGCAGGATCTAATAAGCATAATAAGGTAAATAATTTGTAAAAATTTAAGGCAAAGGACTTCCAGCCGAAAAATACGGTATAATTTCTTATTTAGATAAGCAAAAGTTACTAATGTTACAGGTCGTTTTTTGTCGGCGCTTACTTAATAATGTTTATAACGGCTCGGTTATATTGCAGGAAGCAATCAGACGTTCACTAAAAAGGCATTTATTTTTTGATGTAAACCCTGAGCGTCAAAAGGTTTGCCAATAAAATCGTTCATACCGTAGTCCATGCACTTTTTCATTACTTCTTCAGTGGCGTGCGCGGTTACTGCTATAATTGGAATGGTACTTTTTTCATTGTGCCAGCTTCTGATAGCCGCTGTTGCCTCGTACCCATTTAGTTGGGGCATATCAAGATCCATCAAAATGAGGTCGTAGTTATTTTTTTCAAGCATATCGAGCGCAATTTTGCCATTATCTGCAACATGTACCCGATAGCCTGCTTTTTCAAGTACTCTAACAATAAGCAATTGGTTTAAATGATTGTCTTCAGCAACCAATATCCGGGCATGTTTAGCCTTATCGGTATGCTTATCGCAATTTACGTTACCGGCATCGGGACATTCTTCATCCTCAACATAAGTTGGATGTTTATAAAATGGCAGTAAAAATCTGAAATCAGAACCTTGGGGAGTACTGGATTTTATGAATATATCGCCACCATGCAAATCAACCAAATGTTTGGCCATATTAAGCCCCAGGCCTATACCACCCAACTCGTGGTTATGTTTCAGCTGATCGAGACTGACAAATATCTTACCCTGTTTTTCAGCCGGTATACCGGTACCGGTGTCCTGAATACTAAACCCTAACCAAATGGTATCCTCCGTATTATCAATAACATATACATCAACAAAAACAGAACCCATCTGGGTATACTTAACCGCATTTGAGACCAGATTTAACAATATATGACTCAAACGCAATTCATCACCCAAAACCACCTTCGGCACATCCGGTTCAATTTTATAACTAATGGCAAGGTTTTTTTTGTGTGCCTCGGGCTTTAGCATCGATATAGAATCGCGCACAACATTATTAATGCTAATCGGGTCGCGTTCTAACTTTACCTTACCCGTTTCCATTTTTGAAAGCTCCAGGATATTATTTAACAAGCTTTTCAAAAACTCGCCCGATTTAATTATGGCTGAAAGATATTCTTTCTGTTCGTCGTTGACCTCCGATTCTTTAAGTAGGCCGGCAAAACCAACAATGGCGTTCATGGGCGTTAAAATTTCATGGCTCATGTTGGCAATAAATACCTGCTTAATTTTTTCAGACGCCTCAGCCCTGTCGTTTTGCTTTCGTTCCTTGATCTGGGTATCTTTTAACTCAGAAATAGTATGCTCCAGCTTATCGGTCATCTGGTTAAAGGCTGTAGCCAAAACCCCTATCTCATCGCGCGAGTAAACGGTTACCCGGGTATCAAACTGTTCGTCAGATACTTTTTTAGCACCCGCTATTATTTCTTTTATACCCTTTTGTATTCCTTTGCTAATGGATATGGCAATTAGTATACCGGTTAGTTCAATGGTAAAAGCAAGAGCTATCAATATTTTCAGCACCAGGTTCTCAAACCAGCGCGAGCCTTCGCCCAGGCTATAAGAGAAACTATCTTCCATCGGTGTGAACTCCGCGTTAATAGTGTTTACATAGTTCAAAAACTGCTGGGTTTGTGCCGGCGTTATTTTGCCCGAAATAATATTATTATGCAATTGCTCGCTTACGGGTATCAGCTTGATCATTATGCCCTCGGCCTTTTTCCAATAGTAAATAGTCTGCTTTAAATATTTGATCTGATTAAAACGAAGCATCAGGTTTATCATGCCGTCAATATCATCAGGGTGGTTACGGCCGGCTAAAAAACCTTTGCGGGCCATTTCATAATCGGGCACCGGTTTTTCAAGCGCAGTCCGGGCCATGCCATCACCCAGGGGCACCTTTAAAAACTCCTGAAAGGCCTGGTAATCTTGTTCATCATGTGAATACGCGTACACACGCAAATGCGCCAGCGCGTCTTTCTGAGCTTTTGACCAAAGTCCTTCGCCGCCAACATATGAACGGACCGCCGATAAGGTTTTTATCGCAAAATTGAGAGTAAACAGCTCTACAATGATCAAAAAAGCCATAATACCAATGGTAAAATATAACTTTTTCGCTATTGGAATATCCCTAAACCACCTTACCAAAAAAAATGTCTGCATGCTACCCTCATCGTTGAATATTTCAGGTTTTAAAATTAGTTGAAACCTAAGTGTTATTTCTGTTCATAAATTGATATAAAATTCCGTTCATTCACTGAATTTCACACCTGTTCGTATTATTCATTTTATAATTATCCTGGCAAAATAGTCACCTTGCGGCATACTTTATTGCTTTTTTATTAATAATTAACAAACATTACCATAAACGAAAATCAACACCCCAAATAAGCAACATCATTTCATGGCATTTTCGGCCACCTGAAATATTTAACTTCATACGGGCGTATGGATCATTGTGTTAGCTTTAGTATTTTTTTATCAATGCTTATTCAATTCTTTTTCTATACGTTCCTGCATTTGTTTTTTGTAATTTTCATCAAGCTTTATTACCGTAGCTTTTGAACTATGGAAAAGCTCGCGCACCATCCGGTTAATAGCTATACTTTGCCGCTCATATGTCCGGCAAACTGAGCAACCCGCCAGGTGAATTTTCAACTCCAGTTTTTCGCGCAGTGACAAACCCTCTATTTGCTTTTTTTCTATCAAATGAGTTGCCTTGCGGCAATTGTAGGCTATTTTTGTTAGTTCATCCATGTCTCGTTCTTTTTAAAGCCATCTTTTTTGCAGGCATTCCCTTAAATTAAGTTTAGCCCGGTGAATAATAACCCAAAAGTTTGATGGGGAAACTTTGAGCTGTTTGCAAATGACATCTGTAGCCTCATCATCCATGTGTTTCATCGTAAACACAGACAACCACAGGGCTGGTAGCTTTTCCATACATTTTTGAAGTATGTAGCTAAACTCCTTATTAAGCAGCGCGTCTTCCTGCTCAATACCAAACTCCTTAGGTCTGTACTCTACATTCCAATGTCCGTCGTCGTGGTCAAAGAAATCAGCCTGTTCTCTTTCAGCCTCTTTTACCTCTGGTCTTTTAGCCAGACCAGAGGCCTTTTTGCGGTAAGTATCAATTACTTTGTTTTTTATTATAGCGGTAAGCCAGGTACGCTCCGAGCTATTACCTTTAAAGCCATCTATTTTTTCCAAAGCTGCTAAAAAGGTCTCCTGAACCAGGTCCTTTGCATGGTCTTCATCATTAATACGGGTATAGGCGTAGGTATACAAATAGTCGGCATACAGTTCAACCCATTTGGTGGCATCAATTGATGGAGGATTTGCTGTTGTATAGTTATCGTTTAACATTGAAAAATGATAGAGATTAAAGCCTGCATAAGTATGTTGTTTGCCAGTTAGTCGGCCGGGGCTGAGTTTCCTTACACTATTTTTTTATTTTTTGTAAGGAAGGTGCCCGTTAACCGACAAACACAGTAATTGAAGGGTTATACCATGAATGATCAGCCAAGCATTATATTACCGGCATTGTTGCGTTCATACCTGTACAGCCTCGTTAACAATTTAAATCACACACATTTATCAAAAACAAAGCAATGGTTAAATTAGCATTACTGGCCCGTTTGGAGGCCAAACCGGGTAAGGAACAGGAAGTAGCCGACTTTATAAAAAGTGCATTACCGCTGGCGCAGCAGGAATCAGATACCATTAACTGGTATGCACTACAGCTGGGACCATCAACCTTTGGCATTTTTGACACTTTTGAGCACGAAGAAGGCAGAAAAGCTCATCTTGGCGGACAAATAGCCCGGGCCCTTATGGCTAAAGCGCCCGAACTACTTGCCAAAGACCCTGTTATTGAACAGGTAGACTTACTGGCAGTGAAGTAGACTTTGGACTGTGAGACTTTTGGGACTATGGAACAAGAAGAAATAGGATTATTGCAAAGACGTATTAGATAAATCACAAACATAACGTGTCCTTTGTCTTTCGTCCTATAGACATAAAGTCTAATAGTCCTAAAGTCCCATAGTCCTAAAATCCCCTTATCTTTGCAGCTAATGGATTATTTCAAAAAGCTCCTTGATCTGCTTAATAAAGAAAAAGAAGAGGATCGTAATGCTTACTTAAAACTTACTGAAAATACCGGCGCGGCCGATCGGCGCGCACAAGGCCTGAGTTGGTACCCGGTTGCCATACGCGGCACAGAACCCGGCCGGGGCGACTATATCAACGTTGAAATAGAACGCACTACCCATAAAGATATGGCCTATCAGTTTCGCTTTGGTGTGCCGGCTGCTTTATTCTCCAACCACGATCCGCAAAAAGATCGTGTAGAGGGCACCATCACCTATGTAAATAACGATCGCCTCAAGATAACCCTGTATACCGATGAACTACCCGACTGGAGCCGCGATGGCAAACTGGGCATCGACCTTCTTTTTGATAATAATAGTTATGATGAAATGCAGAGTGCTCTTAAACAGGCTTCGGCGTTGAGCACTAAACCTCAGGAAGGTCGTTTAGTTAATATTCTTATTGGTGAAAAATCACCTTCGTTCAATACCTTGCCATCGGTATCCGTTCCGCGTTTGAATGTGTCGCAGGCAACGGCGGTTCAAAAAATAGTTTCGGCGCAGGATGTGGCCATTGTACATGGCCCGCCCGGTACCGGCAAAACGACCACATTGGTTCAGGCTATCATCGCGCTGCATCAGCAAAATAAAAAACAAATACTGGTGGTTGCCCCCAGCAATACTGCGGTTGATCTGCTGAGCGAAAAATTAACCGATGAAGGCCTTAACGTATTGCGCATAGGCAACCCTGCCCGTGTATCTGAAAAATTATTTTCGCTTACACTCGATAGCAAAATGGCCGAGCACCGGGATAATAAAGAGGTTAAAAAATTAAAGAAACAGGCCAGCGCTTATAAAGACATGGCCCATAAATACAAACGCAGCTTTGGCAAAGCCGAACGCGACCAGCGAAAAGCATTATTCAATGAGGCGCACAAGATCATGAAAGATGTTGCTGCCACCGAACAGCACATTATTGATGATCTGGTGGCTAAAGCCCAGGTCATTACTGCTACGCTCGTAGGCGCCAATCATTATACCATTCGTGATATAAAGTTTGATACCGTAGTGATTGATGAGGCTGGCCAGGCGCTTGAACCTGCCTGCTGGATACCTATACTCAAAGCTCAAAAAGTGGTGCTGGCGGGTGATCATTGCCAACTGCCCCCTACCATCAAATCGGCCGGGGCTGCAAAAGATGGCTTAAGCACTACCCTGCTCGAAAAATGTGCCGCTCTGCACCCCGAAGCCGTTGTGCTGCTGGAAGAACAGTATCGGATGAACGAGGCTATCATGGGCTTTTCATCAAAAGTATTTTATGAAGGCAAGCTCAAAGCTAATGCATCAGTAGCGCACCAGCTTTTATTTGCGGGTGATATGCCAGTTTCTTTTATAGATACCGCCGGCTGCGGTTTTGATGAACAGCAGCAAGGTACCAGCCTGGCCAACCCCGAAGAGGCGGCATTTCTATTAAAACATCTGGCCCGACTTATTGACAGTTTAAATCCTGCCGCAAGTATTCCGACCATTGCCATTATTGCTCCTTACAAAGAACAGATCAGGGTACTGAACGAACAGCTGGCCGCTCATCCCGAATTACTCAAATACAATGATTATATAGCGGTAAACACAGTAGATAGTTTTCAGGGACAGGAACGGGATGTAGTATACATCAGCATGACGCGCAGCAATACCGAGGGCGATATCGGTTTTCTTTCAGATATCCGCCGCATGAACGTTGCGCTAACAAGGGCCAGGAAAAAACTGGTGGTTATCGGTGATAGCTCAACCCTTACCCGGCTGCCATTTTACGCTGACTTTATTGATTATACCGAAGGCCTTGAGGCTTATGAAAGCGCCTGGGCATATGCCGGCGACTAACATGTGGCGCAAGTGTAATTTTACCACACAAATTACACACTTATGTAAAAAGCGCAAACGTTACCGGAGATAAATGTGCCATTTTGTTGAATTTTAGTGCTGTTTTATACTTATCTTGTCAAAAACCAAGATCACTTATTACGTATTAAATACACTAAGACCATGACCCCTATCAAAACTTTAGGACAATTTATCATTGAAAAACAGGCTGACCATCCCTACGCAAAGGGCGAACTTTCAAGATTACTGCGCGACATAGGCATTGCCGCAAAAATTGTTAACCGTGAAGTAAACAAAGCCGGCCTGGTTGATATACTTGGCCAGGCAGGCAGTACTAACGTTCAGGGTGAAACACAGCAGAAACTGGACATTTATGCCAACGAACAATTTATTGCCGCCCTCAAAAACGGTGGTGAATGTTGCATTGTAGCATCCGAAGAAAACGAGGAAATTGTGATGCTGGATACCGATGTATCCCTTGATGCCAAATATATTGTAGCTATTGATCCGCTCGATGGGTCATCAAATATTGATGTAAACGTATCGGTAGGTACTATTTTTTCTATATATAGAAGAAAAAGCACCGAAGGCCGGGCAACCCTTGATGATGTATTACAAAAGGGCGTAAACCAGGTAGCCGCCGGTTATATTATATACGGAACATCAACCATGCTGGTATACACCACCGGCAGGGGCGTTAACGGCTTTACACTCGACCCTTCTATCGGTGAGTTCTGTTTGTCGCACCCGGATATGAAGTTCCCTAAAACGGGCCACGTTTACTCTATTAATGAAGGTTACTATGTGCATTTCCCGCAGGGGGTAAAATCATATATCAAATATTGCCAGGTAGAAGATCCGGCCACTAATCGCCCGTATAGTTCACGATATGTAGGCTCCATGATAGCCGATCTGCATCGCAGTATGATCAAAGGCGGTATTTTCATTTACCCGGTAACAGCAGCTACTCCCGGCGGCAAACTGCGTTTGGTTTATGAATGTAATCCTATGTCGTTCATTGTGGAGCAAGCGGGCGGACGAGCCACAAATGGATATAAAAAACGTATCCTGGAGCTTGATGTTAACTCACTGCACCAGCGTACCCCTATTTTTATGGGATCAGAAGAAATGGTAATGAAGGCCGAAGAGTTTATGGCCGATGCAGAAGAGCTGCCGAATATTGGTTTGGTAGGATAGATTAAAGTAAGACATACGAAGTTTTAAAAACTTCGTATGTCTTTGGTTTGTGAGAGATTTATAGTTGTTACGCTGCCTTTGCTGCAGGCCCTACTGTACATAACATGCCGTCGGAAAAATCCTTGTATTGGCTGCAGTTTTTACGGAATAATGCTGCCAAATGATTAGCCTTCTCTGCATACTGAAAAGGATCGGGCCAGGTATTTACCGGGTTCAATATCTCCCTTGGAACTCCCGCGCACCATGCCGGTATCATCAGGTCAAAAATGGGCAGTTTCTGATAGGGTACGTTATCCAGCTGACCTTCAAGCGCGGCTTTGATCATGGCGCGGGTATAACTTAGTTTGATGCGTGTCCCGGTACCATAAGCACCACCGGTCCACCCGGTGTTGATGAGCCATACATTGATGGGGTACTTATCCAATTTTTCACCCAGCATTTCGGCATATTTGATAGGGTGCAGCGGCAAAAACGCTCGCCCGAAACAGGCTGAAAATGTAGCTTCCGGCTCATTGATGCCGCATTCTGTCCCGGCAACTTTGGCCGTATAGCCCGATAAAAAGTAATACATAGCCTGTGCCCGGGTCAGTTTTGAAATGGGCGGCAGCACCCCAAAAGCATCGGCTGTTAAAAAGAATATATTCTTAGGCACATCACCAACAGCAGGGTTTACCGTATTACTGATGTAATGCAGCGGGTATGACAGCCGGATGTTTTCAGTTTTTGACAGATTATCAAAATCAATCTTTGCTGATGATGGATGAAAACAAACATTTTCCAGTAGTGCGCCGGGTTTAATGGCCTCATATATCTGTGGTTCTTTTTCGGCCGTTAATCCGGCTATTTTAGCGTAGCAGCCGCCTTCAAAATTGAATACGCCATTGGCGCTCCAACCGTGTTCATCATCACCGATCAGCTGCCGTTCGGGATCGGCCGATAGTGTTGTTTTGCCGGTACCAGATAGCCCAAAGAAAATGGCCGTATCTCCATCAACACCTTTATTGGCTGCACAGTGCATGGTAAGGATATTTTTTTGAGGCAGTAAAAAGTTGAGTACACTGAATACCCCTTTCTTGATCTCACCAGTATAACCGGTGCCTCCTATCAGGATAACTTTACGGGTAAAATTGATCATTGCAAAATTATGCTGCCGGGTGCCATCCACCGCCGGATCGGCCTTAAAGCCCGGGGCCGAAATGATCGTCCACTCAGGTACAAAAATACTATCCGGCCGTAAAAAAAGATTATAAGCAAACAAATTCTGGCTGGCCGTTTCGGTAATTACCCTCAGGGTTAAACGGTGATCTTGCTCTGCGCATACCATAGCATCCCGCACAAAAATTTCCCGGTTATTTAAGTACGACACCACCTTAGTGTACAGACTATCAAATACTTCAGCACTAACAGCAATATTAATATCGCTCCACCATACGGTATTTTTTGTAATATTATCCGACACAATAAAGCGGTCTTTCGGCGATCGGCCGGTAAACTCCCCGGTATCAATAGCCAATACGCCTTTATCTGTCAAATAGCCCTCTCCACGTTCAAGAGCAGCTTTTTCAAGTATTTCCGGCGATAGTTGATAATGAATTTCAGAAGAATTATTAAACTCCGGAAAACTCAAAGGCATAGATGTTTTTTGATCAATGTTCTGTCCCATACAACACTAAAATTTATAATTGGTTATAACAAAACTATGATTACAAATATGCAATTCCAAATACATATTAACTGATAATCAATAAGTTGTATTCGATACACTAAGTAATTTAACACTACTAATCAAGCTGTTATCATTATAAATAACGGTTAGAAAAATTTTAATATTTTTAGCTGTATTATTGACATAAATGGGCAAAAAAAGGCCCGGTACAACATATTTCACAGATATGTGCATATAGTTGTACCGGGCTGCTGATAAATTTATCAGGTAATTGCTTACTTAAACCACACCGTTTGCGTAAAGGCGCCGTTAGCGGCGGCATCCCATATTTCCAGGCGCGCCCAGGTGCGGCCCGTCATGTCGACAGGTGTAGTAAAGTTCTGGTTACCAAAAGCTTTTGTAGTATTGAGATTAATGCGTTTGCGATAAACATTTTTGCCATCTCCCGAAACTATCTCGGCGAAACTGAGCGGAAAAGTCCAGTCGGCTTTAAAGCTTACCATACATTTGCCGTTGGCAGGTAGTTGCATCGTGTCGCCTGCCTGACGGCCATTTACCGTAAAATCAGCAATCAATATTTCGCCTGTGGTGGAGAAGAACTGGCCTTGTTGCAAAACATCAAGTACAGGTTGCCAGCCGTCTTTAAAACCAGGCTGCTTATTCATTTTCAGGTAATTCACATTCAAATGAGCGTACATTTCGTTCTCCGGCTCAATGCTGAACAGATCAGCCTCGGCCAACATCTTTTTTTGGAGCCCCCAATTATTCATATCATCCAGCAGATCAAGCGCCCGCTTACCCAATCGCGGTTGCGAAAGATCAGCAGGCAAGGCTTTCCAGGCAGCGCCCAAAAACCTGTCAGACCGGTAAAAAGCCTCGTCTTTATAAGCATCCGGAAAACCGGTTGAGCCTTTAGTACGGGCATGGGCAGTCCATGCTAAGCCGTTCTCTGCCTTGAGCAAAGCCAGCATATCATTTTTATCGCCTATGTGGTATATTTTACCATGCTCGGCGTCGCTGGTTTCAAAGGGCGTACCCGGCTTACGCGACATGATCCAGTAAACAGGCTTGGGGAAAAACTGCAGCCAGTGGCCACCAAAAAACTCGTTCGGCTCTTCGCCAGGCAACAGTAAAAAGTTGGGTGATGACAGGCGTTTGCATTGTTCAAATAATGATTTCAGTTCCAATAAACGCTGCTCATCCGGCCCTTTCGGGTGCGCGGTATAATGAAACTCGGCCAGGTGAACAATGTTTACACCCAATCTTTTGAAAACATCAACAAACTTAGGGCTATCCGGTATAGGCTTACCCGCCAATACCACACTCATAATAAACTCATTATGAAAATGACTGGTCATGGTTTTATAACCGGGCAAAGGTTTATAACTATCGTTATGCGTATATTGCTTCACATTGGCCAATACCGATGCCGCGTTGCCTGTACTTAACAAACAAAAAAAGTTAAGCCTTTGCCGGGTGCCCGGAGGAGCGTTAAACCAGGGCACATAACGTTTATCGCCATTAAGCTCCTGCTTTATACCCAAACCGTAACCTTTAAATATATCCCGATAATTATTTCCGTACCAAACAAACTTGAGGTTAAAGGCCTCATCAAGCGGATAAAAATACTGGTGCGGCGCCGGGAATACAGCAATACTACCACCGGTGTTTGAACCAATGATAGTACGGTATTTTACTGCAAGGTTTTTGGCTGTATCCGCGCTATTAATTCCATCGGTTTGCAAGTGCTCATATACGTCGCTCCAGCTTACGCTTTTTATAGGTTGCTGCTTAGCTACCAAACCGGCATCATACAAAATAGCCGTAGAATCTACCCCGGTTGATACCACCGCGGCCACATTAAAAAGCGGCTGGCCGTTGTAAAGCGTAATTTCCAGATCGCCTTTAAAATTTGCAGCTTCTACCCCGGCAATAGTAACAATTGTACGGGAGCCTTCGGTGCTAATATTTGCTTGGCCTTTGGTAAAATTAACCTTGTAGGAATGGTGAGGCTTTAGCGGCACCTTATCAAAAAATATATTCCACCCGTTTTGGGATACCAGATCACGCTTGCCTTCGGTAAGGATAAACTGCGGGTCGACATTATTGACAACCTGCCTATACACGCCATTTTTACTCAGCTGTATACTTTGAAACAGCGGCGCATCCTTTTGCAAATTGAGCACCAACCTGCCATTGCTGTTATTTCCGGCAGGCCAGGTAACAGTTACCTGGCCAGATCCGGTTTTTAAATCAACCCCCGATTTAGTATTAAAGTTTTTTGTGCCGATACCCTGTGCCCCAACCTGGCCCGCACTAAGCAGTGCAAATGCAAAGCCGTTTATTGCCCAATATTTGATACCGCCCTTCATTACTTGCCCCTGTTGGTTAAGCTTTTGATGAGCTCGGTTTCTTCGGGTTTGTAGGGCGTGCCGTCTTTACGGAAAATATCATGAAACCATAATTCCGGTTCGCTGCCATCGGGTATTGGAGTATCCCAGGCATAAATAGTATTGGTTTTGCCCGATACAAAGCCCCAGTTAATAGCGCCAACATTCTCTTTTTTCAGCATAGGTAGTACCGTGCTGAACAGGCTGTTACGCTTACGGGCCATATATTCCGTGCAGATCAACGGGCGGCCAAGTAGTTTTAAAAACTGTACGGTTTTCAGGTGATCGGCCTCTGGCGTGTAATCATGATAGGTAATGATATCAGAATTATCTGCCTGAAACTTGTTCAGGTTTTCCAGCCCCCATGACCATAAGCCCGCGCTAACCGGTTGGCTCGGGTTCACTTCCCTGGCCCATTTAAATACGCTCTTCAACAACGGTAATGATTTATCGCCTTTGTTGGAGTTACCCGGTTCGTTGTACAGATCCCAAAGCAGGATGCGCTTATCGTTACCAAAACGCTTCAATACATCTTTAACATATTTTTCAAGCGGAGGAAAATTAGCCGAATTTTCAGAAGCAGGCTGACCGGGATCCTGCCACCAGCCCGAATTGTGCACACCCGGTTTTGGCTCCGGTTGTTTGCCGGTTTTAGGCTCTTTGTTCCAGCAATCGTCAAAAAACACAAACATGGTTTGTATGCCGTGCTTGCTGGAGATGGTTAGGTATTGATCTACTCGCTTTTTAAAGCCTTCCGGATCCTGTTGCCAGGCCAGGTGGTGCAGAAACACCCGCATCACATTCATGCCTATGCCTTGTGCATATCCTAATTCTTTATCGATAGTTTTAGGATCAAAAGTATCGGCCTGCCACATTTCCAGCTGATTAATGGCTGTGCTGGGTATAAAATCGCTACCTACCAGCCATTGGTGCTGTGCATACCATGCCTTTGCCTTTTCTGCCGGCCATACGCCTGCTGTTTTTTGCTGGGCATTCACCTGCGAGCCGAATGCCATAAACGCCGCTATGGCCAGTACTTTGAATTTGTTTTTCATTTTATATAAGTTAACAAGTGTTCTATTAATTATCGCCGGCTTCGGTAAGCCAAAAGTTAAAAGGCTTATCCCTATCGCATGTTAATGTGCCGTTTGTAAATTCCAGTTCGGCCGCGTGGATAGATGTACGTTTGGTAGAATAGGAATAGTCGCCATCCTTATCCAGGCCACCTTCGTCCTGATGTGTTTTACGACCGGGGTGCGTGAAATAAACTATGTAGGCATGGCCATCGCTGATCACCACATCGGCATGGGCCCCGGTCGGCGTATCTTCCGGCCGGTGGCCGGGAGTATCTAAAACCATACCCTGACGTTCCCAGGTTTGCGCATCCTTTGAACGGTAAACCCGCTGACCTCGCCACTCATCGGTTATCATCCAGTAATAACCCTTAAACCTGAAAATCTTTGGCCCTTCGTGCGATTTGCCATCTATAGCAGGCTTATCGGCTACCTTCCAATTAACCAGATCAGTACTTTCTGCCGTGATGGTGATGCTGCCCAGTTTCTGATCTTTATACCACATGTGCCATTTACCATCAGGCAGTTTTAATAATGTCGGGTCGATGATGTTATGATCCGGTAGATTCAATTTCCCCTCAAGCTTCCAGTCCCAAAGGTTTTTACTGGTGTAATGCAGCAGATGTGCATCCCCGCCCCATTGGCTCCTGACACCATTGATATATGCTACAAACATGTGATAAACGCCTTTTTCATAAACCACATCGGGCGCCCAGAAAGTATTTTGCCCCTGTTCAAATTCCAGGTTCAAGGCACCTTTATACACCCAGCTATGACCATTATCTTTGGATGTAGCAACCCCTATTGCTGTACCATAACAATAGGATACCCCCGGTGATTGCACATTGGCCCGCCGCTGGGTGTACATCATCGTCCACTCCTTTTCGGTTCGGTTATATACCAAAACAGGATCAGCGGCACCATCATATATCGGGTCACGAAATAATGGTGATGGCGGCTGATGTGTTATAGTCTGCGGCGTTTGTGCCATGACAGACGCATTACCCCATAAAAGCAGTATCAGAATTTTAATAATATTTTTCAATGTTATTTTTTAAAACTTTCCGACTTAATTTATTCCGTTACAGGGAACGATGCTATCCGGAGCCTTGCGCCGCCCATAGGTACCAGTGTTAATTCAGACACCGGCTTATCTGTTTTTACCGGGCTTTGCGGCAATACGCCGCACAGGCCATACTGGTCAATTGTCCAGCCGGGAATTTGGCGGCCTTTTACTTTAAGCTCAATAGGCGCATTGGTATTGGTAAAAGGGTTATTATCTTTCGGCCAGTTGCGGTGAATAATTTCTATTGATTTTTCGGGATGCTGCTCATCTATCACTAAACCGTAATTCCAGGCAGACGCCGGATGGATCTCATACGAAGGCCATTTCTCCGGATCGGCGCTAGCTTGCCAATGCGAATCGCCCTGGGTTGCTTTACGGCCATCCTGACGGGTATACTGCTCGTCAATTTTCAGCGAATAAGTAAGCGGACCATAATTTACACTCACACTGTTCTTGTTAGCGGCCCACTGCCTTACTTTTAACTGCATAGGCAAATGCAGGGTCACCTTATCGCCGTTTTTCCAGGTCTTATCCAGTTTAATATAACTGCCGGTACTTGTATTTACGGCTACGGCTTGCCCGTTTACTTTAACCGTGGCATTTTTGCACCATTCAGGTATACGCAGGTAAAGCGGAAAGTTAACCGCCTTTGACGTATTTACAGTAACCAATACCTGATCTTCAAACGGATATCTGGTAGTTTCCGTAAGGCTTATCGGTGTACCGTTGCCCACCTTAGCATTCACTTGCCCTTCGGTGTATAGCTGTGCCGCCAAACCATTATCAGGTGTTGCCATCCAGCTGTTTTCGGCATAATAAACCCAGCCTGCGGCGTGGTTATGCTGGCAGCAGCGGCTGCTGAAAGGGTTCATCATTAAAAACGGACCTTCGTTAGATATTCCGGGGTGATGATCTTTACTATCACTTACCACCATATTAGGAGCGGTTAAGTATCGTAACGAACGATAATCAGGCATAAAAGCAGCAGAGAAAGTATTAAATGCTACATCTTCACAGTTTTCGGCCCAAAAGGTATCGCCGGTATTGCTCAGCAACATTTGGTCTGATGTCATTTGTTCTACCATACCGCAGGTTTCAACGGCCTGGCGTGGGTCATCATAACCCTTGCGAGCATTTTCATCGGCTCCAAACATGCCACCCGGCACCTGACCATACATCGTGCGGATCAACTTAAAATCGTTATAAGTAGCATCGAGGTCTTTTTTATCATGGCTTTGCAGGTAAAAGGTAGCCGGCTCACGGAAGCATTGGGCCACGTTCACGTTGTGCCAGTTGGGCAGGTTATTGGCCTGGCGCCAGTTGGCGGTATTCCTGTCAAGCTTGGCAGCCAGATCAAGTAAAAACTTATCGCCGGTACGGTTGTACAGCCAGTATACACTGGTCATGTTATCGCCGCCGCGGCTGTTTTCCCAGTAATCCTCCAAAAACTCATCATCAGGCACTGATAGTTCGTATTTGAAATATTTGGTCATGAAAGGGATCACCCTCGGATCTTTACTATACTCATAATACGATTGCAGGCACCAGAGCATTGGCATGTTAGTCCACAGGTCACGGTTGCCTTTATTTTTCCTGTCGGGGCCAAAGTCGCCGTTATCGCGCTGGTTATTCAGTACCGCATCTATCCAGAATTTAGCCTCCCCGATCATTTTTTTGTCGTTCAGCATGTAGCCAATGTTGGCATAACCTTTTAACCAGTAAGGCAGCTCTTCCCAGCCATACTCGCCTTTTCCTTCTTTGTTAAGCCAGGCATTGTTGGTTTTAGAAAGCCATATACTGATCTCGCCCAGATTACCGGTAAGGCCGTCGCGTTGCAGCTCCAGCGCTTTTTCAAGCCAGCCACCGGCCTTAATACTTCCCACGGGCAGTTTGGTAAAATATTGCTTTTGCAGCGGAGCGCGGTTATTTACATAAAACGCGTTTTGTGGTTGGTTATTAACCTGGTTTACAGCAGTTGCCCTAATACCTGTTTGGGCAGTTACAGCGCAAATGCCCGAACCCATCAGGGCAATACTTAACAGTCCCTTTTTTAAAGGATTGGTTTTGTTTTTAAAGTTTATCATTGGCCGGTAATACAGTTTTACAACGCCACACCGTGTAAGGGGGCATTTTATTTTTAAAACAATGCAGGGTAAAAATATCTATAATTGAGTTGTAAAGAAAATGGATTTTAGCTGCCTGCCATTAACCAAATCATATCAATAATTAGTCAAAACGTATCAATTTTTACCACAACGAAAACCCTTGGCCAGAATAGCTATATTTGTTTAGCAAACGATTTTGAGACCTTTATACTTACTTTATTTATTATTACTGCTGTCCTTCAATGTCTGTAATGCCCAGTCGTACTACTTCAGGCATTATCAGGTTGAGCAAGGATTATCAAACAACACAGTTTACTGCACCCTGCAGGATAAGCATGGCTTTTTATGGTTTGGCACCAAGGATGGACTTAACCGTTTTGACGGTTATACATTTAAAACTTTCAGGCATGATGCCGCTGATAAAAACAGCGTATCAAACAATATGATCCACGCACTGTGCCTGGATAAGGCCGGCAATTTATGGATAGGCAATGACCAGGGACTTGACCGCTATGATTTTAAAACCGAAACTTTCACCCACATTAATCCATCAAACACTGATGCCGTTAGGTGTATTATTACAGATAAAAGCAACAACATTTGGTTTGTTGCCGGCCCCCTGCTGTTAAAATACGATAGTAAAACCGGTAAAATAACCGATTACAAAACCTTTCAGCATTTTGAGGCCACCTCCATAGCTATTAATACCGATGGTGCGGTATGGGTATCATCAGCATCGGGCAGTTTAGAAAAACTGGATACTGTAGCCCATTCGTTTAGCAGCTACAGCCTGTTTAAAAGCTCCAAGCCCGCTGCATCAAACTTTATTGAAAAAATATACGGCGCGGGTAACAACAAAATATTTGCGGGCACTACCAATCAGGGTTTTAAGGAGTTTGACTGCGGCACCGGTACTTACCGGGACATGCTTACTTACAACCCTGACAAAACCGAAGTTTTTGTTCGTGATTTTGTAAAGTACAATGATAATGAATTTTGGATAGCAACTGAATCGGGCGTATTTATTTACGATGTGCAAAAGGGCACTTTCCTGAACTTAAAAAAGCATTATAATGATCCCTATTCCATATCGGACAATGCTGTTTATACGCTATATAAAGATGCCGAAGGTGGTATTTGGGCAGGTACTTACTTTGGCGGCGTAAATTATTATCCAAAGCAATACTCCACCTTTAACAAGTTTTATCCTGGCTCTGATAAAACCGGGCTGCAAGGCAACGTGGTACGGGAAATTTGCAAGGATATGTACGGCAACCTATGGATGGGTACGGAAGACAATGGCTTAAACAAACTGAGCCCCGATAAAAGCACCTGGACGCATTATTACCCCGGCGGTACAACCAGCATATCAAATACCAACATACATGGCCTGCTGGCCAACGGCAACGAGCTGCTGGTGGGTACGTTTGAACGCGGGCTTGATGTTTTGGATATCCCCAGCGGCAAAGTTATTCGGCATTATTTGGCGGGCAAGGCGGCCAACATGCTTAAAAGCAATTTCATTATTACTTTTTGTAAAACCCGCAAGGGTGCTATTTTGGTTGGCACCACCCGCGGTCTTTATCAATATAATGAAGCAACAAAAGATTTTACATTGGTTAATGGCGTGCCGGCTTATGATTTTATTTATTCCATTATTGAAGATCACAGCGGTAAAATATGGGTAGGTACTGTGCATGATGGCGCTTATTTTTATGACCCGGCCACTAATCAGGGTAGTAAACTAAATAAGCCCGAGGCTATAACCGACCAGCTGAACAGCAGCTCGGTAAACAGTGTATTTGAGGATAGCAACCACCAAATATGGCTGGCTACCGAAGGCCTTGGCTTATGGAATTATGATCCGGTTAAAAAGACATTTAAATTTTATGACCTCAACAATGGTTTCCCCAGCAATTATATTTTCCGGATACTGGAAGATGACCATAAAAATCTGTGGGTAAGCACCACACGTGGCCTGGTGAGCCTCAATATCATCAACAGAAGTATTAAAATTTATACTAAAGCTACGGGTCTGCTCAGCGATCAGTTTAACTATAATTCGGCCTTTAAAGACACCGACGGCACTATGTATTTTGGCTGCGTAAAGGGCATGATCAGTTTTAACCCTACGCAGTTTAAAGCCAATAATTTTGTTGCTCCGGTGTACATTACCGGTTTTCAGGTGCACAATCAGGAAATTTCTGTTAAGGGCGCCGATTCTTTGCTGCAGCGTTCTATCATCTGCACTAAAAAGATCAAGCTTAATTATAACCAATCATCGTTCAGTATTGATTTCGCGGCGCTTAGCTATCCATCCCCCCAAATGACCCAGTATAAATATATGATGAAAGGTCTTGACAAGGGATGGACAATATTAAAAACCAACCGAAAGGTTTACTTTACACAGTTGCTGCCCGGTCGTTATACTTTTATAGTAAAAGCCGCCAATTACGATGGCGTTTGGGCCCCTCAGGAAACCCGGCTTGATATTATTATAACCCCGCCATTCTGGAAAAGCATCTGGGCTTATATGGCTTACGCCTTAATGATATTAATCATTGCTCATTATATACTGAACCAATACCATATCAGGATACGCGATAAAAACAATCGCCTGATAGAAACGCTCGAAAACGACAAGGAGAAACAGATATACAACGCCAAAATAGAGTTTTTCACCAACGTTGCCCACGAGATCAGGACTCCCCTAACCTTGATTAAAGGGCCTATGGAAAAGGTAATTAAAAAGGCTGGCAGTGTGCCAGATATTCAGAATAACCTGCAGATCATGGAAAAGAACACCAACCGTCTGCTTGATCTGACCAACCAGCTGCTCGATTTCCGTAAAACCGAAACCAATAACTTTAGCCTCAGCTTTGTTAAAACAGATATAACCCACCTGCTTTCCGATACTTTTCTGCGCTTTAGGCCCCTGGCCGAGCAAAAGAATATGCATTATGAATTTATTCAGCATAAAACCTTGTATGCGTATGTGGATATTGAGGCTTTCACCAAAATTATAAGCAACCTGATCAATAACGCTATCAAATACGGAAAATCCGTGGTGGAAGTGGAATTGCTGGATACCCCGGAAAGCGATTCGACGTTTTCTGTAGAGGTGAGGAACAACGGCTATGTAGTTCCCTTTGAAATGCGCGAAAAGATATTTGAACCCTTCTTTCGCCTCAAGGAATCTGAAAAACAAATTGGCACCGGTATTGGCCTATCGTTATCACGCTCACTGGCTGAGTTGCACCAGGGCGTGCTGGCTTTAAACAAACCAATTAACGACCTGAACACATTTATGCTGACCCTGCCTGTGCACCAGGAAAAAGAATTTGACCTGTATAACCTGCCTGATGATTATGAACAGGCCGATAAAACCAAAGAAGAGGAGGATGTAGATTTTATGAAACCTATTATACTTTTAGTAGATGATAACCCCGAGATACTTGACTTTATTTCGGACGACCTGAGCGATAAATATTCGGTAATTAAGGCACTTAACGGCCAGGAAGCTTTTGATATGCTGGGTATTGAAAGCATACAACTGGTTATAAGTGATGTAATGATGCCGGTGATGGATGGCTTTGAGCTTTGCAAAAAAATAAAAACCAATTTTGATTACAGTCACATCCCCATCATATTGCTTACCGCCAAAAATACGCTGCAAAGTAAAATTGAAGGCCTGGAGGTAGGTGCCGATGCCTATATCGAAAAACCATTCTCGCCCGAGCATTTGCAGGTGCAGATAGCCAACCTGCTCATCAACCGAAGCAAAATGCGCGAACGCTTTGCAAGTTCGCCGCTGGCCAATATCAATACGATGGCTTATTCCAAGCCCGACGAAAGCTTTTTGGATAAGCTTAATGCGGCCATCAACAACAATATTCAAAACCCCGATCTGGATGTAGAGCAGATTGCCGGGTTAATGAACATGAGCAAGCCTACCCTGTATCGTAAGGTTAAGGCCATATCAAACCTTACCATTAATGAGCTCATCAATATTACCCGGCTAAAAGCCGCCGCCAAACTACTGGAAGATGGCGACTATAAAATTTACGAGGTAGCGGCTATGGTGGGCTACAATTCGCAATCGCACCTGGGGCGCAACTTTTTAAAGCAGTTTGGGACTACGCCTACCGAGTATCAGCAAAATAAAAAAAACCTTAAATCCCGGTCAATCAACTAACCTTTATACCTATGAAAAAGATCATCATTACCCTTTGTCTTTTTATACTAAGCGGCATAGCCTGTTTAGCCCAGCAAGGCAAAGCTACTTTTACCAATCCGCTGCTACCTTCTGGTGCCGACCCCTGGGTTATTTATAAAAACGGGTATTACTATTATACCAACAGCATGGGTAGCCGCCTGGTGATCTGGAAAACAAAACGTATCACCGATTTGGATAAAGCCGAGAAAAAGACCATTTGGGTTCCGCCTGCCGGGATGCCGTACTCCAAAGAGCTGTGGGCACCTGAATTGCATTTTTTACGTGGCAAATGGTACATGTATTTTGCCGCTGATGATGGCAGTAACAATCATCACCGTATGTTTGTGCTCGAAAACCGCTCAGCCGACCCTATGAAAGGCGAATGGACCTTTAAAGGTCAGGTTGCCGATATAACCAACAAATGGGCTATTGATGGTTCTGTTTTTGAAAATAAAGGCCAGCTGTACATGATTTGGGCCGGATGGGAAGGTAACGAAAACGGCCAGCAAAACATTTACATTGCCAAAATGAAAGACCCGACCACCATCAGCAGTGAGCGGGTTAAAATTTCAAGTCCTCAATATCAGTGGGAAAAATATGGTGACCTGCATGATGATAATAACCCTGCCCACGTAAATGTTAATGAAGGCCCCGAAATATTAAAACATAAAAACCAACTATTCCTGATCTATTCGGCCAGTGGTTGCTGGACTGATTATTATGCACTGGGCATGCTCAGCACAACGGTTAACAGCAATTTGCTCGACCCTGCATCATGGAAAAAATCAACAGAGCCGGTTTTCAAGCAATCGCCGGAAAACGGGGTTTACGCGCCGGGACATAATTCGTTCTTTAAATCGCCTAATGGTAAAGAGGATTGGATACTGTACCATGCCAACTCCCAGCCCGGTCAGGGTTGCGGTAAAGACCGCTCGCCGCGCGCACAAAAATTCACCTGGAATAAGGATGGTTCACCCAACTTTGGCATCCCCCTAAAAACAGGCGTAGGTACAGTTGTACCGCAGGAATAATTTTATTTAAAAAAGATCCTCTACAGCGAGATTAGCGCAGCGTATCTCGTGGTTATCATGGAGTAAGCTTTCAGCTTACTCATCATCAGCTAAAAGCTGATCCCATGAGAGCTACAAGCTACAGCAGTATGAAGCGAAAAAACTTGTCATTGCGAGGAACGAAGCAATCGCGAACCATGCAAGTTCTCTCTGTAAAGTTTGCCGATTGCCACGCTATCGCTCGCAATGACATAAATTAATAACCAGAACTTAGCATACAAATCACCACATAGTTTTTTTATACAAATCCTTTTTTCTGTAAAACATTATGCTTAAACTGGTCTTTAATTCTCAAGAGCCAAAACCATTATTTATTCCTAAAAAAAGCATCATATGAAGATAGTTATTGTTGGCGCCAGCGGCACCATAGGCAAAAAATTAACCGAAGCCGTTCGTGGCGAAAATGAAATTGTTACAGCCGGCTCAAAAAGCGGCGATGTGCAGGTTGATATCACATCAACAGAATCAATCGAAGCATTTTATAAACAGGTTGGTAATTTTGATGCGCTCATCAGTGTTACAGGTAATGGCTACATGGGCCCGTTTAAATCAATGACGGCTAAAGACTTTAATATTGGCCTGCAAAGCAAACTATTGGGTCAAATAAACCTGGTGCTTATTGGCCAGCATTACGTTAACCCCAAGGGCTCATTTACGCTCACTTCAGGTATTTTGTCAATAGATCCAATCATTATGGGATCAAACCTGAGCACCGTCAATGCAGGTATCGATGCGTTTGCAAGGTCTGCCTCTATTGAACTGGAAAACGGTGTACGTATCAACGCCGTAAGTCCGGGTGTTATTGAAGATTCTCCTGGCTATTTCCCTTATTTTCCGGGACACATACCGGTAACTATGGAAAAAGTAACCAATGCTTACATCAAAAGTGTATTTGGTGCATTAACCGGGCAGGTGTTTGAAGTTTGGTAAAATTACTTCATTAAAAATAGAGAAAGCGGAATAATAATCATATTCCGCTTTTTTATTTGCCCTACTAAGATTCATAGTCGATAAAAACCGGGGGCTGCGCGATTCCCTCCCCCGGGAGGGTGTAGGGAGGGGTTGTGCAAGGGTGCAAAACGCAGAAAAACCCCTCCCTGCCAAAACACAAGCTACCACACCCCTCCCGTAGGGAGGGAATGTTTACTTATGCTATATTATTTAGCCCATATCTGTGTTATCAAAAATCGGCGTTCATTAACCGGGTATATATCTCCAGCATAGCGGCCTGGTCAATCAATGTTTTTACTTTTTTGGTTCCTAATAAATTGTGCTCATCACGCTCTTGTGCCCAAACACGATTAGCATCATCAATAATAAATTGCAGTCGCGCTTTATTATAATCAACATTGTACAGCTCCAGATAGCCGCGCAACATTACGGCGTTAAACCAGTAACCACCCGGCAGCTTGCCATCCTTGTAAAAATATTTTTCCGCGCTACGGGCAAGGTCTTGAGCATCGTCCAAATATTTTTTTTCACGGGTAGCATTGTACAACAGCACAGCCGACTGCAGCATGGTACCTGAATTGTAAGTATAATAGGCCGAATCTACCTGCATAGTAGGTACTCTGATGGCATCATAATAGATACCATCTTCGGCCGATAACAAGTGTTGCTTTGTCCAGTTGTAGGTAACAATAGCAGTATCCAGATAGGCTTTTTGCTGGGTTGCCTTGTAAAGGTGTAAGGCAACCAAAATAGCAGGCCCGTTTGAGCAGGTGTTTTTACTTTTGGTTTTACCCTCCTGCCAGTAAAAACCGCCGCCGCCTACCTGATCGTGCCCGGTGAGCAGGAATTTATATATCATTTTAGATACATCAAGATATTGTTTTTGCTGCGTACGATCATAGGCATCCATCAGGGCGATAGCTACCCACTCGTTATCATCATAAAATCGTGAATCTACCCGTTTTTTAGCTACCATAGCCTGGTAGGCCGGTGCAGGCGGCCGTGCCGAATAATATTTATTGACGGCCCGCAGTACAGGCGCGATATATTGATTAGACGGATCGGCATCTTCCTGCTCATTAGCTGCTTGTATTAGCGCGCATAGCGGCCACAAAAACGAGTAATTACCCTGGTTACGGGCTGTGTTAGTTTCAAAATATAATCCGGCTTTTTTATCGTAAAAGGTTTTATAAATATTGGAGTTGATAATATCTATCCGGTGTTGATACTCCACACCCATTTGCGCCCGGGAGTTTATTGCAAACCCAAGTAACGCTATAACGGTTGATAAGGTATACCTCATGGCTTAACATATTTACGAGTTTATTTTTACATAAAAAAACCAATATGTTAATATAGGGTATACAACTTTCGTAAAGCGTTATTTGTCCAAAGTCTTCAAAAAACTGTCGGCATGGGTTAAATGTTCTTTCTTTTTATCTGCCGGCATTTTATCAAATGATTTTACCAGCATACCTAAACGCGGGTTGTTTTCAAAAAATTTGCGGTGCACATGCATGAAACGCCAGAACAAACCATCCCAAATTTGCTGCCAGGGGCCTTTTTTCCAATCGCCCATTTTTAGCAAATAGTTGCTGCCGCTAATATAAGGTTTGGTCATCATGAGCCCGCCATCTGCAAATTGGGTCATGCCATAAGTGTTGGGCACCATTACCCAATCATAGGCATCAATATACATTTCCATAAACCAGCGGTACACATCGTCTGGGTCAAACTCGCAAAGCAGCATAAAATTACCCATCACCATCAGCCTTTCAATATGATGGGTATAACCTGTGGCCAGTACTTTTTTGATCACCACATCAACCGGATGGATACCAGTAGTGCCGTTCCAGAACGACTTCGGAATTTTACGCTTAAAACCCCAGTAGTTTTTGGTACGCTGGCGCGAGCCTTCGCGCTCGTAAACAATATGAATAAACTCCCGCCAACCCATTACCTGCCTGATAAAACCTTCCATTGAGTTTAAAGGGATGTCCTGATCTGCTGCAAAATCCAATGCCTTGTCAATAACCTGTTGCGGACCGAGCAAACCAATATTAATCAACGGTGATAGTACAGAATGGTATAGAAAACTTTCATTAGCAACCATAGCATCCTCATAAATACCAAACTTGTACAGGCGCTGCTTCAAAAAATCATCAAGCCATGTTTCAGCATCAGCATGGTTTATAGGGTAAAATCCTTTGAGGTTTCCAAAAGGCGATGAGGTATTACCGTAATTATGGGCAAAGTGCTTGTTTACATATTCTTCAGCCTCGGTAACGTATTTATTTTGCGCGGGTACATTTAACAAGGGTACAACTTCATTTTTAGGAAAATGCAGCCGGTTCTCGTTATCGTAAGTCCACTTGCCGCCAATAGGCTTGCCATCAGGCTCCAATAAAATACCACGCTGTTTACGTTGCTCTTTATAAAAATCGGTTTGGAAATAGGTTTTTCGTTGATCAAAAAATGGGGCTACCTCCTCCGTATCATTTAAAAAGTTCGGGGTCGCATGTTTAACTAATCCGATGCTGTTTTTGGTGCATGCGTGGGTAAGTCGGCGGTCAAGCCAGTTATCCGCTACATCGGCATAGTGAATTTCTTTTACGCCGTGTTTAGCCAAATATGTGATCAATGAGCATATATCCGCTTTGTTATCCTGAGCATCTATATAATTAACTGTCGCACCATTTTTGGTCAAATGGTCTGCATAACACTTCATGGAAGCCCGGTGCAGTACCAGTTTCTTTTTATTGAAGTTATATTGATTAAAAAACAAGGTTTCTTCAATCAAATAAACTACGCGCCCTTTCTTTACTGCAGGATGTTTTTTGAATAACTGATGCGGAAAAATAATAACAACACTGCCTTGCTCCATAATTGATGGTTTATAGTTTAATAATTTATGGAGCCATTATGTTTCAGGTCAGGAAAATTACTCTATCCCCGAATGTGGGTATAAACGGCATTTCATTTTAGTTTTAGCATTAAAAAACATAAGTTTGACACCAGTATTTTTCTCGTATCCATTTCATTCAATGAGCCAGGTAATCGAACCATCAACCGTTCCAAGTTTCATACGCAATGTTGTAGCCAACATACATCCAGATAGCGAAACTTTTTTAATGCATAAAGTTAAGGATACCTGGGTTGAGATAACTTACAGGCAAGCCCTTGATAAAATAGACGCCATATCGGCATGGTTCCTGCACATGGGTATACAAAAAGGTGATCGACTTGCCTTGTTGATTGAAAACGGCCCGGATTATGTATACTACGATCAGGCCCTGCAGCAGATAGGAGCCATAAATACCTCCATATATCCTACCCTCACTGAAAACGAGATCGAGTATATCCTGAATGATTCACGTGCTAAAACGATCATTGCGGGAAACCCGTTCCTGTTTCGTAAGGTGCTGAAAGTGGCTAATAATTGCGAGTCATTGATACGCATTATACCCGCATTTGATGATTTTGAAAAATATAGCGATAAGCTTAACCTGAACGCCGGTGTTATCGGTTTTGACCAGTTAATAACTGAAGGATTGACCCTGGTTGACCAATATCGCCACGCCATAAATGCTGCCCGCGAAGCCATTTTAACTACGGATGTTTCCTGCCTAATTTATACATCGGGCACTACGGGTATACCTAAGGGAGTGATGCTTACGCACCATAACCTTACCCAAAACGTAATTAACAGTTTAATACAAATCCCGTTTATCGAGAAAACCGATCTGTTCCTGTCGTTTCTGCCATTATCACACGTGTTTGAGCGTACAGCTACTTATCATATTTGTCTGTACAAGGGTTGTAAAATAGCCTTTGCACAAAGTTTGGAGCTGCTGGCCAAAAACATGGCCGAAGTTAAGCCGACTGTACTCAATTGCGTACCACGTTTGCTGGAACGTATTCATGACAGGGCCATCAAAAACGGAACGTCTGCCGGGGGCGTAAAAACAAAAATATTTTTGTGGGCGCTTGAGATAGGCAAAAAATACCGGTTGGTTAAAGAGGCTGGTAAAACACCGGGCCTGATCCTGAGCAGTCAGCAAAAACTGGCCGAAAAACTGGTATTCAGCAAAATAAAAGAAAAAACTGGCGGCCGTTTAAAATTCATGGTATCAGGCGGTGGCGCCCTACCTAAAAACATTGGTGAGTTTTTTGGCGATCTGGGTATCATCATCCTGGAAGGTTTCGGTCTTACGGAAACATCGCCGGTTATGGCGGTTACCGAGCATCACCGGGTAATTTATGGTACCGTTGGCCGTATTATTCCGGGCATTGAGGTTGCTATACAAAATGTAGATAATCAACATATTTACACCATACAAACTCACGATTCATTCAAGGAAGACCTGCAATCGGAAGAGGGCGAGATCATTGTTCGCGGGCATTGTGTGATGAAAGGCTACTGGAACAAACCTGAAGAAACTGCTACCGTGATTGATAAAGACGGTTGGTTCCACACCGGCGATATCGGTCGCTTTTATCGTGGTAACTTGCAGATAACCGATCGTTTGAAAAATATGCTGGTAAATGCCTACGGCAAAAACATATACCCTACCCCGGTTGAGAATACCTATCTTAAAAGCCCTAAAATTGAACAGATATTTTTAGTAGGCGACAAACGCGAATACGTTACCGCCATCATTGTTCCGTCGCGCGAAACCATGCAGGAAACTTTTGGACTTAAAGACGCCTTTTTTGAGCAGCCCGGTGTATTTATTGAGGATAAGGAACTGGTTGACTGGATTGGCCAGGATCTGCGTAAACTGAGCAACGAGCTGGCCAAGTTTGAACGCATAAAAGCCTTCAAGGTAAAACGCAACCCTTTCAGTATGGATGAAGGCGAAATTACCCCTACTATGAAAGCCAAGCGCAAGGTAATTGAAAAGAAATACGCCGCCGATATTGACGCTATGTACCTTCAGGAAACAGAGGCTGATTGAGCGTTGATTTTCTATTGAAATAATATCCGCGCGTCATTGCGAGGTACAGAGTCGCTCTGTATAGCTTAGAGATTACTTCATACCTCGCAATGACGTGATGATAATGATAAGAATCAACGAAATCAGCGTAACCAAACAAATCAACGGTCAAATTTACTAACTTTGTTAGCATGAAACGATCCGGAAGTGCTGACTTACCCTTACATTATGGTTATGTGCCGCAATGGCTCGCCGAACGTATGGCTAAGCTGGGTCTTGCAGTGGTCGAGAATATTGTGATTGACTATGGCAAGGATGAGGTACTACGCCGCCTGAGCGATCCTTTCTGGTTTCAAAGCCTGGGCGCGGTAATGGGGATGGACTGGCATTCGTCGGGCATTACCACCTCGGTAATGGGCGCCTTGAAGCGGGCGATTAATCCACATAGCCGTGAGTTGGGAATTTATATCTGCGGCGGCAAGGGCAAACATTCTAAACAAACACCTGCCGAGTTACTTAAAATAAGCGAACAAACCGGTCTCGATGGCGATCACCTGGTAAAGTGCAGCAAACTAAGCGCCAAGGTTGATAATACCGCCATACAAGATGGTTTTCAGCTGTATACCCATAACTTTATCCTGAGCGATACGGGCAAATGGGCCGTAGTGCAGCAAGGTATGAGCGATGCCAGCAGCACCGCCCGCCGCTATCACTGGCATTCAGAGCAGCTTACCTCTTTTGTTAATGATCCGCATACGTTCATATACGGCAAAAATCATGGCCTTATTCTTAACATGACTGATCAGCAGGCTGATAGTTCCCGTAACGGTGTAATGCAAATTGCCGCCGAAAACCCGGAACATATGCTCCGGGAGATCAACAAACTGGTGATGCCCAATAATCACCAGGTAACGGCCAAAGATGTTGATCTGAAACGATTGGGCACCGTATTATGGCTGGCTCACGAAAAGCAACCTGCCGACTTTGAGGAACTATTACTGCTGCAGGGCTTGGGCCCACGAACACTGCAATCACTCGCATTAGTTAGCGAGGTAATTCATGGCACACCTTCGCGATTTAAAGATCCGGCAAGGTTTTCCTTTGCGCATGGCGGTAAAGATGGGGCTCCCTTCCCCGTGCCTACCAAAATTTACGACGAAACCATCAGCACCCTGCAAAACGCCGTTTATAAGGCTAAGCTGGGCCAATCCGAAAAAAATGAGGCCATTAAACGCCTGCACCAGGTTGCTGTAAACGCCGAAAAAGACTTTACACCCAATACCAATTTTGATGAGGTAGTAGCCCAGGAGCGCGAAAACTCATGGAAGTACGGCGGCCGAACCGTTTTTGGCAAAGCAAAACCACCGATGCAACAGCAACTCAAATTATTTTAGGTTTCAAACAAGTATCCATTATCCAACTGACAAACCGGGCTTAACTGGTTCTGACTTGGCATATCCTCATAATTTATCCCTACTACCTTCCCTTATCATTTTTTTTCATTTTACCATTGCGTAACCAAAAGGTTTCATATATATTTGTAACCAAATGGTTTCATATCCATTTTCAAGATTATGAGTAAAGACATTTTTAAAGCCATCGCCGACCCCACCCGCCGGGAGATCATTAACCTGATTGCCCATCAAAGCATGAATTTAAATGCCGTGGCCGATAATTTCGACATGAGCCGCCCGGCGGTATCCAAGCATATAAAAATATTAACCTCATGCGGTTTGCTGGTCATTAAACAACAAGGCCGTGAGCGGTTTTGCCATGCCGACCTCAGGCAGCTCAAAGAGGTCACCGATTGGACCGAACAATACCGCAGGTTCTGGAGCCAAAAGCTGGATGCTTTGGGCCAGTTTCTTGATCAGGAAAAACAATCAACCGATAATATTAACCATAAAAATGAAAAATTATGAGCGCACAACCTTTTGTGATCGACCGTATTTACAATGCCCCTGCCGATAGGGTTTGGCAGGCCATTACCGATAATAACAAAATGAAGGAGTGGTATTTTAACATCCCGGATTTTAAACCCGAAGTCGGTTTTGAGTTTACCTTTAATGGCGGAAGCAAAGAGCAAACCTACGTGCACAAATGTAAGGTAACCGAGGTTATTGAAGGCAAAAAGTTATCCCACTCCTGGACTTACGAGGGCTATGAAGGTTACTCTGAAGTTACATGGGAGCTATTCCCGCAGGGAGACAAAACAAAAGTTGTGCTTACCCATACCGGATTGGAAACCTTCCCGCCGCTGAAAGACTTTGCAGTAGAAAGCTTTACCAAAGGCTGGACTCATATTGTGGGTACATCATTAAAAGCGTACGTAGAAAAGTCAGCTGTATAGATCCTAACAAAACAGACGCATGTGATGCGTCTCTACATGGTATGATTTTGTAGAGATGCGTTACATGCGTTTTTTTATATAATTTCCTTTTATATTCGGTTATTCAAATATGTTGAACAACCTTACAGACCATATTAAAAAATTCGTTGAGTTAAGCGACGCTGATATTGAATTGATTTCTTCGGCGATAGCGACAAAGAATGTAAAAAAGAAAACGTTTCTGCTTGAGCCTGATCAAACCTGTAAGGAAATTTATTTTGTAAGCAAGGGCTGCCTGCGCCTATATTTCATCAATAAAAAGCTTAATGAACAAATAACCCAGTTTGCCATTGAAAACTGGTGGTTAAGTGATCATTACAGCCTGGAAAGCGGCAAACCATCCAACTACTATATACAAGCGGTTGAAAATTCAGAGATCATCAGCATCAATAAAAATAAGCTGGAAGAGCTTTTTGAAAAGGTACCACGGCTTGAACGCTATTTCCGGATAGTACAACAACGGGCTTTTACAGCCGCACAAAAACGTATTGAATACATATACAGCTTTAGTGACGAAGAACGGTACCGCAACTTCAGCAACCGTTTTCCGGAGTTTATGCAGCGCATACCACAATATATGCTGGCATCTTATCTTGGCTTTACCCCGCAGTTTATGAGCAAAATAAGGGCAAAAAAAATTTAGGCCCAGCCTGGTTTTCTTAATCTTGATTCATTTTTTGAGGCCTGTTTTGTTGCCAACTTTGGATAACAAAAAAACAACAAGAAAATGAAACCAAGAATTGAAATTCCCAAAGTAGCACCTAAAGCATACAAAGCATTAGCCACCTTAAGCAATTATATTGAACACACTGAGTTAACCAAAACCCATAAAGAACTGATAAAAATACGTGCCTCACAAATAAACGGCTGTGCCTTTTGTATTGATATGCACACCAAAGATGCCCGCAAAGCCGGCGAAACCGAACAACGTATTTATGCGCTGAACGCATGGAGGGATACTCCTTTCTTTACCGAAGAAGAAAGAGTAATATTAGCTCTAACTGAAGAAGTAACATTGATACAAAACCATGTATCTGACAAAACCTATGAAGCGGCAGCCGCTATTTTAGATGAAAAGTACCTTGCACAGGTAATTATGGCAATTATCACTATCAATGCCTGGAACAGGATAGGTATTACTACCAATATGCAGCCTGCATTGTAAGGCACGTTCCTCTTTAATTTGTCGTCCTGAGCGATAGCGAAGGATCTGTTCTGCGATTTACCGGGTGTATAATAGATTCTTCGCGATCGCTCAGAATGACAAGATAATTCATTCGTCATCAACAAAAAATGGGCCTTTTCAAAAAGCTCGGTTTTTGTATTAAAATATCCATGTGTCATTTCGATACGAGGAACGAGTGAGAAATCTTATACATGTGATATCCAAGGCGCAAAAGATTTCTCGCTATTGCTCGAAATGACAAGTGAAGATAAGATTGAAAGAGAAAAACGATTGTCATTTCGATACGAGGAACGAGTGAGAAATCTTATCCGCACAATATTCAAGGCGCAAAAGTTTTCTCGCTATCGCTCGAAATGACAAGTGAAGATAAGAGTGAAAAAGAAAAACGATTGTCATTTCGATACGAGGAACGAGGGAGAAATCTATCCGCGCGATATTCAAGGCGCAAAAGTTTTCTCGCTATTGCTCGAAATGACAAGTGAAGATAAGAGTGAAAAAGAAAAACTATTGTCATTTCGATACGAGGAACGAGTGAGAAATCTTATCCGCGCGATATTCAAGGCGCAAAAGTTTTCTCGCTATTGCTCGAAATGACAAGTGAAGATAAGAGTGAAAAAGAAAAACTATTGTCATTTCGATACGAGGAACGAGTGAGAAATCTTATCCGCGCGATATTCAAGGCGCAAAAGTTTTCTCGCTATTGCTCGAAATGACAAGTGAAGATAAGAGTGAAAAAGAAAAACTATTGTCATTTCGATACGAGGAACGAGTGAGAAATCTTATCCGCGCGATATTCAAGGCGCAAAAGATTTCTCGCTATTGCTCGAAATGACAAGCCTAAATAAAAAAAGCCGGGTCTTTTTAAAGAGCCCGGCTTTTGGATTTTGGATTTATAATTTAATTAGAACACTGATTAAAATACCTGATCAAACTGGTTCACCGCGTCCTTGCTTTCCAGCACCGAGTGACCCATTAAAAACTCATCAACCTTGCGGGCTGCTTCACGGCCTTCAGATATAGCCCATACTACCAATGATTGGCCTCTGCGCATATCACCGGCAGTAAATACCTTGCTTACGTTAGTGCGATAAACACCTTCTTTAGCTTTAGCATTTTTACGCTCATCCAGCTCAACACCTAAATGGTGCATCATACCTTCAAATTGCGGGTGCAGGAAACCCATAGCCAGGAATACACGCTGGCAAGGTATTTCGCGCTCAGAACCTTCAACCGTATGGAATTTTACCGGGCGACCTAAAAAGTCTTGCTCCCACTCCACGTCAACTACTCTAAGGGCTCTCAGGTTACCATCAGCATCGCCTAAAAACTCCAGGGTATTAACTCCCCAGAAACGATCAGCACCTTCCTCGTGCGAGCTGGTGGTTTTCATCACCATAGGGTAAGTTGGCCAAGGCATATGTTTGGTACGCTTTTCTGGCGGTTGAAACATCACCTCAAACTGTTTAATTGAACGTGCTCCCTGGCGGTTTGATGTACCCACGCAGTCAGATCCTGTATCACCACCGCCTATAACTACTACATCTTTATCAGTAGCCAGTATATCTTCGGCATCAACAGCAATATTGCTTACACGTTTATTTTGCTGTTTCAGGAAATCCATCGCAAAATGGATACCTTTTAACTCACGGCCCGGAATATTCAGGTTACGCGGAATGGTTGAACCACCTGCCAGTACCACGGCATCATGGCTACGCACCAGTTCATCGGCGGCTACATTAACACCAACTTCACTATTGCATTTAAATACAACACCATCTTTCTCCATTACCTCTACACGGCGCTCAACAACCCATTTTTCTAATTTAAAATCAGGGATACCGTAGCGTAATAAACCTCCGGGTTTATCATCACGTTCAAAAACGGTTACCGCGTGGCCTGCTTTGGTCAACTGCGCAGCAGCAGCCAAGCCAGCCGGGCCAGAGCCAACCACAGCTATCTTTTTGCCGGTTTTAACCAGCGGTGCGGTTTGTTTTACCAGGTTTTTCTGGTAAGCTATTTCAATAATATGCTTTTCAATTTCCTCAATAGCAACTGCCGGTTTGTTAATGCCTAACACACAAGCTGATTCGCAAGGTGCAGGGCATATACGGCCCGTAAACTCAGGGAAGTTATTGGTTGATGATAAAATATGGTAAGCCTCTTCCCAGTTTTTACGATACACAGCATCGTTAAACTCCGGAATGATGTTGCCAAGCGGGCAACCCGAATGGCAAAAAGGGATACCGCAATTCATACACCTGGCCGATTGCTGGTTCAGCTTCTCGTCGGTATATAAATTAACAAACTCGTTATAGTTCTTTACACGCTCAGCAGCGGGAACCTTGCTTGGTAATTCCCTGTCAAACTCCTGAAATCCTGTTGGTTTTCCCATTGCTAATTAGCCTATTGTTTGATATTGTAATTTCTCTAATACTTTTTTATACTCTTTCGGATACACTTTGACAAACTGGGTAGACGCTTCGTTCCAGTTGTTCAGTATTTCCTGTGCCAGTTTGCTACCGGTAAGGCTGATGTGCTTGCGCAGCAATGTCTGGATCTGCTCTTTATCATCTGATGCCAGCGGATCAAGATCAACCATTTCAGTATTGCAGTTTTCGGCAAAGCTGTTATCCGGGTTATATACCCAGGCCAAACCGCCGCTCATACCTGCGGCAAAGTTGCGGCCTGTTTTACCCAATATCAGCGCACGGCCACCGGTCATGTATTCGCAACCGTGGTCGCCAATACCTTCAACAACCGTAGTAGCACCAGAGTTACGCACCGCGAAACGCTCGCCTGCCATACCGCCTATAAACACCTCGCCGGATGTAGCACCGTAAAGGGCCACGTTACCAATGATGATGTTATCCTGCGGAACAAAAGTTGCATTAGCAGCAGGGTAAATGGCCAGTTGCGCGCCAGATAAACCTTTACCTACATAGTCGTTAGCTTCGCCTTCCAGCTCAAAGGAAATACCTTTGGTGGCAAACGCGCCAAAACTTTGTCCGGCCGAGCCTTTGAATTTGTAGTTGATGGTATTATCAGGTAAACCTGCCGATCCGTATTTTTTAGAGATCTCGTTTGATAACAGGGTACCGATGGTACGGTTCACGTTGATCACATCAAATGATGCAAATACAGGCGTTTTATCTTCTAAAGCAGCTTTAGCGCTTTCAACCAATTGCCAGTCAATAATATCAGCCATGCCATGATCCTGACTTTCGCTGTTATACAGGGTCATGCCTTTGGTATTGGTAACCGGGTGCAGGATGCCTGAAAGGTCGATCTTTTTAGCTTTCCAGCTATCCAGATGGTCTTTTACTTTCAGGAATTGTACACGGCCCACCATTTCGTTAATGGTGCGGAAACCAAGCTCGGCCATAATTTCGCGAAGCTCTTCGGCCATAAAGCGGAACAGGTTCACCACGTGCTCAGGTTTACCTGAAAATAATTTACGCAACTCCGGATCTTGTGTGGCCACACCTACAGGGCAGGTATTCAGGTGACATTTACGCATCATGATACAGCCACCGGCAACAAGGGCTGCAGTAGCAACACCCCACTCCTCGGCACCCATCAGGGCAGCAATTGCCAAATCACGACCGGTTTTTAACTGACCATCTGTTTGTAATACCACACGGCTGCGCAGCTTGTTACGAACCAATGTTTGGTGAGCTTCGGTTAAACCAAGCTCCCAGGGTAGGCCTGCATGTTTTACCGAGCTTATTGGCGATGCACCGGTACCACCATCATATCCGGCGATAAGGATCACATCGGCATGTGCTTTGGCAACACCAGCGGCAATAGTACCAACACCGGCTTTTGAAACCAATTTTACGTTGATACGTGCGGCGCGGTTGGCATTCTTTAAATCAAATATCAGCTGGGCCAAATCCTCGATAGAGTAAATATCATGGTGCGGCGGCGGCGATATCAAACCAACACCAGGTGTAGAGTGACGGGTTTTAGCGATCCAGTCATCAACTTTATGACCTGGCAGCTGTCCGCCTTCACCTGGTTTTGCGCCTTGCGCCATTTTTATCTGCAGCTCGTCGGCATTAGTAAGGTAATTTGAAGTAACCCCAAAACGTGCCGAAGCAATTTGCTTAATAGCTGAACGCATAGAATCGCCGTTTGGCAACAATTCATAACGCATTTCGTCCTCGCCACCTTCGCCGGTATTGCTTTTGCCGCCAATGCGGTTCATGGCAATAGCCATAGTGCTGTGTGCCTCATGCGAGATAGAGCCGAATGACATGGCGCCTGTAGCGAAGCGTTTCATGATATTTTCGGCCGGTTCAACCTCATCAAGGGTTATTGCCTCACGATGATGGGCAAAATCAAGCAGGCCACGTATGGTGAAATGCTTTTCGGTTTGCTCATTAATTACTTTAGCATAATTTTTATATACCTCGTAATCGTTAGTACGGGTGGCATGTTGTAATAAATGTACGGTAGTTGGGTTAAACAAGTGAGCCTCGCCCCTGCGTTTCCATTGGTAAATACCACCTTCAGGCAGTAAGTTATCAGCAGCTTTGGCGCTAAAGCCAATACGGTGTTTGCAAAGTGCCTCACGTGCAATTTCATCCAGGCCTAAACCGCCAATGCGGGTAACGGCACCACAGAAATAACGATCAACAACTGATTTATTTAATCCTAATATTTCAAACACCTGCGAGCCGTGGTATGACTGCAAAGTTGATATACCCATTTTTGAGAATATCTTCAGCAAACCATCGTTTACAGATTTCACATAGTTTTTATGCAGTGTTTTAATGTCAAGGCTGGTTTCCAGGCTGCCATTGTTTTTAACCGTTTCAATGGTTGATAATGCCAGATAAGGGTTAATAGCTGTTGCGCCAAATGCCAGTAAGCAGGCAAAATGGTGAACTTCCCATGCGTCGCCGGTTTCAACAACCAAACCAACATCACCCCTGCGGCCTTTTTTAACCAGGTGATGGTGTACAGCAGATACCGCCAGCAATGATGGTATAGGCGCGTGTTCAGAATCAATGGCACGGTCAGACAGGATCAGTACCTCGAAGCCGTCATCAACCGCGTCTTCAGCATAGCGACAAAGCCTTGCAATACCTTTTTCAAGCGAGCCCGGCATGCCATCGGCATTAAAGTAAGTTTGCAGTGTTTTGGCGTGGAACAGACCGGTATCAATACTACGCAGTTTCTCTAACTGGTGATTTTTTAATATCGGGTGTTTTAAAACCACGCAATGGCAATGCATTTTATCTTCATCAAGCAGGTTGCCGTTGTTACCAATAAAGGTAGCCAGACTCATTACCAAACGCTCACGGATAGGGTCTATCGGCGGGTTGGTAACCTGCGCAAAGAATTGTTTAAAGTAGCTTGACAGGTGCTGAGGTTTATCTGACAATATAGCCAGCGGCACATCGGTACCCATTGAACCTACAGGCTCTTTACCATCAACCGCCATTGGTTTAATGATGGTGTCCAGGTCCTCGCGGCTGTAACCAAACACCTGCTGATAGCGGAATACAGATGCTTCTGAAAGGCTGGCGAATGCCAAACGCGGTTCAGAAAGCTCGCTCAGGTTTATTTTATAGTTCTCTAACCAACGGCCATATGGCTGTTGTGAGGCTATTTGTTTTTTGATCTCGTCGTCAGTAATGATACGCGCCTGCTCGGTATCGATAAGCAACATTTTGCCCGGCTGTAAACGGCCTTTGCGCAAAACGGTACTTTCGTCAATAGCCAGCGTACCGGCTTCAGAAGCAGCAATTACACGACCATCATTCGTGATCACATAACGCAACGGACGCAAGCCATTACGGTCAAGCACGGCACCAACCAGTTTACCATCGGTAAAGCTGATAGCAGCAGGGCCATCCCAGGGCTCCATTAAGGTAGCATGGTACTCGTAGAACGCCTTTTTAACAGGGTCCATTTGCTCATTGCCATCCCATGCCTCTGGTATCAGCATCATCATCACATGCGGTAATGAGCGGCCTGAGTGCAGTAATATCTCAATGATGTTATCTAAACAGGCAGAATCTGACTGGTTATTATCAATAACCGGCATGATCATTTCCATTTCTTCGGCACTAAAGTATGACGAAGCGTATGATTTTAAGCCAGAGTAAAACCAGTTCAGGTTACCAGTTAGGGTATTGATCTCGCCGTTATGCGCGATCAGGCGGAACGGCTGAGCCAGTTTCCATGAAGGGAAAGTATTGGTTGAGAAACGCGAGTGGATCATGGCAAAACCAGACGCTATACGCGGATCTGTTAAGTCTGAATAATATTTACGCAGTTGGTAAGTAGTTACCTGGCCTTTGTAAACAATGGTTTTGCATGAAAGCGAGGTAAAATAAAAATGATCACCTGCACCGGCTATGGTTTCGGTAATAGTTTTATTAATATACCTTCTTAGTATAAAGAGTTTACGTTCAAAATCATCAACATTGGTGATGCTGGTTGGGCGGGCAATAAAAATTTGCTCCACATCCGGTTCAGCCTGGCGGGCGGTTTCGCCAACGGTCGAAGAATCGACAACCAGTTTACGGTAACCTAATTTAATTAGCCCCAACTTTTCAATGGCGCTGGTGATCACCATCCGGCAAGCTTTTTTCTGTGCCGAATCCTTAGGGAAAAATATCATTCCCACACCATACTCACCTGGTTCAGGCAGGCTGATCTCCAGGTTTGAGCATTCTTCCATCAAAAACTCATGTGGTAATTGTATCAGTATACCGGCCCCATCGCCGGTTTCAGGGTCGCACCCGCAGGCGCCACGGTGTTCCATGTTTTCAAGCATGGTAAGCGCGTCGTCAATGATCTGGTTGCTTTTATGACCATTAATATTGGTTATAAATCCAGTTCCGCAGGAGTCGTGTTCAAATTCTGGCCGGTAAAGGCCCTGGTGGCTCTCAGTTTGATTCATCGTAAAATATAAACCAGTTTTATAAAAAGGGTGTAATTACGAAATTACTAAATACTACATAAATTATAAAATCAATGGTTATTTTTAAAAATTTCTAAAAAATCCATTACCAAAGTAATGTTTATTTAACAAATTAATAACATTTAAGACCTATTATTATGATAACATAAATGAAAACCTGCATTTACTTATTTAGAATCAATATAAAGTTGCACGAATTATGCTATAAACAGTTATAAAAGCAGTAATTACTGTAATAACAGAATTTAATTTTGTGCTGTTTAGCCGGCATAATTGACAGAATCATGACCTTTTAGTTCAACGTACATTTGCATTGATAATTATGTCGCATTTAAAGGAAGTTATAGAATTGTTAACTTCGCCAAAAATTTAAACAGATGCCCGCAAAAAATAAAGCCGTTTTTTTAGATCGTGATGGAGTACTTAACCAGGAAATGGGCGATTATGTACGCCGTTTTGAGGATTTTCATGTATTAGACAACTTTGATGCCCTGAAAACCTTGCAAGACAGAGGTTACATGCTGCTGGTAGCCACCAACCAGGGCGGCCTGGCCAAAGGCTGGTATACCGAAGAGGAACTGGCCAAAATGCACAATCACCTGAAACAGGTTTATAAAGAACATGGCGTTGATATTGTCGACTTTTTTTATTGCCCTCATCATCCCCTGTTTACCGGCGATTGCGACTGTCGCAAACCCAAACCAGGATTGTTATTACAAGGTATAGCTAAATACGACATCGACCCTTCAAAATCATATTTCATCGGCGATCGTGAGCGCGACGTGGAAGCAGGCACAGCCGCCGGCGTAAAAGGCATCCTGATTGACAGCGATCAGCCTATAAGCACCGTGCTGGATCTGATTGATTAAGTAAAACAACCTCACTACGTCATTGCGAGGTACGAAGCAATCTCTATGCTGTACAGAGCAATAGAAAAAGTCGATCTGCCTGTGTAGAGATTGCTTCGTACCTCGCAATGACGTGATTTTATATAGAACGGGCTACATTTTTCACAAAACCTAAAACATTTTACTCCCGTAAAACTTTTACCACTATTATAAAATAAAACACATGCAGCTAAGCCGTTACTTAAAAAACTCCGATACCCTTATCGCCGCTTTAATTGGTTTTGCTGCTGTTCAGTTATTTTGCAGTTACAGTGGTATAGGCATCTCGCCCGATTCCATCATGTATATCAGTGCCGCGCGCAGCTTTAACGCAAATGGCACCCTGCATACCTTTAACCATGTGCCCATTGTTGATTTCCCGGTATTTTACCCTATTTTTTTGGGTACCATCCTGCTGATCACCCGGGTAGATCCGGTCATGTTTGGGGCTATATTGAACGGGCTGATGTTCGCGTCCTTAATATTCACTTCCGGATATATCATGCAGCGCTTTGTACCATCGGCAAGGATATACAAATGGCTCATGCTGGTGGCTATTATACTGAGTCCGGCGTTGTTGCAGGCCTACTCCTATTTGTGGTCGGAGACTTTGTTTATTCTTGAAACGCTCATTTTCCTGGTTGCTTTCAGGCAATACCTGTTAAAACATACCCTTACGGCGCTTATAGTGGCGGCTATTATAGCGGCCGTAAGTTGCGTAACGCGCTACGCAGCGGTTACCATTGTAGGTACCGGCGGTCTGCTGCTATTGCTCGACAGGGTTTTGCCGTTGAAAAAGAAAATTGCACACATTATTATATACGGCTTGGTTTGTATATCATTGCTGGTGAGCAACCTGTTGTTCAACGCGCTGATGTCTGGCACAACAACCGGCCCACGCGAGCCATCCATCACACCTTTCAGCAAAAACCTGTACTATTTTGGCACTGTTATGTGCGATTGGATGGGTCTCACTCCTAACCAATACTTTCTGGCAACACCGCTTGCCGTTATTATACTATTGGGCTTTATTGCTGCTTTGGCTTACAATTATTACCGCCGTCGCGTAGATAGCTTTGAAAACCTGGCCATTACCTTTGCGCTGGTGTATGGCTTGTTCATTGTGTTGTCATCTACATTTTCACGGTACGAGCGTATTAACCATCGTCTGCTGGCACCTATTTACATACCCGCCCTTTGGGGATATACCAGCTGGGGATTGCTGCTGTTAAAAAACATCGCCAATAAAACCACCAAAAACATAGTAGCTTCTGTATTTATAGTGATGATGCTGGGCTTTGTAACCAAAGAGTTTTTGATTGATAAAGCCCGATACAGCGACCAGATAGCTGACGAATATGGTAACCCCGGCTACACCGATAACAGCTGGCTCGAATCGCCATTTGCGGCATACCTGAAAAGCGGCGATAAAAGCTTGTTTAAGCCCGGCATAAAAATTTATACCGATGCACACGAGGCCGTGTACTTTTTCTCGGGTATGTCATCATACCTGGTACCGCATAAATTCTTCAAAAAAGATATCGCCAAGTTTTATCAGGCCAAGCATTATTATCTTATATGGTTTAATGTGCTCGAAAATCCGGAACTCATTAACCTTAAGGATATCCAGAAAGTAAAATCACTCAAAAAGATCAAAGATTTTGGAGAGGAAGGTGCTATTTATGAATATCAGGACCAGAATTAAAGAATTTTAGAATTTAGAGAATATAAATTTCAAATAATTCAATTGGTTAGCTCATTTAAGCTATAAAATTCTAAAAATCCTAAAATTCTGTAAATTCTGATTCAAACATTTTGATTTAAAAAACATCTGTATATATTTGCGGCAGCTAATCTATAGTTTTACTATATAAAAATGAACGGTATCGCACTACATCATCTTCATCTGCATCACCACCTTGTGGTGATCAGCTAATATGTATGTTTCTACGCGAAATAACAACCTCCGTTTATACTCTTTTTTATCATAGTTTCTTAAACTCAATCTTTTGAAAACACTTAAAATAGCGATCCAGAAATCTGGTCGGCTCAACGAAAAATCTGTTGAATTATTAAAAAATTGCGGCTTAAATTTTGAAAACTACAAAAGCTCGCTTATCTCCCCGGTATCCAATTTCCCTTTAGAGATCCTTTTTCTTCGCGATGATGATATTCCTGAATATGTTCAGGATGGCATTGCCGACTTAGGTATTGTTGGCGAAAACGTAATACAGGAAACCGAAGTTGAGGTAAGCTACCTGCAACGTTTGGGCTTTGGTAAATGCTCATTAAAAATTGCCGTTCCTAATAATAACGAAATTCAAAGTCTGGCCGATCTGCACGGAAAAGCTATAGCTACCACCTACCCGGTTATTTTGGGTAAATTTTTAAAACAACAAGGTATCGAATCTGATATCCGCACTATTTCCGGTTCGGTTGAAATTTCGCCGGGCTTAGGTTTAAGCGATGCCATTTGCGACTTGGTTTCAACCGGCGGCACTTTAAAAAGTAACGGGCTGAAACCGTTTGCGGATGTGATGTCGTCAGAAGCGGTATTGATCAGCAGCAAGGCTACCGAAAATAACGATCTGGTGCAGGAGCTTATACAACGCGTTCAATCTGTTTTACGTGCAAAAGAGACTAAGTACGTGGTACTTAACGTTCATAAAGACAATCTTAGCGCGGTTACCGCTTTGCTGCCAGGCGTAAAAAGTCCGTCGGTAGTAAACCTGGCCGAAGCTGATTGGGTTGCGGTACACACCGTTATCCCCGAACGTGATTTCTGGGACAGGATAAGCCTGCTGAAACAAGCCGGTGCACAAGGCATTGTGGTAATGCCGATTGAGAAAATAATATTATAGTATGCAGTTTTGAGTGGGCAGTTAACCGTTGGCAGTTAGCACTATACTTTAGTGTTAATTATCAAACAGATGACAACTGCAAACCGCAAATTGCAAACCGCAAACTAAAATGAAAACTTACAATTATTCAGACCTTACGGCAACTGACATACAAAAACTGGTTCAGCGCAATGTTGATCCGGCTAATGAGATCCGCAGCATTGTTGATGAGGTGATTGATCACGTTCAGCAAAATGGCGACCGTGCTTTGTATGATTATGCCAGCAAGTTTGACAAGGTTGAGCTCAGTAACCTGTACCTTGACAAAACCGACCTGGAAGAACTGGCCGAAAGTGTATCAGCCGAGCAAAAAGCCGCGCTGCAAACTGCCTATAACAATATTCACAAATTTCATCGCACGCAACTAAAAACCGAAGATAAGGTAGAAACCATGCCCGGCGTAACCTGCTGGCGCGAACTACGCCCTATTGAAAAGGTGGGTTTATACATCCCCGGTGGAACGGCCGTTTTACCAAGCACTTTTTTAATGTTAGGTATCCCGGCCAAAATAGCCGGCTGCCATGAAATTGTGGTATGCTCGCCGCCGCAAAAAAACGGAAAGGTTAATGCCTTTATAGCGTACGTAGCGTTATTGCTGGGTATTGAAAAGATTTTTTTGATAGGAGGCGCCCAGGCTATAGCAGCTATGGCTTACGGTACCGAAAGCGTTACCAAGGTTGATAAAATATTTGGCCCGGGCAACCAATTTGTAACCAAGGCTAAAACGATTATACAATCAACCACCACAACGGCTATTGATATGCCGGCCGGCCCGTCAGAAGTGTTGGTTATCGCTGATGAAAGCGCTACCCCGGCCTACATTGCCGCCGATTTGCTGGCACAGGCTGAACATGGTATTGATAGCCAATCGGTATTGGTATGTACATCTGCCAAAATAGCGCAGGAAACAATGGCCGAAGTGGAAAAGCAACTGCCTACCCTGCCCCGTGCCGAAATAGCCAAACTGGCCATAGATAACTCATACATCGTAGTTACCTCTAATCTGGAGCAGGCTATGGATTTCAGTAACCAATATGCTCCTGAGCATTTGATATTGGCTACCGAAAGGTGGAAAGAGATCACTGGTTTCATTATCAACGCGGGCTCCGTATTCCTGGGTAATTTAACCCCCGAAAGTGCAGGCGATTATGCGTCTGGCACTAACCATACGCTGCCAACCAGCAGCTATGCACGGGCTTATTCAGGTGTATCGGTGGACTCTTTTGTGAAAAAAATCACCTTCCAGCATATCACCCGCGAGGGCATCCAAAACATCGGCCCAAGCGTGGAGATTTTGGCTGAGTTAGAGGGATTGCATGCACACAGGAACGCGGTGAGTATAAGAAACGGTAACAATTAAAACACACGTCATTGCGAGGTACGAAGCAATCTCTACACAGGCAGGTTAAGATTTAAAGTTCACTCTGTAAAGCATAGAGATTGCTTCGTACCTCGCAATGACGGATTAAGAATAAAAATTGAATACAACAATGTACAATATCAATAATATACTTAGGGAAAACATCAAAAACCTAACCCCCTACTCTTCCGCACGTGATGAGTACCAGGGCGAGGCGAGTGTTTTTCTGGATGCTAATGAAAACGCATTTGGGTCACCATTGGATCAGCAGTTTAACCGCTATCCCGATCCGCTGCAGTATCAGTTAAAAAAACGTATTACCGAAATTAAAGGCGTACCGCCACGCAATATTTTTATTGGCAACGGCAGCGATGAAGCTATTGATATCCTGTTTCGCAGCTTTTGCAATCCGGGAGTTGACAATGTGATCATCGTTCCTCCTACCTACGGCATGTACCAGGTATCGGCCAACATTAATGATATAGAGGCCCGCAAAGTTTTACTGACCGAAGATTACCAGCTTAACCTGGAAGGCATTGCCGAAGCTATTGACAAGAATACTAAGCTCATCTTTATCTGTTCGCCCAACAACCCTACCGGCAACTCTATTAACCGTGCCGATGTAGAAACCCTGCTGGCCAACTTTAACGGTTTGGTTATTGTTGATGAGGCTTATATCAACTTTAGTCGCCAAAAAACTTTTATTCAGGAGCTTACCGAGTATGCTAACTTGGTAGTGCTGCAAACCCTGTCAAAAGCCTGGGGACTGGCCGGCCTGCGTGTAGGTATGGCCTTTGCCAGCGAGGAGATCATCGAGGTGATGAATAAGGTAAAACCGCCTTACAATGTTAACGAGGCTTCGCAGCAACTGGCATTAGAGGCTCTTTCAAATGTTGATCAGATCAACGCATGGATCAAAGAGACGCTGTCACAGCGCGACAGGTTGGTGCTTGAACTCAAAAACTTTGATTTTGTGCTGGATATTTTCCCGTCAGATGCTAACTTTATCCTCGTGAAAACTACTGATGCCAACAAAATTTACGACTACCTGGTTGGCAAAGGCATCATTATACGCAACCGCTCTAAAGTTGAACTTTGCGAAGGCTGCTTACGCATTACCGTGGGTACTCCTGATGAAAATACCACTTTACTCCAAACCCTACAAAATTTCAAATGAGTAATTTACAGAAAATATTGTTTGTTGACCGCGATGGTACGCTGATCAAAGAGCCTGCTGATGAGCAAATTGATTCTTTTGAAAAGCTGGAGTTTTATCCCGGCGCCTTAACTTATTTGCCTAAAATAGCTAAGGAGCTTGATTTTGAACTGGTAATGGTTACCAATCAGGATGGCTTGGGTACTACATCGTACCCGGAAGATACTTTTTGGCCGGTACATAACTTTATCCTTAAAACGTTTGAGGCCGAAGGTGTAAAGTTTGATAACATTGTTATTGACCGTACCTTTCCTGCCGAAAAAGCGCCAACCCGCAAACCGGGCACCGCGCTGCTTACCCAATATCAGGATACCGATAAATATGATCTGCAAGGTTCATTCACCATTGGCGATCGCAAAAACGATGTACTGCTGGCCCGGAATCTGGGGGCAAAGGCCATTTGGCTTAACAACAACTCAGGTCTTGGCGGTGGCGAGTTTACCGAAGCTGATCACATTGGCGATACCATTGCCCTGGAAACTACCGACTGGAAACAGATATACGAATATTTGAAACTGGGGCAACGTGTGGTTGAGCACCGCCGTACTACCAAAGAGACAGACATTTACATTAAAATAAACCTTGATGGCACGGGCGAGTCAAAAGTAGCAACCGGGTTGCACTTTTTTGACCACATGCTTGACCAGATTGCACGACACGGCAGTATTGATCTGGAAGTGACCGCCAAAGGCGATCTGCATATTGATGAGCACCATACCATTGAAGATACAGGTATTGCCTTAGGCGAGGTTTTTGCTACTGCATTAGGTAATAAAAAAGGCATTGAACGCTATGGTTTTTGCCTGCCAATGGATGACTGTTTGGCACAAGCTGCCATTGATTTTGGCGGGCGTAACTGGATAGTTTGGGAAGCCGAATTTAGCCGCGAAAAGGTGGGCGATGTACCTACAGAAATGTTTTATCATTTCTTCAAATCGTTCTCAGACGCGGCCAAATGCAACCTGAATATCAAGGCCGAAGGACAGAACGAACATCACAAAATTGAGGCAATATTTAAAGTATTTGCCAAGGCAATAAAAATGGCCGTAAAGCGTGATGTAGATAAGATGGTTTTACCAAGTACTAAAGGGGTATTATAGCCCCCTACCCCCCTAAAGGGGGAACTTTTGAATTACATCATGGACAGTAACCAGGAAAATAAAATAAGCACTTCCCAGGCTCCCCCTTTAGGGGGCGGGGGGGGCATCGGCATCATTCGATACGGCGCTGGTAATATTTTTTCGCTCACGGCGGCATTGGATCGTTTGGGGATACCTTACGGTATGATCAACAAAGCGGAGGACTTTGATCTGTACGACCGTTACATTATTCCCGGCGTTGGCCACGCGGGTGCTGCTATGCGCAAGCTGGAACAAACCGGACTGGTACCAACCATTAAAGCGCTAAATAAACCAACGCTGGGCATTTGTGTGGGTATGCAGCTGCTTACCACCTATTCTGAGGAGGGCGACTCCGACCTGCTTAATATATTCCCAATCAAAACCTTAAAATTTAAGGAGAGCAGCACCCTCAAGGTTCCGCATACCGGCTGGAACCAGGTATTCCCCGAAAAGGAAAACCCGCTGTTTAAAAATATACCGTCGGGTTCACATTTTTACTTTGTACATTCATACTTTATTGAGTACGATAAAGAATATACTTTATCAGCTGCTAACTATGACAATGAGTTTTCGGCATCAATTTGGCATGATAACTTTTACGGAGTACAATTTCACCCTGAAAAATCAGGTGTGCACGGCGAAACATTGTTAACAAACTTTTCAAAAATATAAAGACATGTACATTATCCCTGCGATTGACATATTGAACAAAAAGGTAGTGCGTTTGCGTGAAGGCGATTATGGTCAGGTAACAGAATACGATGTTACGCTTGAAGAAATGATTGAGCGCTACCAGAGCAATGGTACCAATTTTATTCATATCATAGACCTGAACGGCGCCAAAAACGATTTCAGCAACCAGCAATACCTGTTTGATGTGATCCGTAAAACCGATATGAAGGTACAGTACGGAGGCGGCATCCGCAGTATTGATAAAGTGAAAGAGCTGATTGATGCGGGCATTCACCGTGTTATTGTAGGCACACAGGCCCTTACCAACCCAAGCTTTTTGCCTGAACTGGGCAGCGAGATATGCGGTAAAGACAAATGCTCAGACCAGGTAGTTATCGCCATCGACGTGCTCGACGAGGTGATCAAATACTCGGGCTGGATGGAAAGTTCGCCTATTAAACTTAGAGATTACGTTGATAAATGCCTGTCGTTAGGCTTTTTCCGCTTTTTATGTACCGACATCAACAAAGATGGCAAACTGGGCGGCGCAGGTATCGAGCTTTACGAAAAACTGCTTGACCATTCGCCATTCATTAAACTGATTGCCTCTGGTGGTGTAAGTTCTATGAAAGATATTGAGCAGCTAAGCCGCTTAAAAGTAGAATCATGCGTAGTAGGCAAAGCGATTTACGAAGGCCATATCACCATCGAAGACGTTAAGAACTGGAATCTGGACGCCTTGATTTCGATATAGGGCGATGAGCCCGGAGGGCTCATGGTCATTAATACAACACGTCATTGCGAGGAACGAAGCAATCTCCATTTACAGAGTAGCTCTGTATAGTATAGGGATTGCTTCGTTCCTCGCAATGATGCTCTAATAAAACTCATGCTAAGTAAAAGAATCATCCCTTGCCTTGATGTTAAGGACGGCCGTACGGTAAAAGGCGTAAACTTTGTTGATCTGCGTGATGCCGGCGATCCGGTGGAGCTGGCCTGGAACTACTCGCGCCAGGGTGCCGACGAACTGGTTTTCCTGGATATTACCGCCACAGTGGAGCGTCGTAAAACGATGGTAGAGCTGGTAAAGGCCGTTGCCCGACAGATCAATATCCCGTTTACCATTGGCGGTGGCATCAACGAAATTGCCGATGCTGACGCACTGCTCAATGCAGGAGCCGATAAAATATCCATCAACTCGGCAGCGGTACGCAACCCGGCGCTGATTGATGAATTGGCCAAAGCTTTTGGTGTCCAGTTTGTAGTAATTGCGGTTGATACCCGCAGCATAGGCGATAAAAATGTTGTTCATCTCAACGGCGGCCGTTTACCAACAGAGCGCGAAACTTTGGAGTGGATACTGGAAGCCGAAAGCCGCGGTGCAGGCGAGATCCTGCTCACCTCTATGGATCATGACGGCACCAAAAACGGCTTTGACAATGGCCTGCTTAAAACCATCAATGACGCCGTGCATATCCCGGTTATCGCCTCGGGCGGCGCAGGTGCGGTACAGCACTTTGTTGATGTATTTGACAAAACAAATGTAGATGCCGCTTTGGCAGCCTCGGTATTTCACTACGGCGAAATACTGATACCTGATCTGAAAGCTGTATTAAAAAGTAATAATATTGAGGTAAGGATATAATTGGGTACGAAGAGTGTGGTGCGAAGAGCGGGGGTGAACTGTGTGTATCAGCCTTATTACCCGCACCACACACCCGCTCCCCGCATTATTCCCCCACCTCACAACCAACATAAAATGAATATTGATTTCAACAAAACCGACGGACTGGTTCCGGTTATTATTCAGGATGAGCAAACCCTTGAGGTGCTGATGCTGGGTTATATGAACCAGGAAGCCTATGATAAAACCGTACAGGAAAATATCGTAACCTTTTTTTCCCGTTCAAAAAACCGTTTGTGGACCAAAGGTGAAACCAGCAGCAACTTTCTGCATGTAAAAAATATCAGCATTGATTGCGATAACGATACCATCCTGATCAAAGTTAGGCCGGATGGCCCTACCTGCCACACCGGCTCTCGCAGCTGCTTTAAAACTGAGTACAACCAAAACTTTATACTGGAACTGGAAAACATCATTGCTGACAGGTATGAGAACCCGGTTGAAGGATCGTACGTAAATAAACTGCGCAGTAAAGGGCTTAACAAAATAGCCCAGAAAGTTGGCGAAGAAGGCGTTGAAACCGTAATAGCAGCCCTGGCCGAAACAGAAACAGATTTGATCAATGAATCTTCTGATCTGGTTTTCCACCTGTTGGTACTGCTCCGCGAAAAAGGCCTCGACCTTAAAACCATCGCCAAAAATTTAGAAGGAAGACATAAATAGCAGTTTGCAGTTTTGAGTTAGCAGTTATGAGTTTTTACTCATGATTTAAGTATTCAATTGCTTAACTCAAAACTCACTACTCAAAACTCATTACTCACATGACTGTTGAAAAAATAGCAGAACTAACCGGGCATGGCAACCCCATTTTTACTTTAGAACTTTCGCAAAAGCCGGGTATATTATTTACCGGCGGCAACGATAAAGGTTTGGTGGAGTGGAGCCTGAAAGATTTTTCGTTCATCAAAGTGATGTTCCCGGTTAATGCTTCTATTTATGCTATCCATTGCCCGGCAGGCTTTCCGGTATTAATTGCGGGCCTGCGCAGCGGCGAAGTATTGGTGTTTGATTTTATACAGCAAAAGCTCATTAAATCGCTCAGGCACCATGTAAAACCTATCTTCGATATCAAGTCGGCCCCGCAAAAGAACGAACTGCTGGTGGCTTCTGAAGATGGTACAGTTTCTGTTTGGAGCCTGGCCAGTTTAGAGCTGGTGCACACCATTAAAGTATCGGCAGATACTGTGCGTAGTATAGCCATATCGGCCGATGAAAAACAGGTAGCTTTCGGTTGCCGTGATAATACCATCAAAATTTACGATCTGGAAGATTATACCTTGCTTAAAACTGTGCATGGCCATACTATGTCGGTTTTTGCGCTGGCCTACAGCCCCGATGGCACCTATCTGGCATCGGGCGGGCGCGACGCGCAGATCAGGATCTGGGATACGGCAACCTACCAACCTTTAAAAAGTATACCGGCGCATATGTTTGCCATTAACCATATTCTGTTTCACCCTACCCTGCCCTATTTTGCCACCGCCAGCATGGATAAAGGCATCAAAATATGGGGAGCCGATGATTTTAAACTATATAAGATCATTAGTCGCGAAAAAGGTCATGCAAGTCACCCCCTATCGGTAAACAAACTGGCCTGGAACGGCAATCAGCTGCTCTCCGTAAGTGATGATAAAAAGGTGATTGTTTGGGATATTAGGTTTGATTGATGTTTGTCTGAATCAGGATTTTTGGGATTGAAGGGTTAACTTGATTTTTCATCGCGATAATGCTTAGATCAAGATTCTTGTCATTGCGAGCATAGCGCGGCAATCGCATACTTTACAGAGAGTACTTGCATTGTTCGCGATTGCTTCGTACCTCGCAATAACAGGTAGTACAAAACAACTACACAAATCGCTTACGCCGTTGTTGGTGTTGTCACCAACAATTTATCATTGGCCAAGCAAGAGAATGTTGGTGACAACACCAACATTGGCAAAGAATATTGCACCCCGTAGGGGTATCGTGTTTATAGTATCCGGTCGGAAAGAACCATTAGCTCCATAGGAGCTTCCTGAATATTGCGTGATCAGGAAGCACATACGGAGCTATGGATCATATCGATATTTGCTATAAACAGGCAACCCCGATGGGGTTCACAGCTTCTCCTTACTACTATCACATAAACCGCTTTATACTATGCAACTTATGGGTATGGCGTTTTTGCTCTTCCGAATAAATCCCCTCGGCATCAATCGAATCAATTTTTACTTTGCCCGATGCGTGGATGATCTGCCTGTTGTTGAGCATAATACCAACGTGGGTTACCCGGCCTTCGGGATTATTAAAAAATGCAAGGTCGCCTAAGCGGGCGTTTTCGATATTTTCAACCAGTTTACCTTCCAGTACCTGCTGGCTGGCATCTCTTTGTATTTGAATATTATTCAGCTTAAATACAACCTGGGTAAAGCCCGAGCAGTCGATACCAAAATGGGTACGCCCACCCCACAGGTATGGCGCGTTTAAAAACGATTTGGCCGTAGTGGCAATATCTTCACGTTCGCCAATTTCGCCAACTATCTCAAACCTGTCGGTACCTATGCAGCAGGTAACCCCATCCAAAAACACCAATGAACTGCCTGCTGGCAAATAAATCACGCTGTTATCGGCTTTTTTCCAAGCCTGAGTTACAGCCCTGTAAGTCAAGGGCGCAGGTGAATGTTTCAGGCTTTGGTAAGCGATGTGCCCCAGCATCACAAATTGCAGGCGACCGATCCAGCCGGTGTAGTTATCACTTTGGGTAGTTACTTTTACCCATCGTTCGGTCCACTCCAAAATTTCAAAGGCTTCGCCAAATAAGATCTGTGATACCTGTTCGCTCCGGTCACTGGCTTCGGCGCGTAACGGGATAACCGCAAGGTTACAAATACCGTATTCCATTTACAATTGTTAAACACAAATGTAATAAATATAAAATAATTAATATATTTGTAAGTACTTACGTAATTACTATGAATATAATTGACCAACTGGAAGAATTAGCCATTGGCGCAAGGTTAAAACGCTTGTATGATTATTTTGCCAAAGATGTTGTCATGATATATAAAGACGAGCAGTTAAACTTTGAGCCTAAGTATTTTGCGCTTTATTACCTCATCAGCAAACAAGGCGAGGCCGGCGTTACTGAAATTGCCGAAGAACTGAGCCTTACCCACCCGGGAGTTATTCACCTTGCCAAAGAACTGGAAGCGCTTGGCTTCATAGAATCAGCAAAATCAGCTACGGATAGTCGCCGGCGTATGCTCCGCTTATCGGCAAAGGGTAAGGAGTCATTACCAAAATTTGAGCGGGTTTGGGCCAAGATAGTGGCTCTGAATAAAGAGCTTTTTAATAATCAAAAAAACAATCTGTTACATGCCGTTATGGAAACTGAAGCACAATTGAACGAAAAACCGTATTACCAGCGGTTTCAGGAAATGTTTAACCCGCAAGGCAACAGCCCCGTTAACGTGATCACCTATGATCCGCAATACGCGCGTTATTTCAAGAACCTGAACATTGAATGGATAAACACCTATTTTACGGTTGAAGAACACGACCTGGAGCAGCTAAACCATCCGGAAGAACATATCCTTGCAGATGGCGGCGAAATATTTTTTGCCCGGATCAATGACGATATTGCCGGCACCTGTGCCCTGGTTAAAACCGGCCCTACCGAATATGAACTTGCCAAAATGGCTGTGAGCCCTAAATACCAAGGTCGTAAAATTGGGAATTTATTAATGGAGGCAGCTATAGCCAAAGCCAAAGAACTTGGCGGAACCCGGTTATGGCTTGGTTCAAGTCACAAGCTGGTACCTGCCCTTTCCTTGTACAGGAAATATGGCTTTAAGGAATTTACGGTAGAATCCACCCCATATCAGCGGGCCAGCATCCACATGGAGCGTAGTTTGGTGTAGATGTGAGACACGAGATATGAGATTTTAGATTTCAGCAAATTATTAAAAACAAAAAAAGGGAACGGCAAGCCGTTCCCTTTTTAATATCTTGTAAAATAAAAATTACTCGTTCATGTGCAGCCAATCTTTTTTGGCTAACAATTCTTCTTCGCTTTCGCGTATATCTTCATCATCTACACAGCAATCAACCGGGCATACTGCGGCACATTGCGGCTCATCATGAAAACCTACACACTCGGTACACTTATCAGGCACAATGTAATATATATCGTCAGATAAGGCAGCCTGGGTTTCCTCAGCATTTAAGGTATTACCATCGCCAAAATCAATAACGCCTTTAAGCCCTGTACCATCGCTAAAACGCCATGCAGCGCCAGCATCATAAATAGCATTATTTGGGCACTCCGGTTCGCAAGCTCCGCAGTTTATGCATTCATCGGTGATTTTAATCGCCATATTTCTAAATATCTAATAATCTCAATTAACTTTGCCTGAAATTAACAGGCGCACAAATATAACAAAAAAAGGCTTTAAGGGTTTAAATCCTTACCATATATATGTCAAAAATTAATATAAAAAACTCAATAAATTCATTTTCAGGCTTAGGAAAACAGTTAATAGCACCAGATGCACAACTCATGGCTATTATTAACGATGAGCAGTACCATAACGCATGGTTTACGCCCGAAAGTGTTTTGGAGGCCGTAACCGCCATTGGCAACATGCTTAACGAAGCCGATTTGCAGCAATGGCTATCAAAATATAATCTTGAAAATGATAAACCGGTAAAAAAAATAGGCCTTATACTGGCAGGCAATATCCCATTGGTTGGCTTTCATGATGTGCTGTGTGTGCTGGCTTCGGGCAATCACGCGCTCATTAAGGCATCATCGCAGGACGCGCGTCTTATAAAGCAAGTTTTACAGCGCCTGGTTGATATTGACAGCAGCTTTGCCAATAGTTTCAGCTTTGTCGAACGCCTGGTAAATTTTGATGCCATTATAGCTACAGGCAGCAATAACAGTTCGCGCTATTTTGATTATTATTTTGGCAAGGTGCCTAACATCATTCGCAAAAACCGTAACAGCATAGCCCTGCTTACCGGTACAGAAAGCGCGGAAGAACTGTTTAACCTGGGTCATGACATTTTTGATTATTACGGTTTAGGTTGCCGTAACGTGTCGAAACTATTAGTCCCTGAAGGTTATAATTTCAATTTCTTTTTTGAATCGATAGAGGCTCATAAAGCCATCATACATCATCATAAATACAATAATAATTATGATTACAATAAGTCGATTTACCTGGTAAACGGCGACCCGCATTTTGACAACGGCTTTTTGATGGTAAAAGAGGATGACAGGATGGCATCTCCACTATCGGTAGTATATTTTGGCTATTATGCAGATCTGACAGCCGCCCAACAAATCCTGACAGAACAAAGTGAAAACCTGCAGTGCATTGTTACCACCGCCCCTATCACGGTGCCTAATCAGGTGGTGAGTTTTGGCCAAAGCCAGCAGCCCGCTTTATGGGATTATGCTGATGGGATTGATACAATGGAATTCTTGGCAAATCTTTAAAATTACAATACCTTTGGAGGGGAGGCTGAAAGCATAATGCCGAAGGCCAAAAGCTTTTTAATAGTAGTGAATTGCTTTAAGCTTTGTGCTTTAAGCCTTAAGCTCAAAAAAATGTATATTATAAAAGTTAAAGGCGTTGCCAAAATACCTGATTATGTACAGCTGCGTGACGATAAGTTCACCCTGCTGGCTTATTTCAGGGTAGACAGGCCTGATAAATCGTTAGATAAGGTGGGGCTTGCTGATAAAGCCGAATATATTATGAATATTATAAAAGATTTGCCTTTTGGTCAGATCTTAAAATTAGAGCTATAAAAAAAGATGATCGGAAACTCTGTTATAAAGCTAAACGGTGTTGATATTTTTCAACAGGCACACCTGGTACTATCAAACGTTAACCTGCATATTGACAAAGGCGATTTTGTATGGCTGATTGGCCAAACCGGATCGGGCAAAAGCAGTTTGCTTAAAGTAATTTATGGCGATCTGGGTATCAAGAGCGGTACCGGTCATGCCTGCGGCTACGAACTGAGCAAACTTCCCGGCCGCGACGTTCCGTACCTGAGACGTAAACTGGGCATCGTTTTCCAGGATTTTCAGTTACTTACCGATAGGTCAATTGAACAAAACCTGATGTTCGTGATGCGCGCCACCGGCTGGACAGATAAAAAACTGATTGCGGAACGCGCCCTTGACGTACTGGAAAAAGTAGGCTTACGCTCAAAACTTAAAAAAATGCCGCATGAGCTATCGGGCGGCGAACAGCAGCGTGTAGTAATTGCACGCGCCCTGCTTAACGACCCCGAAATTATACTGGCCGATGAGCCAACCGGTAACCTTGACCCTGAAACATCTGAAGAAATTGTGCTGCTGCTGAAACAGATCAGCCAATCGGGTACTTCGGTACTGGTGGCCACGCATGATTATCACATTATCCGTGCATTCCCATCGCGCATTATCAAATGCGAAAACGGTAAAGTACTGGAAGACGCGGAAATTTAACCGTTGATAATGTCTGAATCAGAATTTACAGAATTTTAAGATTAACAGAATAATAAGTAAAATTCTGAGAATTCTTTAATTCTGTAAATTCTGATCAAAACCTGTCACTCCTGCGCAAAAGGTGTCACACCTTCCTGATAAATTTATTGAGTACTGACAGCTTGTCGGCTTTAGGGCAATGGCAGGATACTTGATTGGCACTATCAGCTATGAAATTTAACGATATGTTGAAGAAAAAGAAGAAAGAAAATACGGATACTCCAGAAAATATGAACACGACAGATCAGGAAAATATACAAAACGACGGACAGGAACAGGCGCAGACCGAAACTGCTGAACAGGAGGTTGTAGATGCACCTTCTGCCGAGGATAAATTGAAAGAAGAACTGGCACAGGCAAATGATAAGTACCTGCGCTTATATGCCGAATTTGATAACTTCAGAAGGCGCACCCAAAAAGAACGTGCAGAAGCCCGCGAAACTGAAGGTAAAGAGCTATTAGTAGCCCTTTTACCTGTTTTAGACGATTTTGAACGCGCGCAACGCTCAATGGAAAAAGCGGTTGACGTAACATCAGTTAAAGAAGGTGTTACGCTCATTCAAAACAAGTTAAAAAATATATTGGGCCAAAAAGGCCTGAAAGAAATGGAATCTGTAGGTGCGCCATTTGATGCCGACCTGCATGAGGCCATTACCAACATACCCGCCCCTACCGATGATTTAAAAGGTAAGGTACTTGACGAAATGGAAAAAGGATATTACCTGAAAGACAGGGTGATCCGCTTTGCCAAAGTAGTAGTAGGAGCATAATTGATTTCGGATTTGGGATGTTCGGTTTGGATTTTTCCGGCCGGACATCAATCGTTATCATAATAAAAAATAAGTACACTAAATCCGAATTCGAAAATTCGAAATCCGAAATAAATAAATATGGCTAAGAGAGATTATTACGATGTGCTGGGTGTAGCAAAGGGTGCCAGTGCCGATGATATAAAAAAGGCGTATCGTAAAATGGCTATTAAATATCACCCCGATAAAAACGAGGGCGATAAAGAAGCTGAAGAAAAATTCAAGGAAGCTGCCGAAGCTTACGAAGTTTTAAGCAGTCCTGAAAAACGTCAGCGTTATGACCAATTTGGCCATGCTGCCAACGCGTCATCAGCAAATGGTGGTGGCTATGGTGGCGGTGGCATGAATATGGACGACATATTTAGCCAGTTTGGTGATATTTTTGGCGGCGGCAGTCCGTTTGAAGGCTTTTTTGGCGGCGGTGGCCGTCAGGGTGGCGGTGCCGGCGGCAGGCGTGTGGCCCGCGGCAGCAACCTGCGTATTAAAGTTCGTTTAACCTTAGAAGAAATTGCCAACGGTGCCGAAAAGAAAATAAAGGTTAACAAACAGATTGTTTGTAAAACCTGCGATGGCTCTGGCGCAAAAGATAAATCATCGTTCCAAACCTGTAAAACCTGTGGTGGCTCGGGCGCGGTGCGCAGGGTAACCAACACCATACTGGGCCAGATGCAAACTACCAGCACCTGCCCTACCTGTAACGGCGAAGGCTCAACCATACTGTCAAAATGTAATGTTTGTCATGGTGATGGTGTAGTGCGCGGCGAAGAACTGATCACCATCAACGTACCTGCAGGTGTAAGCGAAGGCATGCAGCTGAGTATGAGCGGCAAAGGTAACGCTGCCCCACGCGGCGGTGTACCCGGCGATTTAATTATACTGATTGAAGAGATACCTCACGAAACTTTAAAACGTGATGGTAATAATGTAATATATGACCTGCATGTAAACTTTGTTGATGCCACCTTAGGCACAACCGTTGAAGTGCCTACCATTGATGGTAAAGCCAAGATCAAGATTGATCCGGGAACTCAGGGTGGCAAAATCCTGCGCCTGAAAGGCAAAGGGGTACCGGAAGTAAACTCCTACCATCGCGGCGACCAATTGGTACACATCAACATCTGGACTCCAAAAGCCATCAGCAAAGAAGAGCGCGACATACTGGAAAAACTGCAATCGTCGCCCAACTTTAAACCTAACCCCGGCAAAAACGAAAAAAGCTTTTTCGACCGGATGAAGGAATATTTTGAGTAAGAATAAAGCAGAAGGCCAAAAGCTGAAAGCAATTTAAAAAGCCCCTGATCGTAATGATCAGGGGCTTTCTGTTTTAAAATATCGGAAATCTTAAAAATCTTGTTCCTGGAACCAGGTTTCGCAAGCGGCATTAAACGCTTCCGGTTGCTCTATCCAGGGCATGTGGCCGCAGTTTTCAATAACTACTAATCGTGAGGATGCTATCTTGTCGCGCATCCTTTCGCCCTGGGTTATGGGGTCGCAGATAAAATCGTCATCACCAGCTATAATTAGCGTAGGTACAGTGATTCGGTTTAACTCAGGCAACAGGTTTTTACCCTGAAAGCCTGACGTTTGGGTAAGCTTAAACACCTCATCATTATACTCCATGCCGGTAAAAACAGTTTCGGCCATCTCGGGCTTGTAAAAATAGAATGCGCCCATTGTATCAATTACCTCTTTAAGTGTGATCGCGGCCTTATCCTTACTCATCATTAAGGCGGTTGCTTTGTCATGATAACCGGGGTTAGCTATGTAAAAAGGCTCTTCTTTTTTCTTGACGATCCGTCTCATCAATTCTTCACCCCTTACGCCGTCGGCTGCAGCAATGGCATCAATAGAGATAATTCCAAGCAGATGATCGCTGTGTTCAATGCCATAGGCCAGCACCTGGTGCCCACCGCCCGAATGCCCGGCAACAAATATTTTTTCGGCGCCCAAATGTATCCTTAAAGCCTCCATATCGGCCACAAAATGCTCTACCTTATATTGGTCGGCATTATCGGGCCCGGTTGATCTGCCGCTGTGGCGGGTATCAAAGTATACCACGGTACAATGCTGCTCACAAACGGTAAGCGGCATTATATAATTTACAGAAGGTCCCCAGCCTGGCGACGGAACCAGCATAACAGGCCCGCTACCTTTTACATAATAATGTATGGTGATGCCATTCACCTCTGCAAAATGTTCGCCCTCAAGCAGTGGAGATGATGGATCGGTTTTGATATTTTCCATGATAAACTTCGTTTAAGTAATGTATATATTACCAGGCGAAGCTTTCCAGCACATTGGGATCCTAAGCTTAGAATTCCACGTGGACAAGTTGTCGCG
>JADMIO010835347.1_pt1 | contig 60355 bp, 44 predicted proteins | sample 8958161 | NCBI WGS metagenome assembly JADMIO01 (sample SAMN16585339, study PRJNA669376) | soil metagenome | isolation source: Crop rotation soil | place: USA: Cullars Rotation, Alabama | collected 2011
GACAACTTGTCCACGTGGAATTCTAAGCTTAGGATCCCAATGTGCTGGAAAGCTACAGCAAGCCATCAACGTGGTGCTCGAGACCGTCCATGCGGACGCGATCCACTGTGTCGATTCTCAGCAGGTGATACCGCCCGGTCTGTTTCTCGGCGAGGTGGAAGCGCGCGGCGTTCCCGCTTTGCAGGCGGGCGCGGTGAATGTGCGCCTCTATCGCGTCGATGCTCCCGGTGTGACCGAAGGGCGGCTAGTGATGGACACGCTAGGGCTGCACGCATTCGGCCTTCCCGATCTGCAGATGGATTACCGCTGGCTCGAGCCTGGCGCTGTTGCCCGCACGTTGTTTGCCGCGGCCGGCTACATCTTTCAGGAAGGCGATGTGATTGAGGACGGCCATACCATCGAAGGCTGTCTGCCTGGGACGCGCTGGTCCGCCAAACACGGTGCGGCGGTGGTGGAACCGCATCGCGAAGTGCTCATGTTCGATCCGGGCGAGCCCTACTCGACGCGCGACGAGTAACGATACTGTTGTATCATTCGGGCAAAGCCTCGCCTCTCATGAATACTTCCGTCATTCGACATCGTGTCGCCGATTTTTTGAAGCAACATGCGCCCTTCGATGCACTCCCGGAGACCGATTTGTTGGAAGTGGCGGGCAGCGGACGTGTGAAGTTCCACGAATCCGAGGAACTGGTTTACCGGCGCGGCGATGCCAAGGGCAAGTTCGTATGGATGATTCAGCAGGGGACGGTCCATCTGCTGCACGGCGATCCGGAGCAGGGTAAGCTTCACGATGTGCTCGACGCCGGCGATCTGCTGGGCCTCGATTTTTATTCGACCGGCGGGCCTTGTCTTTACTCCGCGCGCACGGCGACGGACGTTCTGCTGTATGCGATCGATGGGGCGCTGTTCGAGAATCTGGTCGCGAAGTATCCGGCCTTCGAACAATACCTGAGCGCACAGTTTGCGGTGGCGAGTCCGGGGCCGCCGAGCCGTCAATCATGGCTCGATGCGGAACCGCCGCCGGAAGATTTCTTGCGCGCGCGCTTCCTGCGCGGCGGCGTCTCGGCTCTCGATGTGTCTTCGGGCGTGGCGGTGGGCGCGGGGATTTCGACGCGCGATGCCATCCGCGAAATGCTGCGCTGGCGGACCGAAAAGCTGGCGCTGACGCCGGATGGAAGCCCAACGAGTCCGCCGTTTGCGGTGCTAAGCGCCTCTGACCTCGCGTTGTTCTGCGGGCAAAATCCCGCGCGGCTTCGCAGGGAAATTCTCGAGGCGGAATCCCCCATAGAAATTCGCGCGTTGGTGGATCTTTCGTCGCGCATGGTGATGAGCGCGCTCGCGCAACCCTCGGACGTGGACGATTGCGCCCGGATGGGCTCGGCGATAGTCTCGACCACGGTAGAGACCTGCATCCGGCTTTCGCGGCAAGATAAAGTGCCGGCGCGCGGCTGGCTCGCGTTTGGAAAGCTGGCCCGCGGCGAGATGATGCGGCCGTCGAGTCCGATGATCGCGGTGGTGCTGAACGACGCGCATCCGGCCGGTGAACGGGTCGCGGCGGCGGATCGATGCGCGGCGTGGCTCGAAGCGTGCGGGCTCGGCTCGGGCACCCACCCCGGCGTGTCGCTGGCTGAATGGAAGCGGTTCTACGTCGAAACGGCGACGGATCCGCTGGCGCATGATCTCTTCGCGCGCCGGGAGTTCTTCGACGTGAGCGTGCTCGCCGGCGACCCAACGATTCTGGATCACCTGAGTGCGAGTCTTGCGGCGGTGCTGCAGGAAGGCAGCCTGCTCGTGCCGCTGCTCGCGAACGACACGCTGGCGCATCTTCCGCCGTTGACGTTTTATCGCGGCCTGGTTCTCGACCTCGACGGCGGCGAGCGCGAGAGTCTCGACTTGGCGAGCACCGCGCTTGAGCCGATCTCCGACGCCGCGCGCGTCTTTGCGCTCGACCAGCGGAACCTCTCGATCGCGTCGACTCTCGAGCGTCTCGAAGCTGCCGCTTCGGTCAGGCCGGAGAATGAAAGCGTGCTGCGCGAAGCCGCCGACGCTTTCCGCATCGCGCTCTATCATCAATCGATGGCCGGCATGCCGATCATCAACCCCGCCTCGCTCTCTCGTTACGATCAGCGGTTGCTCAAGACCGCCTTTACTTCTATTCTGAATCTGCTCGAGCTAACGAAGTCTACATTCATCAAAGAAGCATGACCGCCGAGCGGCATCTCGCCTACTTTGAAGCGACGTGGCCCGACGACGCTCCGGTGGAAGTCGTGCGCTTCGTGGCGCTCGATAGCGAGGCCACCGGCCTCGACCCGAAGCGCGATCGTATGATTACGATCGGCGCTGTGGCCGTTCAGGATCGCGAGATTCTGCTCGACGATGCTTTCGAAGTATTGCTCAAGGTGAGCCACAACACGTCGGCGGTCACCATCCACGGCATCACCGTCGACGAAGCGCGCGCGGGCCTCGATGAACCCGCGGCGCTCGTTCTGTTTCTCGATTATCTCCGCGACGGCGTGATCGTTGGCCATCATATCGGGCACGATATCCAGATGCTGAATGCGGCCTGCGAGCGGCACTTCGGGTTCACACTACGGAACCGGTTCATCGACACCATGGATCTCACCTTGCGGCTCGAGGCGGACGGGGCGTTCAAACATAGAACGCTGCCGTCCGGATTTTCCCTCGATACGCTCTGCGAGATGTTCGGCATCGTGCCGCATGACCGCCACACCGCCGGAGGCGATGCGTTTATCACGGCGCAGGTGTTTCAGCGCCTGTTGTACGCCGCCAAGAAGGTTCGGCGCACGACGCTGGCGTCGTTGACCGAACCCACCGGCGGCCGGACAGGCTCGCGGCGCTGATTTCGCGTGCGCGGCGGCTCCGGCAAGAACTCGAGCGTCTCGCCGTCTTCGCTCACAGTTACCCGCAAGTTGCCAAGCGGTGGCACCCGGTTGCCCGCGACCAGTCCCGCCAATGGCTGCAGAATCCGCCGGTGAATGGTACGCTTCAACTCGCGCGCGCCATACTCCTGACTCACGCCTTCCCGCAAGAGCAGCGCGCGGGCCGCTTCGTCGACCTCGATCGCAAAGCTGCGTACGCTCATGCGCTCGAAGACGTGCCGCTGTAAACGCCGCAGTTGCTGGTCGAGGATCTCTTCCAGTGCGGACGTATCGAGCGGCTGGTAGGCCACGATCGAATCGATGCGGTTGACGAACTCAGGCGAGAAATGACGCCGCACTGCGTTGAGCCCGATCTCGCGCAGCTTGGCTTCGGATTCGATCCGCTCCGGAGTAGGTCCGGCAAAGCCGAAACCGGGCTTCAACATCTTCAGCATGTCGCGCGCCCCGAGATTCGACGTGAGGAAAATGATGCTGCGGTCGAAATTCACGGTGGTGTTGTCGCCGAGCCGGAGCATCGCTTTGTCGAGAACGCCGAGCAGCAGCCGCTGCAGGGACGGGGCGGCTTTTTCGATCTCGTCGAACAGGACGATCGAGAGGCTCGAGCGGTCGCTCGTCGTCTGATTCAAGCGCGCCTGATTGAGCATCGGCGTGGTTTCCTTGTGCCCGAGATATCCGGGAGGCGCGCCGATCAACTTCGCGACTTCATGCTCCATCTGGAACTCGCCGCAATCGATCTTCACCACCTTCTTTTCGTCGCCGTGCAGCACCTGCGCGAGCGCTTCGACCGTGCGAGTTTTGCCGGTACCGCTGGGGCCGAGCAGGAGAAACACTCCCACGGGCCGCCCGTCCGGCGAAAGACTCGCCTGATAGAGACGCACGTAGGGCGCCACGGAATTCACCGCTTCGGGCTGCCCCACGATGTGTGCCGACAGCGCGGCCTCGAGCTGATCCAGTCCCTCGGTCTCAGGTCCGCGGCGAAGGGGCGGTTCAAACGTGTTGCGCATTAACGGAGGATCTCCTTCCGCTGTCAAAAGTAGCGGAGACGAAGAAAAATGCGGCGCGGAAACGGTGCGGGCAGGGAGGGATTAGGTGACTTGCTATGTGGAGGTTAGAGTGCCTGGGGCGATATTTCCGTTGCGTGTGAACGGGGGTTTTGGATCATCGCCGGTAGCCGGCGTGGAGCATCGCGTCACGATGCTCCTGCCAGAACAACTCTTCGAGCTCTGGGCGCATTTCGCGGCACCACTGTCCCGTCGTGCCGGCGCGGTAGAACTTCGGATCCTGGGCATGCAAGACCTCGAACGGCGGAACGTTCTCTCCGCTCTTTTCGAGTGCGATGCCCAGCGCTTCCAGAGATTGCTGCACCACGTCGCCGGGCCGGGCGATGAGCGTTTCAAAGTTTACGACCGCGCACGATGCGCGACGGTTGCGCCACGCCTGATAGTGTTTCGACCAGTTGAAGTATTCACCCGTAATCACGCGGCGCAGCGACTGCTCGAAACGATTCCTTCCGTTCACGACTCGCTCTTTACACGCAACGGCACGCGCCAGAATCGCATTGAAGCCGGAACGCTGCACCATCTCGTAATCATTGATGTAGTGCGCGAAGGATACCATCGCATCGCGGCCGTCGCGGACGAGCAGAATCGCGGGGCTGTCGTCGTTAGGGAGTTCGTGGGTCTTTATGAAGTGTACGTCGCAGGATTGGCGTAGCGCAGCTAGATCCTGGCGAATGCGGTCCGGGTCGTCTTCATACAACGACAGCGATTTTTGGCCGTACAACTTCTCGAGAGCAATCCGGAAGTATGTATTGCCCGAGCGCGGGAATGATGCCAGCCAGACTATCAAGTTGCCTTAACCCGTCAAACAGCAGCGGAGTTTCGCCCTGATAATTCGATCCGCGAACTCTTTACACGACGCGCATTCCTGCACGAAGGTTACGCAAGAGTTGACCCTACAATATGGATATGGTTGATACCCTCACGATTGCCGGACGCAGCTTCCGTTCGCGCTTGCTCGTCGGCACGGGCAAATATCGCAGCAATCAGGAAATGGCCCGCTGCCATGAAGCGTCGGGCGCCGAAGTAGTGACGGTCGCTGTGCGGCGCGTGAATCTCGACCGCAGCAAAGAGTCGCTGCTCGATTTCGTTCCGCTGGATCGGTACTTCCTGCTTCCGAACACCGCCGCGTGCTACACGGCGGATGAGGCGATCCGTACGGCGCGGCTCGGCCGCGAAGTGGGGTTGTCGAATTGGGTGAAGCTCGAAGTGATCGGCGACGAACGTACGCTGTTCCCCGACAACGCCGGCTTGCTGGAAGCAACGCGAGTCCTCGCAAAAGAGGGATTCGTCGTGCTCCCGTACACGACCGACGACCTGATCAACGCGCGGCGCCTGATCGACGCGGGCGCGGCGGCCGTGATGCCGCTGGCGGCGCCGATCGGCTCCGGGCTCGGCATTCAAAATTTAACCAATCTTCGCATTCTGCGTGAGATGATCACCGAGGTTCCGCTGATCGTGGACGCCGGGGTGGGCACGGCCTCCGACGCGACCATCGCGATGGAGCTCGGCTACGATGGCATCCTGATGAACACCGCGATTGCCGCGGCCGACGATGCGGTGCGCATGGCGCAGGCGATGAAACATGCTGTCGAGGCCGGACGTCTAGCCTTCGAAGCCGGCCGCATGCCGAAGAAGCTTTATGCGAGCGCTTCGAGCCCCATGGTCGGGCTCGTGAGCTAGAGGTTCAACCTTGTTACATCGAATAGCCGTATCCGTGCTGGCCATGTTTGCGTGCGCGTTCGCACAGCAGGCAACTCCGCCGCCCGCCCCCGCTCCTGTTCGCGTTCGGCCGGCGGCTTTCCCGACTCGCCCTCCCGCGGACCCGGCGTCTATCGAACGCGGCAAGGCGATCTTCGGGGTCAACTGCGCGTTCTGCCATGGCGTGGACGCGCGCGGCGGTTCGGGCGGAACGAACCTGATTCGCGCCGAGCTCGTGTTGAATGACAAAGAAGGCGAGTTGATCGGGCCGGTGGTGCGTGGTGGACGCGAAGGCATGCCGAAGTTTGACTTGTCCAACACGCAGATTGCCGACATCGCGAACTTCGTGCACAGCTTTCGCGTGGGCGGATACGATATTTCGCGCATGACGCCGGAGTCGATCGTGACCGGGGATGCCAAGGCGGGCGAGGCGTACTTCGCGAAAACCTGCGGCGGATGCCATTCGGTGTCGGGCGATCTGAAAGGCATTGCCGGGCGTGTCACCGATCCGAAGGCGCTGCAGCAACATTGGCTGATGCCGGGCTCCGGGCGAGGAGGCACGGTTCGTACGCCTACGACGGTCACCGTAACTCAGAACGGCGGCAAGGTAAGTAAAGGCCGCCTGGTGCGGATTGACGATTTCCTGGTGACTTTGGTGGATAGCGATGGAGTGCCGCGAACGTTCACGCGCGATGGTGACCGGCCGAAGGTGGAGCTGAACGATCCGCTGAAGCCACATAGGGATCTGCTGCGGACGTACGAAGACAAGAATATCCACGACGTGACTGCCTTCCTGGTGACGGTGAAATGAAAATCCTGACGGCGTTTCTCATTCTGGCGGGCGGCTTGGCCGGGCAAATCGCGAATGACTGGCCCACTTACTCAGGCGATTACTCGGGGCAGCGCTACAGCAAGCTGACGGAGATAAATCAGTCTAACGTCAAGCATCTTACTTTGGCCTGGACCACGCGGGTTGCGAATGGGCCGGCGGGAAGCGGATTCGGGCGCGGCGGCGCGCCGATCATTATCGGCGGCGAAGGCTCGGGCGAGAACGTGGGCGGTGGCGGCACCAGCATCAAAGCGTCGGTGCTGCAGGTGGACGGGTTCTTGTATTTCTCGACGCCCGATAACGCTTGGGCGGTGGATGCGCGCGACGGCCGCGTGCTGTGGCATTACTACTGGAAGACCAAGGGCGGCACGCACATCGGCAATCGTGGCTTGGGTATGTGGGGCAAGTGGCTCTACATGGAGACGCCGGACGATTACCTGGTTTGTCTCGACGCGCAGACCGGCAAGGAGCGCTGGCATAAGCCGATCGCTGACTTCAACCGGCAATATTTTTCGACGATGGCGCCGATCGTGATCGGTAACCGGGTAATTATTGGGACCGGCAACGACTTAGACGCGCCGGGCTTTGTGCAGGCTCGCGATCCGGAGACCGGCGATATCCAGTGGACGTTTTTCACGACGCCGCAGAAGAAGACCGATCCGGGGATTGAAACATGGGGAACGCTCGAAGGCGCGCGGCTCGGGGCAGGGAACGTGTGGATTCCCGGATCGTACGATCCGGAGACTAAACTCTATATCTTCGGCACGGGCAACCCGTCGCCTTCTTATACGAATCCTAAGTCGCGCGACGGCGACAACTTGTACACATGTTCGCTGGTGGCGGTAAATGTCGAGACGGGTAAGATGGCTTGGTATTACCAGATGAACCCGCACGACACGCACGACTGGGATTCGAGCGAGACGCCGATCCTGGTGGATGGCGAGTTTAAAGGCAAGCAGCGCAAGATGGTGCTGCATGCGGATCGCAACGGGTATTTCTGGGTGCTCGATCGCGTGACGGGCGAGCATCTGCTTACGAGTAAGTTCTCTGACACCGTGAACTGGGTCAAGGAGATCAACGCCAAGGGGCAGACGATTCGCAACGTGGCGAAGGACTCGATCGTGCCGGGCTCTCTGGTCTCGCCAAATAACTACGGCGCGACGAATTGGCCGCCGGCAGCCTACTCGCCGGATACCGGACTCTTCTATGTGCAGCAGAGCGATACCTACGCCATGTACTATCTCACCGAGACCGACCCGCGCGGCGCGATGGGGCTGGGCGGCAAGGACGAACAGTTTGTCGCGTCAGTGGGGAGCTATCTGACGGCGATCGATTACAAGACCGGCAAGATCGCGTGGCGGCACCGCTATCCGGGCGCGACGGGCGGCGGCGGTGGGCCGGGCGTGCTGACGACGGCCGGGAAGCTGGTCTTCGCCGGAGACCTGGCGGGTAACCTGATTGCCTACGATTCGGCGAACGGAAAGATCCTCTGGCATTCCCGCGTGGGTCAGGTTTCGAACGCGCCTCAAACATACTCGCTCGACGGCAAACAGTACCTTCTCGTAGCGGCGGGGGACGCGCTCTTCTCGTTCTACTTGCAGTAAACTTGTAGCCACGATGAATCGCAGGAATTTCGTCCAAGTGACGGCGGCCTCGATGTCCGCTGCTTCTTACTCGCGCGTCATGGGCGCCAACGACAAGGTGAATCTGGGTCTGATCGGCGCCGGCGGCCGCGGCAAGGGCGTCATGGGGACGTTCCAAAAGACCAATCAGGTGAACGTCACGGCGATTTGCGATATCTACGCCGCGCGCGTGGATGAGGGGCTTTCGAAGGCCCCGGGCGCGAAGGGTTTCAGCGAGCATCGGAAGCTCCTCGAGTCAAAAGAAGTGGACGCGGTGTTGATCGCGACTCCGGACCATTGGCACACGGGCACGGCGATCGATGCGCTGAATGCGGGCAAGGACGTCTACGTTGAAAAGCCGCTGACGCTGAAGATCGAGGAAGGTCCGCGGATCGTGAAGGCCGCGCGCGTCAACAACCGCATTTGCCAGGTGGGTATGCAGCAGCGCTCCGGCCAGCATTATTTGCAGGCCAAGGAAGCGTATATGAAGTCCGGCAAGCTCGGCCAGATTACGCTCGCGCGGACGTGGTGGCACGGCAACGGCGCACATCTGCAGAAGGCGCCGGCGGCCCTGGCGACGCAGCCTTCAAATCTGGATTGGGCGCGGTTTCTCGGCCCCGTAAAATGGCGCGATTGGGACCCGCAGCAGTTCTGGAATTTTCGCGCGTATCTGGATTTTGGCGGTGGACAGGTTACGGATCTGTTCACGCACTGGATCGACGTGGTCCACATGTTCATGGAGCAGGACAATCCGATCTCGGCGAGCGCGGCGGGCGGTGTGTATCACTATCGCGACGGCCGGACGGCGCCGGATACGATCAACGTGCTGCTCGAGTATCCGGAGTCGAAGACCAACGGGCCTTGGACGGCGACCTTTGAAGCGACGCTTGCGCCGGGGTTGACGGGCGCAGCGGTGGAGATGGTGGGCACCGAGGGCCGGTTGTGGATCACGCGCGGGCAGTCGGAGTTTTACGCGAAGGGCTCGAAGGAGCCGGTGATTGTGAAATCGCCGCGCGATCAGACGATCGACCACGTGGAGAATTTCCTGTCGTGTGTGAAGTCGCGGAAACTGCCGAATGGCGATGTGCAGATTGGGCACCGCTCGGCGATGGCTTCGCACTTGGGAAATATTGCGTACTTGCAGAAGCGGCGGTTGAAGTTTGACCCGGACCGGGAAGAGATTCTGCCGTTGTAGCTTGCGCTACCTTTTCGCTTCGGACATGTATGGGGCGATGGGGATGGAGGCGGATGCGTAGGTGAAGGTGCCGTGCTCCTTCACTTCTTGTGCTGCTCGAATGAACGCGCTCATGGCGGCGCGCGCGAACGAGCCTCCCACGCTGATGCGCTTCACGCCCGCTTCGGCGAGTTGATCGACTGAATAAGGCGCGCCTTTCAAGCCCATCACGACGTTCACCGGCTTGTCGACCGACGAGCACACGGTGCGTATGGCTTCGAGGCTGGGGAGTCCGGGGGCGAAGAGCACGTGGGCGCCGGCCGCGGAGAAGGCTTGCAGGCGCCGGATGATATCGTCGAGATCGGTACGCCCCCACAGGAATCCTTCGGCGCGCGCGGTCAGGAGGAACGGGAGCGATCGCGCGGCTTCGCAGGCGGCGGCTACGCGGTCTACAGCGTGTTGGAATTCGAAGATCGGATCTGCTTTGTCGCCGGTGGCGTCCTCGATGGAACCGCCTACCAAGCCAACAGCGGCGCCGAGGCGGATGGTTTCCGCACAGTCTTCGGGTGCCGGGCCAAAGCCGTCTTCCAGATCGGCCGACACGGGAAGGTCCGTCGCCTCGACGATGGACTGCGCATTGGCCAGGACCTGTTCGCGGGAGAGCCCTTGCAGCGAGTCGCGCCGGCCGAGCGACATGGCGAGTCCACCGCTGGTGGTGGCAAGGGCTTCGAAACCGAGCGCCGCGAGGATGCGAGCCGAGCCCGCATCCCACGGATTCGGAATGACGAACGCTCCCGCGCGCTGGTGGAGTTGCTGGAAGCGTTCGAACTTGGTGGACACGTCTATTTGCGAACCTTGTCCCAGTCCTCGCTCGACAGGCCGTTCTTGTCCCACATCACGCGGCCGTCCTTGAGCGTCAGTTCGGCCGTGAAGCGCTTGTTGCCGCGCAGGCGAGCGCGCTGCACGTCGACGAAGCCGAAATTCCCGGTCTCGAGCCGCAGCACCGAGACGTCGGCAATCGCTCCCACGCTTAGATGGCCGAGTTCTTCCCGCTTGATCTCGCGCGCCGGATTCCAGGTGCTGGCCGCGATGATCTGTTCGACGGTCATGCCCATGTTGACGAATTTCGACATCACGTTGGTCATGTCCTTCATGCCGGCGTTCATGCTGGTGATGTGAAGATCGGTGGAAATCGAGTTCGGCAAAAAGCCCTGCTTGATGGCAGGCACCGCCTGCTTGAAGGCGAAGCTGCCGCCGCCGTGGCCCACGTCGAAGATCACTCCGCGCTTCTGGGCGGCGAAGAGGTACTCGCGCACCTTGCCGTTCGCGTCGAGCATCGGCACGGAGGGCAGGTAGGTATGGGTATAGATGTCGCCGGGCCGGAGCTTGTCGGTCACCAGCTCTTCGAAGGGGCGCTCGGGCTGGAAGGTGCCGAAGTCCACCATCAGCGGGACGTCTGCGGCCTTGGCCGCCTTGAGCGCGTTGTCGACGGCGATCCAGTTGGGCGCCTTGTAGTGGGCGGTCTTGATGCCGACGATGTACTGCCGGTACTCCTTCACGCGCTTCGCCGTGGCCTCGGGATCCATGTCCTGGACGTTCTGTTCGGTGGTGTTGCCGCCGCCCATGCCGGTGCCGATGATGTTGAGTAGCGCGAGCACGCGGGTCTTGGACCGGTCGATCGTGCGGCGCTTGAACTCGGGAAAGCTCTTGTAGCCCGACGAGCCGGCGTCCACCATCGTCGTCACGCCATTACGGAAGCTGTGGTCGTCCGGTGAGACGCTGCTGACGCCCATGTACTCCGGCCCGTCGCCCGCGAAGACGTGGACGTGGATGTCGATGAGGCCGGGCGCGACGTAGAGTCCGGAGACGTCCACCACCCTTCGTGCCTCCGAGGCGGGGATGTTCGCGGCGACCGCCGCTACCTTGCCATCCTTGATGGCCAGATCGCGCCGGGCGGAAATTCCATTTTTCGGGTCAACCAGGGTGCCGCCCTGGAGGACCATGTCATATTGCTGAGCCGACACCGAGAGTGCCAGAAGTGGGAGTACGAATGCTATGCGCATGGAAGCAGCCATTATAGAGGAGTTTTAGGCCCGCCGCGGGCCGGAGGAGTGAAATGGCGAATGCCCGCGGCGGGCTGGACTCGTTGTATTACCAACGAGAGCTTTTTGTACCGTACGAGCCGTATTTAGGATTACCCTTAAGCTCTCTAGTACCAGTACTCACTTATTACATACCATAGATTTCACGATTCGAAAAGTCTGCATACCAATCGGCTCGTCTCTTAATTGCTCTAGTCCAATTGCCTCAGATAGTTAGCTGCGGTACAGAATTTTTGAGGGTAGGTGGACACCTACACTGTGTAGGCGATCAAGAAGGTGCAGCCTCGCTCGCTCCAGAGCTCGCTGTGGGTAGTGCCGGCGGGCATGAATACGTAGTCCCCTGCCGAGACGGTGATATCGCCGTCGGTAACGGTGCCCTCGATCACCAGACATTGTTCGGAGAGATCGTGATGATGGACCGGCACACGCGCTCCGGGAGCGAGTCGCACTAACATAGTACGTTTCTTGTGAAGGAGACGAATTTGGACGCCGGGCGCGGGGCCCGGGAGCCAGCCGGTTTCAGTGGCGCGCACCACAACGGCAGCGGATTCGGGCTTGCGGGGTTCTGCGGCGATTCGCGCGAGCAGACGGTCCCGCAGGCCGGGTGGGGGCTGGTTCGAAGGTGCGCTGAAGCTCAGGGAGGCAGCGGTTTCGGAGAAAGCGGCGTACTCGGCTCGGGTGATTTCACACCCTTCCCTCAGCCTCGCTTCAAAGCGAGCGGCAGCCTCCGCGTCCAATTGCCCTAAGACAAAGAGCGCGGCGTCCGCGGCAATTTCTTCTCGTTGTTCCACTCGCTGATCTGGACCCTGTTGAAGGATCGACCGATATTATCAATCAGAATAGCATTGTCCCCTGGATGGACTAAGAAAACGAAATGCGGTTTTGCGCGAATTGCCGGGCTCCCATGTTCGACTCCCAGTGCGCCAAATGCGGCACCGGCGCAGACGAACGGATTCCCGAACGGCCTAAGTACGGGTTTGGTTTCGAGGGCGCCGCGCTCAAGGAAAATCAGGCGGCTGCCTTGTGTTACGCCGGGTGGGTGGTGACGGGCATGGCGTTTCTGTTCATGCAGCCGTACAGCCGCAGCAAGACGGTCCGGTTTCACGCTCAGCAGGCCATTCTGCTGACGGCGGCCTGGATGGTGCTCATGCTCACCGTAAGCGTCTGGGTGCCACTGGGGCTGCGTGTACAGTCGTTTTCCACTATGTGGCTATTCGGGTTCATCGTGCACTTCATCCTGGTGCTGTTGACGCTGCTGGGGTTTGACCCTTCGCTTCCGCTGCTCTCCATGATGGCCCGCAAAAAGCTGTAGCCTAACTGTTGGGTGAAGCGTCTGAATGACTTGCGGGATTTTTTCTGTTTCCTCGTCTTCGGTGCTGCCGTAGCGGCGGCCCAGCCCGTCGTCATTTCCGGGCCCCGGATCGGCGTCATCGATTTCTACGGCCGCCACAAGGTGAGTGAGGACGTGCTGCGGAAGTCCCTCGGCTTTCGTGAGGGCGATCCGCTGCCCAAGTCAAAGGGTGACACCGAAGAGGCGCTCGAGCAGATGAAGGAGATTGTGGGGGCTCGGCTCGAGGCCGCCTGCTGCGAGGAAGGCAAGGCGATCCTTTACGTTGGACTTGAGGAGAAAGGTGCGCCACACTTCGACTACAACGCGCCGCCAGTGGGCGAGGCTCGACTCTCCGAGGAAATTCATCAGCAGTACGGAGCGTTTCTTGCCGCCGTGCAGAAGGCTATTCGGAGCGGCCCGGTGAACGAACATCTCGCCGAAGGGCATTCGCTGATGGAGAATCCCGAGGCCTACGCGGTCCAGATGAAGTTCGTTGACCTGGCGCGGGAGAACCTGCAGCAGCTTCGCGACGTGCTGCGTGAGTCGGGCAGCGAAGAGCATCGCGCCATCGCGGCATACGTTATTGGCTATGCGCCGAAAAAGGCAGAGGTGGTGAATGACCTCCAGAGTGCCCTGCGCGATCCGGATGACACCGTGCGCAATAACGCCATGCGTGCGCTCGGAGCAATTGCGGTGCTGGCAGCGAAGGACCCATCGAAGAACATCCAGGTTTCCCCCACGTGGTTCATTGAGGCGCTGGATTCGCTGGTGTGGCAGGACAAGTCGACCGCGGCGATCACGTTGGTGACCCTGACCGAGAGCCGGCCTCCCCGGGTGCTCGAGCATCTCAAGGAGCGGGCAGTGCCCACACTTGCGGAGATGGCGCGCTGGAAGCACTTGCCGCATGCGCTGCCGGCGTTTATCCTGATCGGGCGTGTCTACGGCGTGCCGGAGCCTGAGATTCAGAAGGCTTGGTCTGAAGGCCGGCGCGAGGCGTTTCTCGACGGTCTGCTGAAGCCAGCGCCGGTGAAGAAGAAGTAGGCTACTGCTTGGTTTCGAGCGGGCGGCGCGCCTTTTCGTAGAACTCGTTCTGTAGCCGCAGGCTGGTTTGATCGGCTTTCACCGCACGGATGGCATTGGCCAGCCCGTCCGCCCACGCCTTCATCTGATACTCGCCTAACTCCCTCGTTGCGACGGATCCGTCGCCCGCGTAATGCTCTGGATATTTCGCGTACCACCAGATGCCGGTGTAGAGGCCGGTGGGAAGGTCCAGGCGGTTGCGATCGGCTCCGGATTGGGTGGCGGCGCGGTCGAGTTTGACCAGGTCCGGGTGCGAGACGAGCGTATTGGCCGTCTCCGATTCTCCGGCGTGTCCATCTTTCACGGATTTCTTCGCCGGACCGCCGGGCGGAATGGCGGGGCGCACGTAGGCGTAGACGACATAATCGCGCGGCGAGGCGAGCTGGGATTGCGAGAAGTACGGCAGCAGGCTGGTGTTGCCGCCGTGCCCGTTCACGATGATGATCTTCTTGCAGCCGTTTCGCGCCATTTCGGACGTGGTCTCTTGCATGAGGAGCAACTGGAGGTTGGCGCTGTAGGCGACGGTGCCGGGCTCGTGCATGGCCTCGAAGATCTGGCCGGCGAAGTACTGCGGAAACACGACTGCGAATTCGCTTTCGGCGGCGCGGAGCGAGGCGTAGCGAACGTTGAGGAGGTCGGTGCCGAGCGGGAGGTGCGGGCCGTGTTTCTCGAGGACGCCGAAGGGGAGCAGGCAAGTGCCTTGGGATCGCTGGATAGCGGTGGCGAAGTCGATGGCGGTGAGCTCTTCCCATTTCACCGAGAGCTGTTGGGCGGGAGCGAGGAAAGCGGAGGCGGCGAGGAGAAGTGGGAGTCGCATGGGAAATGCTTCCATGCTAGTACACGGCGGGTGGGAACTCAGGGCGCGGAGGCGGTGTCTATGCCTGCGTGCGGTTGGCGATTGAACTTGCGGAGAGAGCGGCTGGGCGGCGGGCCGCGGTGGTCCGGCAGGAGATGCGGCGAGGGCTGCGTGGACTGCTGATGGTGTCGGCGGTGACGCCCCTCGCGGGGATGCTGCTGACGTGCCGGGGCGTGGTCGCCTCGTTCGTCGGCTGCGGCGGCGAGAAATCGATGTGCATGGCCGCCATGGTCGAGAGGCTTTCATTCTCGCTTTGGCCGACGGCGTTCGGCCTTTTCACAGCGGTGACTGCCTGGTGGTGCTACCGCTACCTGAGTGAGCAATGCGATGGCTTCGACTCCGAAGTCGCCGCGGCTACGGAAATAGGGTGGCTACTGGAATCGTGCCGATGTGGGCGCCGTCCAGTGTGACGGGGATAACGTCGTTGGTGGAGAGAACCACCAGGGTTCGGTAGGCTTCATTGGCGGGATCAGTGCGCACTTCGACGCGGCGGCTGTTTACGTCCACGATCACATAAACGGGAATGCGCGCCCTCGCGTAGACGCGCTGCTTGATGCCGCGGTCCCGGGCCAGCGTGGAACCTGGCACTTCAACAATGACTGCGATTTCGTGTGGGCCGGGGTTGCGGCCGGCGTAGTCTCGGCTTGTCCCGCGAGCGACGACGATATCCGGCTCCGGCTCACTATCGCCAAGGGTGATTGGATCCTGCGCCCGAACGCACCAGCCAACTGGCAACAGAGATGCGAGGGCGGCGCGAAATTCCTCGGTGACAAAGACGTGCGGCGGGTTTTTCGACATCTTCTCGAGGAGAATCCCTTCGATCAGTTCGACGGGAGAATCGTCGGGCAAAATTCCCGACTCGATCATCGTGTGATACTGATCGACCGAAAGCCGCCAAATACGGTCTTCCGCGGGCGGCGCCGGTGAAACCAGGGTGGCCATCATCGAACCTCGCCCTTATAGTAGCGCCGGGCGCTACTTCTTGACCAATTCGTCGCGCTCGACCTTGCCGTCGCGGACGTGGAGAATGCGGTGGGCGTTCAAGGCGATGTCGTGTTCGTGCGTCACCAGTACGACCGTGTTTCCGGCCGAGTGCAGCCGCGCGAACAGCGCCATGATTTCGATACCGGTGGCGGTGTCGAGGTTGCCGGTGGGCTCGTCGGCCAGGAGGATGGAGGGGTTATTCACCAAGGCGCGGGCGATGGCAACACGTTGGCGCTGACCACCGGAAAGCTCGTTCGGCTTGTGGTGCATGCGCTTTTCGAGATCCACCTGGCGCAACGCCTGCTTTGCCTGCTCGAGACGCTTTCCGGCTTCCATGCCCGAGTAGATCAGCGGCAGCTCGACGTTGTGCAGCGCGGTGGCGCGCGGGAGCAGGTTGAAGGTCTGGAAGACGAACCCGATCTCCTTATTTCGAATCCGCGCCAGTTCGTCGTCGGTCAGGTTGCTGACGAGGTACCCATTGATGTAGTACTTCCCGCTGCTGGCCGTGTCGAGGCAGCCGATGAGGTTCATCAGCGTGGATTTGCCTGAACCGGAGGGTCCCATGATGGCGACGTACTCGCCCCGTTTGATCTCGATATCGGTGCCGTTGACGGCGTGAATCTCCTGGTCACCCATGATGAACGTCTTGCGCAAATCGTAGGTGCGAATGACGATGCCGTCGCGGCGAAGTTCTTCGCCCTTCTTGACATCGGCTTCGTAAGTGGCTGAACGCGACATGGGTTTTGGAAAGCTCCCCTTAATCTGGAGACGCCGGGAGGGGCGCGCGGGTAACGCACCTCTCCGGACGGCTCTTATGATTCTGTCTTGACCGGGGCCTTGTTGTCTACTTTGATACGGGCGTCGTTTTTGAGTGTGCGGATCACTTTATAACTGCCGGTGATGATTTCCTCGCCCTCGTTCAGCCCGCTGAGGACCTCGATATCCGTGGCGCCCGTGATGCCGGTTTCGACCTTGCGGAACGACGCCTGCTCGCCCTTGATGATGAAGACGCCCTGAAGTTCCTTCTTGCGCTCGCGCTCCTGGGCCGGCGTCAGCGTCTTGGGCGGTGCGCCTTTCTTCGGTTCGGGCTCCAGGTCGCCCTGCTGGCGGACGGTAAGTGCCTGGATGGGAATCGTGAGTACGTTCTGGCGCGTGGCGGTGACCACCTTCGCGGTGCACGAGAGGCCGGGGCGGATCTCGCTGGGCGGGTCGAGCAGCTTCACCACCACTTTGAAATCCTTCGCCTCCTGGCTCGAGATCGCGCTTTGCGACGCGGCGAGGCCGGTGCTGCGCAGGATGGCGGTATTGCCGATCTCGATCACCTGGCCTTTGAACGTGCGGTTCGGAATTGCGTCGATCGTCACATCCACACTCTGCTCGAGTTTGACGTTGACGATGTCGGTTTCGTCTACCTTGACTTCGGCCGTGATGAACGACATGTCGGCGATCGTCATGATCAGGCTGGCCGCCGAATTCTGTATGCCGGGCACCACCGTTTCTCCGATGCGGACGGGGAGATTGGTCACCATGCCGTCGATCGGCGAAACGGCCTGCGTGCGCGCGAGCACGTCCTGCGCGCGCTTCAGATTCGCCTGGCTCAAAGTGATGCGGCGTTGTGCGGCGATGAGCGTAGCCCGAAGTTGCGCCACGCGGGCTTTGGCTTGAGGGATGCGCGCCTGAGCTTCGCGGACTCCGGCTTCGGCGGCTTCCACCGCGATTTTGGCTTCGTCGAAGTCGCGCTTAGCAATAAGCTTTTCGTTATAGAGCCGCTCGGTACGGCCGAAGCTGATTTTGGCCTTCTCGAGATCGGCCTTGCTCCGGTCAAGCGAGGCTTCGAGCGTCTTGATGTTTTCGTCTTCTACCCTTAATCCGGCCTCGGATGCGGCGGATTCCGCCTCGCTGCTCGACACCGTGGCACGCTGCGCCGCCACTTCGGCTTCGGGCTGCACGCTTTCGAGTTGCGCGAGAAGCTGCCCCTTGCGAACATTCTGCCCTTCGAGCACCAGAATTTCGGTAATGCGCGCCGGACCGGCCGCGTTCGACCCGATATTAATGTAATTGCGAGGTTTGATTTCGCCCGACGCCGTAACCAAGGACGTCAAATCCTGCCGGGACGCTTTCCCGGTTTGCACGGTGACGATGCCCCGTTTGCCGTATTGGATGCTGCCGTAGACTCCGCCGGCGACGAGCAGGGGTCCGACTACACCTAGGGCCACCTTCCACTTGGTTTTCAAATCTCTCTCCTGGAAACTACAGACGCACTCAGGGGGTCAGAAGTTCTCTAAAACCAATATTAGCGAACCGCGGTAAGATCTACCTATGAAAACCACACGCCGCCGCGTTCTCCAAACTGCTGCGCTCGCTCCGGTTGCTGCCTCCGCCGCGACCGCCAGTGCGAGTCTGACCGCCACCTCGAAGTCTTCTTTATACGCCAGCCTGGGCGTGAAACCGGTGATCAACGGTGTCGGCGTGGTTACAGTGCTGGGCGGGTCGCTCATGCATCCCGAGGTGCTTCACGCGATGGAGGAAGCGTCGCATTTCTTCATTCCGCTGCCCGAACTGGAACGGAAAGTGGGTGCGCGCCTAGCCGAGTTGTTGCAGGCTCCCGCCGCAATGGTGACGTGTGGCGCCGCGTCGGCGATTACGGTGGGTACGGCGGCCTGCCTTTCGCAGGGCGACCCGGCGAAGCTGCGCCAGTTGCCGAATCGCGACGGGATCAAGTTTGAAGTGATTCAGCAGAAGACGCATCGCTCCGGCTACGAGCACCAGATGGAACTGTGCGGCGCGAAGATCGTGACTGTGGAGACGCGCAAGGAACTCGAAGCGGCGATCAACGACCGGACCGGCATGATGTTCTTTCTGAACAAGGGCGACCGCGACGGCAAGATCGGCGCCGAAGAGTTCGTCAAGATCGGCAAGGAGCGCGGCATCCCGACGATGAATGACTGCGCCTCCGACGCGACGCCGAAAGAGAATCTGTGGAAGTACACCAAGATGGGATTCGACCTGGTGATCTTCTCCGGCGGCAAGGCTCTGCGCGGGCCGCAGGCGAGCGGGTTGCTGCTGGGGCGGAAAGATTTGATCGAGGCCTCGTACCCCGCAATGTCGCCCTACGGCGGAATCGGGCGCGGCATGAAGGTGGGTAAGGAAGAATGCTGCGGCTTGCTCGCGGCGGTAGAGCGCTACCTGAAGGTGGACCACGCTGCGGAATTCCAGATGCTCGAAGGCCGCGTGACGTCGATTCGCGACGCGATCAAGGATGTCGCGGGTGTGAAGACCGAGCGCCACATTCCGGTGATCGCCAACGAAGTTCCGCACGTGACGGTGCATTGGGACGAGTCGGCGAAAGGGATGACTGCACAGCAGGTGACCGAGAAGCTGCTGGCGAGCGATCCGCCGATTCACGTGCAGCGGCCCGGGAAGGGGCAGTTGCTGATTTCGGTGTGGATGATGCGGGGCGACGAGCATAAGATCGTCGGGAAGCGGTTGAAGGAAATCTTTTCGTAGTCAGGCCAGAATCGCTTTCACAACCTCCCCGTGCACGTCGGTGAGCCGCATCTCGCGGCCGCCGAAGGGGTAGGTGAGGCGCTTGTGATCGAGGCCCATCAGGTGCAGAATCGTCGCGTGCAGGTCATGGACGTGCACGCGATTCTCGGCGATATAGTAGCCGTATTCGTCAGTTGCGCCGTGGATGAGTCCAGCGCGCGTGCCGCCTCCCGCCAGCCACATCGTGAAGGCGTACGGGTGATGATCGCGGCCGATGCTGGTGCCGCCGCCTTGCGCGGTGGGGCTTCGTCCGAACTCGCCTCCCCACACGACGAGCGTGTCCTCGAGCAGGCCGCGCGACTTCAGATCCCGTAGCAGCCCCGCGATCGGGAGGTCCGTTGCCTTGGCATTCATCGCGTGGCCGTGTTCCAGCGCTGCGTGCTGATCCCAGCGGTCCGCACCGGTGCGCGGCGGCGAGAGGACTTCGATGAATCGTACGCCTCGCTCGACCAAGCGGCGCGCGAGTAGGCACGCGAGGCCGTACTCGGCGGTGTCCTTTTCGTCGAGGCCGTAAAGCTTGCGCGTCGCTTCGGATTCGCGCGAAATATCCGTGAGCTCCGGCACCGCCGATTGCATGCGGAATGCGAGCTCATAGTTCGCAATCGCGGCGTCCATTTCGGAGACAGCGCCGTAGCGCTCCACCGTCACCTGATCGAGGTCGCGTATGAGATCGAGCTTGGCGCGCTGCCGCGATGGGTCTGCTTCACGCGCGGCGAGGTCTGCCACCGGTTGGCTCCCGCGGCGGAACATCGACCCCTGGAAACTTGCCGGGAGAAAGCCGCTGCTGAACAGGTCCATGCCACCGGGCGGAATCATGCCGGTATCGAGCACGATGTAGCCGGGGAGATTGCGCGAGAGGCTGCCGAGTCCGTAACCGAGCCAGGCACCCATACTCGGACGGCCCTGCAGGCCCGATCCCGAGTGCATGAAGTAGTTGGCGGCGGTGTGCTCGGAATGGTCGGCCGCCATCGAGCGGATGATGGTCATCTCGTCGACGCATTGCGCCATGTGGGGGAACATCGTGGACACGTCGGCGCCGAGTTGGCCGTATTTGCGGAACTCGAAGGGCGAGGGCCATAGCACTGGGCTTTCGGCGCGCACGTGCTTGGGCCGTGCGAGTGGAATCTTCTGGCCGCGTTCGGCGAAGAGGCGCGGTTTGGGATCGAACGAATCGACGTGCGACACGCCGCCGTCCATGAAGAGAAAGATGATGCTCTTGGCGCGCGCAGTGTGATGCGGCGGCTTTTCCGCCGCGTGCAGCGCGCCCATGGCCAGCGCGCCGAATCCGTGCGCGTGGCGAAGCAGGAAATCGCGGCGATTCATTTCAGGAAGATAAACTCCTTCCGGTTGATCAACACGTGTGCGACTTCGGCCCATGTGCCATTGGCGGCGAGGAACGCTTCGATGCGGCGGCGCTCGGCTTCTTCGGGCGGCCGGGCGAAAGCGCGCACGAACATCGCCGTGAGACGCTCGCCGGGATCATGGAACTCGGCTTCGGCGCGCGCCGCCCACTTGCCTGCTTCCTGCGCGACGAACTCGTTGTTCATCATGACGAGCGCTTGCGTAGGCACCGAGGAGACCAGGCGGCGGCCGACGGTGGTAGTGGGCAGTGGATAGTCGAAGGCGAGCAGCATGGGCGTGATGAAGTTGCGGCGGACTTCCAGGTAGATGCTTCGCCGCGCGCGGCCATCGAGCGGGCCCGATACCGGCTTGCCGCGGCCATCCTGCCAGGGGCTGATGTGCGGCGTTACCGATGGACCCGACACGGCAGGATCCCAAGAGCCCGACACGGCGAGGATCGCGTCGCGGATGGACTCGGCGTCGAGCCTGCGGACCGGCATGTACGAGAGCAGGCGATTGCGCGGGTCTTCTTCGCGCGCGCCCGACGGTGGTGTACTCGAAAGTTGGTAGACGGCGGAGTTGAGAATGAGGCGGTGCATCGCCTTCACGGACCAGCCGGATTCAACGAAGCGGCTGGCGAGCCAATCGAGCAGCTCCGGATGCGCGGGGCGTTCGCCCATGCGGCCGAAGTTGTCGACGGTCGACACCAGCCCTTCGCCGAAGTGATGTTTCCAGATCCGGTTCACCATCACGCGCGCGACCAGCGGATTCGACGGTGAGGTGAGCGCATCGGCGAGAGCACGGCGGCCGCTGCCTTCGATGGGACGGCGTCCGAGAATCGACGGCACGGCACGCGGCACCTCTTCGCCGAGATTCAGGTGGCTGCCGCGGATGTGAAGACGTAGGTCATGCGGCGTGTCCTCGTACGTGACGCGGGCGAAGGGCTCTTCCGGCAAATCCAGACTTGCCGTGGCGACCGGCTCGAGCGACTCGGCGGGTGACGTGGGCGGTGCCTTCTCGTCAGAGAAAATGATCGCGTCGACGGCGAGATGGCCGTCGCGTTGACGGTCGGCGATTTCGAGGTGGCAGACCTGGTTGATCTCCTCTTTCAGCGTGATCGTCTTCCAGCGCAGCGTACGATCGCCGTCGCCCGCGACGCCTTTTGGATAGCGGCCGGCGGCGAAGATGGTGACCGCGAGCAACGACGGCTCTTCGCGCACAGGGTTGAATTTGGTTCCTGCGAGCCGCACGTGAATGTACTTCTTCGTGGGCAGAAAGCTTCGCGAGATGAGGATGCCGGTGAGCTTGTCGGATGCATGGCGCGATGAGTCGATCAAGCCAGGTGACTGGCCTTTGAACGCCGAGCCGGAGCGATACCACAGCGGCAGGGCGGGATCGGTGAAATCATCGAACACGACGTCACCGGAGCGGGGCACCAGCGCGGCGAGGGTTTGCGGCTTGGCTTTGCCCACCATCTCTTCTATGCGCCGCGCGACTTCGGGCGATTCGATCGAGCCGAGCGTAGTGCGTGTACTGTCGATGATGCCGCCGAGGGCGTAGTAGTCGTTGGTGGAGATCGGGTCGAACTTGTGATCGTGGCAGCGCGCGCACGCGATGGTCAGGCCCAGGAACGCTTTGCCGAAAACGTCGATCTTCGAGTCGCGCATTTCCGCGCGCACTTCTTCGAGGTCGGTCGCGCCGTTGCGTTCCTCCTGCAGACCGAAGAATCCACTGCCGATCCCGTTACCCGCGATTTGCTCGGTGACGAAGCGGTCATAGGGGAGGTCTTGATTGAAGGCGCGGATCACATAGTCGCGATAACGCCATGCTTCGTATTTGTAGAAATCAAACTCGTGGCCGTTGGTCTCGGCGAAGCGCACGACGTCGAGCCAGTGCCGTGCCCAGCGCTCACCGTAGTGAGGCGAGGCGAGGAGCCGGTCAACGACTTTCCCGAACGCGTTTGCCGAGTCGTCCCGCAGAAACGTCGTGATCTCTTCCGGCGTGGGTGGAAGGCCGGTCAGGTCGAATGTCACGCGTCGAATCAGGTCGCGCTTGCTCGCCGGCGCCGTAACGCGTTGCCGCTTGGCGTTGAGAAACGTGTCAATCGTGGCGCCGGGAGTGAGGTCGCGCACAGGCTGAAACGCCCAGTGCTTCGTGGCGGCAGCGCTGGCCGGAGCCGGATACGCCGCGCCTTGCCGGATCCATTCCTTGAAATCCGCGATCACCGCCTCCGGCAACGGCCCGCTGGGCGGCATCTTCAGCAACGGGTCGCGGTGTGAGAGCGCGCGGATGATCAGGCTCGAATCTGGATCGCCCGAGACCAGCAGCGTGCCGCGCATACCGCCATGCTGCGTGCCTTCGCGGCTATCGAGCGCGAGCTTGCTCGACGGGTTCTTCGCGCTATGGCAGGCGTAGCATTTCTCGGCTAAGACGGGTCGGATCCGCTGCTCGAAAAAATCCCCCGGCGTCTGCGACCACAGTGACGTGGCGCCAACCAACGGGAGAAGCCAGCGCATGGAATCTGCGAATAGACTATCACCAAGCGAGCGAGAGCGCAGTGGTGCGCGGGTCGGAGCCGGCGGCCACGTAGCCCTTCACCGGTTCCGAAAGAATCGCGCCGTTACTTCCGATCACGTAGGGACCACTCACCGTGAGATTATGGCCGCGCCTCCGCAGCTCCGCGCGGGTTTCTTCGGGAATTCGCTCTTCCACCTGCAGGTCGCCTGGGTACATGCGGTGCGGGAAGGGCGAGGAGGGGAAGGCCTTCGTGGTCCAGCGAGCCGCTTCGATGGCCTGCTGCGGATTCATGCCGAAGTCGACGATGTTCAGAAACGTCTGCATCGTGTTGATGTTCTGGTTATCGCCGCCGGGGCAGCCGGTCACGAGGAACATCTCGCCGTCCTTCGTCACGAGTGTGCCTTGCAAAGTGCTGCGCGGACGCTTGCCAGGCTCGAGCGCGTTGGCGTGTTTGGCAACGAGCGAAAAATAGTCGCCGCGGCAGTTGAGCACGAAGCCGAGATCGCCCATCACCACTTTCGTACCGAAGCCGCTGTGCAGGCTCGGCGTGAAGCTGATGGCGTTGCGATCTTTGTCCACCACCGCGATGTAGCTCGTGTCACCGTTGTGGTCACCCTCGCCGGTGAGCGTGTAGTCGTCCGGGCGGGCGACGGGCGCGAAGTCCGAGTCAAATTTCTCGGGGTTGCCGGCGCGCAGTTCGAGTGAAGCCTTCGCCGGATCGATCAGCTTGCGCCGCTCCGCCGCGTACTCCTCCGAGAGCAAGCCGCGATAGGGAATCTTCACGAAGTCCGCATCGCCGAGGAACTTCTCGCGATCCGCCATGGCCAGCTTGGTCGCTTCGGTGAGCGTGTGAATGTAGTCGGCCGAATTGTGGCCCATCTTTTTCAGGTCGTAGCCCTGCAAGATGCTCAACGCCAGCAACTCCGCCGGGCCCTGGCTCGCCGACGGATTCTTGTGCATCACATAGCCGCGATAGTTGTACGAGACGGGCTCTTCCACCTTTGCCTGGTACGAAGCGAAATCCTCGTAGCGCATCAGGCCGCCGTTCACTTCGGCAAAGCGCGCCATCTCGCGGGCGATGTCTCCCTTGTAGAACCGGTCGCGTGCGGCTTTCAGCGCCGCCTGCCGGCCTTGCGCGGACGCCTGACGCTCTGCTTCAATCAGCCGGCGGAACGTGCGTCCGAGATCGGGATTCTTGAAGGTGTCGCCTTCCTGCCAGACTTTGCCATCCGGTTGGTACAGCTTCCGGCTGCTCGCGTACTTTGCGAGGCCCTTCGTGTTGAGTTGCGCCGCCTGCGCCGCAGTGAGCGCCATGCCGCCTTCTGCGATTTCGATCGCGGGCTGCAAGACATCTTCGAGCGACTTGGTGCCCCAGCGCGAGAGGAGAATGTACCAGGCGTCGACCGCGCCTGGGATCGTGCCGGGCAGCAGCCCGTCGTCGATGATCAGTTTCCCGTCGTGGTGGCGCTGGAAATATTCGATGGTCGCAAGTTTCGGCGCGGTGCCCTCCGCGTTGACCGACCACACCTTTTTCGCCTTCGCATCGTAAACGAGCAGAAACGCATCGCTCCCGACGCCATTCGCGGCCGGCGCCACGAGGCCGAGCACGGCCTGCCCGGCGACGATCGCGTCGAAGGCGTTGCCTCCCGACTGAAGAATTCGTTGTGCCGCGAGCGTGGCGCCGGGTTCCATGGAGGACACCGCGAACTGCTTGCCCATCACGAGCGGCTTGATGGTGCGCCGTGAGCGGGGACGCGGGTTGGGCTGCGGCTGCTGGGCGTCCGCAGCGGTCAGGCTGGCGAGGAGTAAGAGAGCGGTCGTACTTCGGCTCATTAGCCATTCACGATACCGCCGTTGCGCCCAAACGGCAATCGGCCTGGGGGTTAGTAGTGGATGAGTGACTTCACTTCGTAGTTCGGCAGCTTGCTGCGGCCGTTGAGAAAATCGAGCTCGATCACAAACGCGAAGCCCGCCACCGTGCCGCCGAGATTCTCGACCAGCTTCGCCACCGCCGACGCCGTTCCACCCGTCGCCAGGACGTCGTCGACAATCAGCACGCGCTGTCCGGGAGCGATCGCGTCGGCGTGAATCTCGAGGATGTCCTTACCGTACTCGAGCGCGTATTCCACCTTTGACGTCAGATGCGGCAGCTTACCCGGCTTGCGCACCGGGATGAAGCCTTTCCCGAGCGCATAAGCGACCGTGGGCGCGAACATGAACCCGCGCGCTTCAATGCCGAGAATGACGTCGCACGGAATCGCGGCAACGGCTTCGCGAAGCGCATCGATCACGTCGCGGTAGCCGGTGCTGTCCTTCAGCAGCGTCGTGATGTCATAGAAGTTGATGCCGGGCTTGGGAAAGTCAGGCACCTCGCGAATGAGAGCTTTGAGGTGATCCATCGGTTCAGGTGAGTCAGGAAGTGATGCGGAAACCCTCGTATTGTAGCATCGACGCTTCGATTTCCTCGACCCCGCGGACATCGGAAAAGCGCGGGCCGCGATGCAGCGAGCCGGCGAATTCGTCGAGTTGGGCGGCCCCGCCCTGCGCATGAGTCTCCACGTTGCCGTCGTCAAGGTTCCGCACCCAGCCCGACAGGCCGAGCCGTACGGCTTCCTTCTGTACGAAGTAGCGGAATCCGACCCCTTGTACGCGTCCACGGACGATGTAGCGGCGGGCGGCGATCACCCTCCTATTGTGGCGTGGTGTACGATGCACATAATGAATCGCCGAACCTTTCTCGGTAGCGCTATTGGTGGGGCGCTTGCGGCGGAGATGAAACAGAACACTTTCGAGTACAAGCCAGGCATCAAGGCCGACGTTTTTCGCCTGGAGGACGACGCGCCGCGCCCGGTGCTCGTATGGATTCACGGCGGCGCGCTCATCATGGGGAACCGCGAGGGCATCAGCGCCCCTTTGAAGAAGTGGGCGGCCGAGAAGGGCTATGCGCTCGTGTCGATCGACTATCGCCTCGCGCCCGAGACGCAACTCCCCGAAATCATCAAGGATATTGAGGACGCTTTCGTATGGATTCGGAAGGACGGGCCGCGTCTGTTTCGCGCGAATCCGGCGAAGATCGCGGTGGCGGGTGGATCAGCGGGCGGGTATCTGACGATGACGGCCGGCTTCCGCGTGAAGCCGCGTCCCACCGTGCTGCTTTCGCTTTGGGGATATGGTGACCTCGTCGGCGATTGGTACAGCACGCCGAGCCCACACGAACGGCACCGGACCATCAAAATGAGCCGCGAAGAGGCATACAAGCAGGTGAGCGGGCCGCCGATTTCCGACGCGCGTGACCGCAAGGGCGACGGCAGCGCGTTCTATCAGCACTGCCGGCAGCATGGCACGTGGCCCATGGCGGTCTCGGGTTGGGATCCGAAGCGCGCGGCCGAGAAGTTCTATCCGTACATGCCGCTCAAGAAAGTAACCAAAGACTATCCGCCGACAGTCTTAATTCACGGGACCTCCGACACGGACGTTCCGTATGAACAATCCACCATGATGGCTAGTGAATTCTCCAAGCATAAGGTGCGTCACGAGTTGATCTCGATTCCCGGCGGGGAGCATGGTCTGAATGGCGGCGATCCGCATTTGATCGAGGCTGCGTATCAGAGGGCTTTCGCGTTTGTCGACAAGTCGATGGGACTTTAGGGTGAGATTGGGGCTGCTGGGGATTCTGCTGGCTCTGCTCTCCGGCTGCGGCGGCGGGAAGACCGTGGGCGCGGCGAACAAGAGCGATGCGGCGGCGGAGAAGCCGCGCACAGTGCGAGTGGCGACGGCGAAGCTCGAGAGAATCACGCGGGCGGTGGAAGCAACCGGAACGCTGGCGGCGCGTGAGCGCATTGCGCTGGCGATGCGGGTGACCGGTCGGCTGCAAGACGTGAAGATCGATCTCGGCGACCTGGTTCACAAAGGTGACGTGATCGCGCAGATCGATCCGACGGACCTTCGGCTCGCCCTGCAGCAGGCAACGGCCGCGCTGCAGCAGGCTCGGATTAGACTGGGACTTCCGGGCGATGGGTCGTCCGAGACCGTGGTGGAAGCGCAAACGCCAACCGTCCGCCAAGCCAATGCGTCGCTGCTTGAAGCGCGGCTTCGACGCCAACGCGCGCAGCAGCTCTTCGACCAGAAGCTGATTCCGCCGGCCGACCTCGAGGGCGCCCAGGCGGCGTACCAGATCGCCGAGAGCCGCTACCAGGACGCGGTGGAAGAGATTCACAACCGGCAGGCGCAATTGGCGCAGAGGAAGGCCGACCTCGAAATGGCGCGCCAGCAGTTAACCTACGCCGTGCTCACCGCGCCCGCCGACGGCGCGATTTCCGACCGGCTTGTTTCCGCGGGGCAGTACATCGCGGCAGGGTCGCCTGTCGCCTCGATCGTGATCATTCACCCGCTGCGGCTGCGCCTGCAGGTGCCGGAGCGCGCGGCCACCGGTGTTCGAGTCGGGCAGCGGGTGCGCTTGCGGCTCGATCAGCAAACCGAGGTTCACTATGGGCGCGTCGCGCGGCTCAGTCCGTCGATCGACGAAGAGAGCCGGACGCTGCTGGTGGAGGCCGAGGTGCCGAACGAATCGGCCCGCCTGCGTCCGGGCGCGTTCGTAAAGGCGGAGATATTGTCCGAGACCGAGCAGCCCGCTCTGCTGATCCCGAGTTCGGCGCTCGTTACATTCGCCGGGATCGAGAAGGTCTTGACCGTCGCGCAAGGTAAGGCGGTCGAAAAATCCGTGCGCACAGGGTGGCGCGACCAAGGCCGCCTCGAGATTCTCGAAGGGCTCGACGCGGGCGACACCGTTGTGGTGAAGCCGGGAAACCTGGCAGGCGGGCAGACCGTGACCGTGTCCGGAGCAGAATAAGCGATGCAGAAACTGGCCGAGATTTGCATCCGCCGTCCGGTATTCGCGGCCATGATGATTCTTGCGCTGGTCGTGATCGGCGCTTCCAGCTACACGCGCTTGGGCGTGGACCGGTTCCCGCAGGTCGACGTACCTACGGTGATGGTGCGCACCACGCTGCCCGGCGCGGGGCCGGAGGAAGTGGAGACGCTGGTCTCGGACATTATCGAGGAGGCCGTCAACACCGTCGAGGGAATTCGCGAGCTTAGGTCCGTGTCGCATCCCGGGCGGTCGAGCATCATCGCTACGTTCGAGTTGAGCCGCAATATCGATGCGGCCGCGCAGGATATTCGCGATCGTGTGGCGTCGGTGGCGAAGGAACTTCCGCAGGACGTAGATCCGCCGCTCGTCGCCAAGTACGACAACGAAAGCACGCCGGTCCTCTCGATTGCGCTGTCGGGCGCGAAGTCCGTGCGCGAACTCACTGAGGTAGCCGACAAGATCATCAAGCCGCAGATCGAGCGCTCCACCGGCGTGGGCGAAGTGCAGATCGTCGGCGGACTCGAGCGCGCCATCAACATCTGGGCCGATGCGGACCGCCTGGCCGCGTACCGTCTGCCCATCAGCCGCGTGGCGGATTCGCTGGCGCGGCAGAACGCCGATGTTCCGGGCGGTAATGTGACTTCGGGCGCGCGCGAAGAGACTCTGCGCACGGCCGGGCGGATCTCCGATCCCAAACTATTCAACGATCTGGTGATCGCCACGATTCACCATTCGCCGGTTCGTGTTTCCGACATCGGATATGCCGAGGACGGGACCAAGGAGCAGCGGTCGCTCGCGCGTCTCGACAACAAACCCACCGTGATCCTGAACATTCGCCGCCAGTCCGGTGCGAATACGGTGGCGGTGATCGAAGGCGTGAAGGAGAAGATGAAGCGCGCGGCGGCGCTCTTGCCTTCCGGCGTTTCCTACACGTTCATTCGTGACCAATCCCGCTACATCGAGGCTGCGCTCAGCGAGATCAATCTACATCTGGTGTTGGGCAGCATTCTCGCCTCGCTCGTTGTGCTGGTATTCACGCGAAGCTGGAGCAGCACGGTGATTGCGTCGATTGCGATTCCGGTGTCGGTGATCGCGAGCTTCGGAGTGATGGAAGCGCTGGGTTTCACGCTCAACAGCGTGACGATGCTTGCGCTCGTGCTGATGGTGGGCATCGTGATCGACGACGCGATCATCGTGCTCGAAAACATTTTCAAGTTCGTGGAAGAGAAGGGCATGACGCCGTTTGTGGCGGCGCGCGAAGCAACGCGCGATATCGGGATGGCGGTATTAGCTACGACGCTGAGCCTGGTCGTGATCTTCGTGCCGGTCTCGTTTATGTCGAGCGTGTCCGGCCGCTTCCTCTACCAGTTCGGCATCACGGCAGCGGTAGCGATCATGGTGAGCCTGTTTGTGTCGTTCTCGCTGACGCCAATGATGAGCGCGCGTTTGTTGCGGCATCAGGAAAAGGCGAGCACGACGTCGCGCGAGGGCTTCTACCGGCATATCGACGGCGCCTACACCTGGATGCTGAGATTCTCCATGCGGCATCGGCTGGCGGTGTCGCTGCTTGGCCTGTTGGTGGCGGGATCGTCGATCCCGCTCTACAAGGCTGTGCGTCAAGAGTACATTCCGTCGGATGTGGACGAGGCCGAGTTTGAAATTGAAGTCAATGCGCCCGACGGAATCAGCGTCGCCGGGATGAATGAGGTGCTGGCGCGCGTCGAGAAGGACGTCCGCGAAACTCCCGGTGTTCGCTCGGTGCTGGGCGATATCGGCGGCAGCCCACAAGGCGGGGTGAGCCGTGCCGACCTGCTGGTGGGGATCGCGCCTCACGAAGAACGCACGCTCTCGGTCTCACGCTTGTGGCGGGAGACGCTCGCCGGGCATCCGTTGAAGGCGTTCGAGGGCAACTACAGCCAGCGCCAGGTGATGATCGCCATTCGCAAGAAGCTGGGGAAGTACAAGGATCTATGGGTGCGGGTCCGCAATGCGCCTTCGTTCAACATCGGCGGCGGCAATCATGAGATCGACTTCGTGATCCGCGGGCCGGAACTGCTGTCACTTGCCAAGTACGCCGATGAGTTGCGCAAGCGTTCGGTGGACTTGGGCGGCATCGTTGACGCGGATATCACGCTGAAGCTCAACAACCCCGAGCTTCGTGTGGAAATCGATCGCGCGCGGGCAGCAGATCTTTCTGTCTCGACGCGTGATGTAGCGCAGGCGCTCCGCGTGATGGTGGGCGGCGAAGAAGAGGTGACACGGTTCCGCGATCCTTCCGTCAACGAAGACTACGACGTGCAGCTTCGGCTGTTGCAGCAATTCCGCGGCGGCGCCAGCGCCATCTCGCAACTTTACGTACCGCGCGACAACGGCGAACTGGCCCGGCTCGACAATCTTGTCGACATCGTGCGCGACACGAGCCCTACGCGCATCGACCGGCTGGACCGGCAGCGCCAGGCGAGTCTGCGCGCGGGCGTCGGGCCCGGCTTCGCGCTCGCCGATCGCATTGAAGCTTTGCGCGAGGCAGCCAAGGCCATGAACATGCCGCCTGCCTACGCCACCAGCGTATCCGGCAAAGCGCGCGAACTCGAGCGCACCGGCCACGAGTTCCTGATTGCGTTCTCGCTTTCGGTCGCGTTCATGTACATGATCCTGGCGTCGCAGTTCGAGAACCTCGTGCACCCGCTCACGATTCTCCTTTCGCTGCCGCTCTCGATTCCGTTTGCGCTCTTGTCGCTCTGGGCCACCGGCAACACGATCAATCTCTACTCCGCGCTCGGCATCCTCGTGCTGTTTGGCGTGGTGAAGAAGAATTCGATTCTCCAGATCGATCACATGAACAACCTCCGCGAAGCCGGCATGCCGCGTCTGGAGGCGATCATCCAAGGCAATCGCGACCGGCTGCGGCCGATCCTGATGACCACATTCGCACTGGTGGCGGGCATGATGCCGCTCGCGGTCGGCACTGGGCCGGGCGCCGAGGAACGCCGCGCGGTGGCGGTGGTGGTGATCGGCGGCCAGACGTTATCCCTGCTCCTGACGCTGCTCGTCACACCCGTTGCCTATTCGCTATTCGACGATCTCGCTACCCACCGCTGGCTCCCATGGACGGCCACCCGGCCGGTCGGGCAGCACGGCGATTAATTATTTAACTAATTTAATTTTTTACTTGCATTGACAGTCGTTAACCGAAAGCACAGACTCGATTCAATATCCTGCCGACAGGAGTCGAAATATGTTTTGCTTTCGTTCGGTTACCAGAGGTGTAATTTGTGCGAGTGTTCTCGCTCTTAGCCTACCCACCGCCTGGCCGCAAGCGAGTACTGCAAGCGTCAGCGGGTCAACGAGGGACCAGACTGGCGCCATCATCCCCAACGCGTCGGTGACGCTCACCAACAAGAACACGAACATCAGTTCGAAGACGACAACGAACGAGTCGGGCTCGTTCTTCTTTGCCGGCACGCTTCCGGGACCCTATCTGCTGCTCGTCGAGAAGGAAGGCATGCAGAAGTGGGAAGGCTCGCTGATCGTGCGGGTGCAGGCGAACGCGGTGGTGGATGTGACGCTCTTGGTAGGCCAGACGACGCAGGCCGTGTCGGTGCAGGAAGTGACGCCGCTCGTGCAAACCGGGAACGCCACGCTGGGACATACACTCGAGCGAACGCGCATCGAGCAGTTGCCCATCAACGGCCGCAACGTAACTAACCTGCTGCAAACGGTTCCCGGCATGGAAGGCACGCGCGCTTTTGGACTGCGCGAAGGCTCGTACGAAATTTCACTCGACGGCTCGTCGCTGATCGATCGCAATTACGGCGGCGTGTTCAACCGTCAGCCCGGCCTCGATTCGATCCAGGAATTCGTGGTGGAGAACAACTCGTCGTCGGCGAAGTTCACTCGCCCTACAAGCCTGGTTCTAACGACCAAGAGCGGCACCAACAGCCTGCACGGCTCGATCTTTGAAACCAACCGCAACAATGCGATCGGCAAGGCCCGGTCGCGCACGGAGAATTACACCAAGGCGCCCTTCCTGAACCGCAACGAATTCGGCGCGAGCGCGGGCGGACCCGTGTACATCCCCAAGCTCTATAACGGCAAGGACAAGACCTTCTGGTTTTTCTCGTACGAAGCGCTGCGCCAGATCTCGCCTGTCACGCAGCAGTGGAGTGTGCCGTCCGAGGCGATGCGCAACGGCGACTTCCGCCAGCTCGTCAATACGCAAAATCAGTTGTCGGTGCTGTACGATCCGTGGTCGACCAACACCGAGACCTGGGCGCGCATTCCGTTCCCGAACAATACGATTCCCAGCCTGCGGCAGAGTCCGCTCTCGAAGGCGCTGTTTGCGATCACCCCGCAGGCGACACTGCCGAACATCAATCCGAACGTCGACTTCAACTGGGTCGGACCGGTGCCGAACTTCCAACGGAGCTGGACGACGAGCACGCGCATCGATCAGCGCTTCTCGACGAAGGATCAGTTCTACGGTCGCTACACGCAAGGCAACTTCCGGAATTTCTCGCAGTTCTACAGCCAGCCGATGCTGAACAACGTGGCGGGTACCAATCAGACGCTCGCGCCGAACAAGGCGGTGGCGCTCTCCTGGGTGCACACGTTCACTCCGACGTTCTTTAACGAACTGCTCGTGAGCGGCGCGCGGCAGAAGTGGTTCGCCGGCACGGGCGATCCCACCACCAAGTACTCGAAGGAACTCGGACTGCCGAATCCGCTGGATGTGGCCGGATGGCCCGGCCTTTATGACGGCGGGTTGCGCGGGCAGTACTATTTCGAGACCAACAACACGCAGTCGTCACCCAACTTCTACGCCATCCTCGATAACAACGCCACCAAGATCCTTGGGAGGCATGAGCTGCAGTTCGGCTTCCGCTACCGTTACGACCAGTTGAATCTACTGCCGGATCAGCAGCAGAATCAAGGCAATCACAGTTGGAACACCGGCGCGACATCGCTGTACGATCCCAGTACGTCTCGCACCAATCCGCAGGCGGCGCCGTTCACAGGAGACAACCTGGCCAACATGTATCTGGGCGTGATGAACTACTCGAACCAATTCGTGCACGGCTATTTCTACGCTCGCAGCAAAGAGTACGCCATGTACTTCCAGGACAACTTCAAATTGAACTCGCGGCTGACGTTGAACCTGGGACTGCGCTGGGAATATTGGCCTGCGTTCGCGGAGAAGAATAACATGCTGACCAGCTTCGATCCGAAGACGAGATCGATCGTCCTCGGGAACGATCTGCAGACCATGTACAAGCAGGGCGCTACGATTCCGGCGATCGTCGATCGCTATACATCGCTCGGCGCGAAGTTCATCACGTACGATCAGGCGGGCTTGCCGCGGTCGCTGATGACCAGCCCGAAGAACGATTTCGGGCCGCGGCTTGGGTTCGCGTACAAGGCGGGTGACGGCCGCAAGCAGTTCGTGATTCGCAGCGGCTTCCGCGTGGCGTATTTCCATATCCCGACGAGGCCGTGGGTGGCGAGAATGCGCTCGAACGCTCCGCTTACCGCGCGGTTCCGCACGAGTGTAACGGATGCGACGCTGACTCCGGATGGCATCGCCAACTACGGAATGCGCTCGGTGCCGACGATCATCGCCGGTCAGAACAGCACCAACGCGGTGACGCTGAACACGGCGAGCGGCTTGAACCGCGGGTCGGCTGTCGTCAGTTATTTCGCGCAGAACCAGCCGGACGCACGCGTGGCGGACTGGAACTTCACGGTGGAAAAAGAAGTCATGGCGAGCACCGTCGTGCGCGCCGGCTGGGTGGGCAACCATAGCAGCCACCTCGAGCAGTTTTACCAATACAACAGCGCGCCGAGCGACTACATCTGGTTCACCACGACCCGGCAGCCGCTGCCCACTGGCGAGTTCGCGGCCGTGGCGCGGAATAATTTCGACCGCAATGTCTACGGCAGCATCGAAGAGTACCGCATGACCGGTTACGGCAACTACAGCGGTGTGCAGCTCGAGCTCGAGCGCCGCTACGCGAAGGGTTTCGCCTACCAGTTGTTCTACGTCTTGGGCAATAACATGGCGGCCGGTGGCCAAAGCTTCAGCGGCACGTCCATCGTGCCGGAAGCCAACCTATTTCTTCCCGGCGCCGTTCCCACCGATTACGATTCCCGCAACAAGCTGCTGAACTATCAGCGCGACACGAGCGTACCGAAGCATCGCGTCCGCTGGAACTGGATCGTGGATCTGCCGTTTGGTAAGGGCAAGCGCTGGGGCGGGAACGCGGGCGGCCTGGTGAACCGACTGATCGGCGGCTGGCAGATTGCCGGCATCGGCTCACTAGGAAGCACGTACGTGGCACTCGCGACCAACAACTGGCCCACCGGTGCGCCCATCGAGCAATACGGCTACAAGTATCCGATTCAGGACTGCACCGCCGGCACGTGCTATCCCGGCTACCTTTGGTACAACGGCTACATCCCCGCCAACCGCATCAACAGCGTCGACGCCAACGGCAAGCCGAATGGGATCATGGGCGTCCCGGCGAACTACAAGCCCGCCGTCGCTCCGTTGATTCCGTGGGGCTCGACCGCGCTGCCTCCGAACGCGCCCGCCAACACGGACGTGGCTTCGTTCTGGGATACCAACAACGTCTGGATCCCGCTCAGCAACGGCACCGTGCAGCGCACCACCTACAACGACAACCTGCATCCGTACCGCCTCCAGTACATCCCGAGCACGCTGCAGTGGAATCAGGACGCGTCGATCTTCAAGGCCATTCCGATCAAGGAAGGCTGGATGGTCCGCTTCAACGTCGACTTCTTCAACGTGTTCAATCACCCCGGCAATCCGAGCGCGGTGGCCGCGACCGGAATCTTGAGCACGCGCAACTCGGGCATGAATCCGCGCGTGATTCAGTTGACCGGCCGTATGACCTGGTAATTGGCTAGGAGAGAATGCCGTCGATCACCCGCGCGGGGAATTCATCGGTGATTCTCTCCTGACGCCCTTCGCGTTCGAAGACGAGGTCGCGGTGATTCATGCCGAGCAGGTGCAGCACGGTGGCGTGGAAATCGTGAACGCTGCATTTGTCGACGGCGGCGCGATAGCCGATTTCGTCCGTGGCGCCATAGGTGGTGCCGGGTTTCACGCCGCCCCCGGCCATCCAGATGCTGAAGCCGGACGGGCCGTGATCGCGGCCCGCGTTGGGGCCGGGATCCTGCGCAATCGGGAGGCGTCCGAACTCGCCGCCCCAGACGACCAACGTTGAATCCAGCAGGCCGCGTTCTTTCAGGTCGCGCACGAGCGCGGCGGCGGGCTTGTCGGTCTTTCCGCACGCATAGTCGAGACCGTCGCGAATCTTGTTGTGGTTGTCCCAGATCTGGCCTTCGATGTAGATCTGGACCAGGCGCACACCGCGTTCGATGAGACGGCGCGCCATCAGGCAGCGCTTACCGTACGACGCCGTGCGCTCCTCGTTCATGCCGTAGGCTTCCTTGGTGGCGTCGCTTTCTTTGTCGAGATCGAGCGCGTCGGTGGCTTCGATCTGCATGCGCGCGGCGAGCTCGTAGTTGGCGATGCGTGCTTCGAGCTCGACGTTGCCCGGGTGCTGCTCGCGATGCGCGGCGTCCATGCGATGGAGCAGACTGCGGCTCAGATCCACGATCGTGTTGGGGTACTCGTGCTTGGCGGCGAGGTTGAGTATCGGCGAGCCTTCCGAGCGGACGCGCGTGCCCTGGTAGACGGCGGGGAGCCAGCCGGTCTGCCAGTTTTGGATGAAGTTGATCGGGGGACCTTTCGGATCGTCGAGTACGACGTAGGCCGGCAAATTCTGATTTTCGGCGCCGAGCCCGTAGACGATCCACGCGCCGAGCGAAGGGCGCGTTGGCAGGATGCGGCCGCCGTGCATAAGGAACAGCGCGGCCTCGTGCGCGAGGTGCGTGGTGTACATGGACCGCACGACGGCGATTTCGTCCGCGACCTTGCCGATGTTCGGCAGGAGCTCGGAAATTTCGATGCCCGATTTTCCGTGCTTGGTGAATTTGTACGGCGACGGCATCAGCCCGCCGGTTTCGCGCACGGCACGCACTTCCGCGGCAAGGTCGCGGCCCGGGGCTTGGCCGGCGTACTTCTCAAGCGCTGGCTTGTAGTCGAACAGATCGACCTGGCTCGGACCGCCGTTCATGAAGAGCTGGATGACGGCCTTGGCTTTCGGCGTGTGATGCGGCTTCTTCGGAGTGAGATCGTAGAGCGCGGGTTTGGCGGCGAGGCCATCGGCGGCGAAGAGGCCGGCGAGCGCCGTGCCCATGAGGCCATCGGACATGCGGGAGAAGAAATCGCGGCGCTTCATCGTCTTCCTCAATCAATGTATAGGAATTCGGCGGAGTTGATCAGGGTGTGGCAAACGGTGGCCAGTGCGAGCCACCGCGTGCGTGTGGCGACGGGCTCGGCGGGACGGTCTGCTTCGAGGCTCTTCTTCCACTGGGCGGCGATCTGCTCCATGGTGGACTGCGCGGCTTGCACTTCGTCTTCCGACGGGCGTCGGGCAAGCGCGAGAAGATAGGCTCGTTCGATTTGGGCGCGAGGGTCGTCACCAACAGCGTCGGCGATGCGGCCGGCCATGAAGCGGGCATTGTCGCGCGCCAGGTCGCTGTTCATCAGGTGCAGCGCCTGCGACGACACGACGGACTGGCCGCGCTTGACGCAGTTGGGATTCATGAACGGCTGGTCGAACGTGTCGAGCAGCGAGATGGGCTGCGTGCGCTTCTGCGTGATGTAGATGCTGCGGCGCCGGCTCTCGGTGATCACTTCGCCGTCGGGAAGCTGCTTGATCGGATCGGCCGGGCCGAACTGTTTGGTGTCGAGACGGCCGGCGATTTGCAGGATCGTGTCGCGGATCGCCTCGGCGTCGATGCGGCGCGTGGCGCGCTGCTTGTAGTAGTCCGACGTCATGATGAGCCGGTGCATCGCCTTCATGTCCCAGCCGGTGCGGACGAATTCGGTGGCGAGGAAATCGAGCAGCGGTTGATTTTCGGGTGCGGCTCCCATGCGGCCGAAGTTGCCGGGCGTGCTTACGAGGCCGGCGCCGAAGTGATGCTGCCAGATGCGGTTCACCATTACGCGCGCGGTGAGTGGATGGTTGGGCTGCGTGAGCCATTCGGCGAGGGCGCGGCGGCGTCCGCTCGAGTGCGGGAGCGGTTCGGCGCGATAGGGCTTCAGGCCCGCGGAGAGGATGGACGGCGGACCCGGCGATACGAGCACGCCGGGACTCGCCACGTCGCCGCGCATGAGGATGCGGGTTGGCGGCGGTTCGGGGCCGAGATCGAAGAGTGCGCGGAAGAGCGGGATCGGCTTGCGCTTGGCGCGCTCCTTCTTGACCTGTTCTTCGTTGGCGGCTTTGGTCTTGGGGTTGTCCTTGATTTCCTGTTCGAGCGCTTTGATGCGCGCTTCGATGGGGTCGTTGTGCGCGGTGGCGTCGGCGTACTCGGGTGTGGCCTTGGCGATGAAGTAGCGCGTGTTGTTCTCGTCGCACTTCGCTCCGACGCCGCCGCAGGGGAACTCGCCGGGGAGCCACGTGTAGGGATCGAACGCCGGCGTGAGGATCGAGACGAGGCGATAGTAATCGCGCGTGGGAAGCGGGTCGTATTTGTGATCGTGACAGCGCGCGCAGCCGATCGAGAGCCCCATCACGCCCGAACCGAGGACTTCGATCTGGCCCGCAATCACGTCCATGCGCTCGGGGATGAAGTTCTGTTCGGTGCTGTTGGTGCCGTCCGGCGCGGTGCGCCAGAAGCCGGTGGCGGCGATGAGGTCGAGTTGTTCGGGCGTGAGTTGCTTGGCGGCGCGGTGATCGAATAGCTCGTCGCCTGCGATCTGCTCGGTGAGGAAGCGGTCGTACGGTTTGTTGGCTTGGAACGCGCGGATGACGTAGTCGCGGTAGCGCCAGGCATGCAGGCGCGCGGCGTCGGAATTGTTGCCGCCTTCGCTGTCGGCGTACCCGACGGCGTCGAGCCATTGGCGCGCTGCGCGCTCGGCGTAACGCGGGGAATCGAGGAGGCGATTGATGGTGGCCTCGTACGGTTCGGCTTTGGCGACTTCTTCGGGGGTGGGCGGAAGGCCGGTAAGGTCGAAGTACGCGCGGCGTAATAACGCGCCGGGCGAGGCTGTCGGCGCGGTGGTGCGGATGAGCGCGTCGATGCTCGCAGCGGCTGGACGCTGTGGCGTTTGGAAGGACCAGAATTCGCGGTCCTTCGGCTTGATCGCGGGATCGCTGGCTGGATCCACTTCCGCGGCTTGTTCGTTGCCGGGATGCGCCCCCTCGGCGATCCAGCGTTTCACCTTTTCGAGTTCGTCGTCGGTGAGACCGCGCACGGAGAACTGCTCTTGCAGTTTCGGCGGAGGCATTTCCTGCTTGGCGATACGTTTGACGAGCAGGCTGTCTTCCGGCTTGCCCGCCACGACTGCGGGGCCGGATTTGCCGCCCTTCAAGAGTGACGCGACGCTGCGCAGGTCGAGTCCCGCCTTCTGTTCGCGGCGTCCGTGACAGACCCAGCATTTCGCGCTGAGGATCGCCTGCACGTCGCGCTCGGCGACGGGCGGCTTCGCCGTCTCGGTTTCGATCCAGCCGCGGATGGCTTCGATCTCGGCAGTGGGGAGTTTGGCCGCGCCCATCGGCATCTTACCGGTTGAGATCTGGCCCAATAGCAGACTGTCGACCGAGCGGCCCGAGACGATTGCGGCGCCCGACTTGCCGCCGCGCAGGATGTCGTCGCGCGTCTCGATCGACAGACCGCCGCTGCGCGCCTTCGCGCTGTGACACGGGAGGCAGCGCGCGCGGAGAATCGGCGAGACGGTGGACTCGAAATCGACGGCGAGCAGAAGTAGGGGCAACAGCATATCAACGGCCTTCGATGAGGCGAACGAGGTCCTGGAGAAAACGCGCGGCGGGTGCGCCATCGACGATTCGATGGTCGAAGGTGAGGCTCAGAGTGATCTGATCGCGCACGCCGATGTCACCATTTTCGCGCACCACGACTTCTTTGCGAATGGCTCCGACGCCGAGCACGGCGGTCTCGGGATAGTTGATGACGGGCGTGAAAGCGTCGATACCGAACGCGCCGAGGTTGGTGATGCTGAAGGTGCCGCCGGTTACGTCTTCGGGGCGGAGGCGGCGCTCTCGGGCGGCGGCGATGAGCTCCTGAGCGCGGCGTTCGAGGTCGGCGAGGCTGGTGCTGGCGACATCCCGGAGGACGGGAACGAGGAGCCCGTGCAGGGTGTCGACGGCGATGCCGATGTGCGGACCGCCGAGCGCGGGATGCTTTTCGAGCGCTTGCGCGGCGCGCTGCGCGAGGAGGACGTTGTAGGAGGCTTGCGGGCGGGCGGCGACGAGCTTCGTTGCGTCGGCTTTCGTGGTGAGCGTGACGGGGACCGTGTTCTGGTGGCTCTCCGTCATGCGCTTGGCGATGGTGTTGCGGAGCGACGGTTGAGGTTTTGTGGGTGCTGCTGCTCGCACGTCGGCCTCACGAATGCGGCCGTTGCGCCCGGTGCCTTTCAGCTTGGTTACGTCGACTCCGAGTTCCGCCGCTACACGGCGGGCTCTTGGCGTACTGACTGCGGCGGGGGGAGCAGTAGAAGAAGAGGAGGAGGTCAGATAGCCGATGCATTGGCCTACTTTGACGATGGCGCCTTGCTCCGGGGCGTCGGGTGGGATTTTCAGGATGCCGGCGTCGAGCGACTCGACGTCCATGGTGACCTTATCGCTCTCGACGGCGAAGAGCGGTTCGCCGATCGACACGGAGTCGCCATTTTGTTTTAACCAGCCGGCGAAGGTGCCTTCTTCCATCGACCAGCCGAGGCGCGGGACTGTGATTTCGATGGACACTATTCGTTCACCAGTTCGCGAAGGGCGGCGGCGATGGTGCCCGTGTTCGGGATCATCTGCGCTTCCAGGGTCGGGCTGTACGGCGTGGGCGCAAACGCTCCGTGGAGGCGGCGGATCGGCGCGTCCAGATCGTTGAAACCCGCGTCGGCAACGTGCGCGGCGATCTCGGATGCAAAGCCGCACGGGCCGAACGACTCGTCGACCACGAGCAAGCGGCCGGTCTTGCGCACGGAGGCGAGAATCGCCGGGATATCGAGCGGCGACACGGTGCGGGGATCGAGGACTTCGACTGACATCCCTTCCGAGGCGAGTTCGTTCGCGGCGGCCAGCGTGCGCGGCACCATGGAGCCGATCGCCACCGCCGTCACCTGCGTGCCCTCGCGATGAATGCGCGCCTTGCCGAATTCGATCTCGTAGGACTCAACCGGCGCCGGACCCTTCGACGACATCAACTCGCGAGGCTCGAGGAACAGCACGGGATCGTCGCAGCGAAGGGCGTGAGTGAACAGGCCCTTGGCATCGTACGGCGTCGCGGGCACCACGACGCGGAGTCCGGGAATGTGGCTGAAGATCGAATGGTAGCTGCCCGAGTGATGCGTCGCCGCCGAGTGGCCGATGCCGATGCAGCCGCGCAACAGCACCGGCATCTTGAGACGCCCGCTGCTCATGTACTGCATCTTGGCGATCTGATTGATCAACTCGCCGAATGCGTCGTTGATGAAATCGACGAACATGAAATCGACGATGGGACGGGTGCCGGTCATGCCCGCGCCGCCGGCGAGACCGACGAAGCCGCGCTCGCAGATGGGCGTGTCGCGGAGCCGCTCGGCGCCGTACTTGGCGAAGAGTCCCACGGTGGTGCCGAAGTTGCCGCCGCGTGCGCCGATGCCTTCGCCCAGGACGAAGATGCGCGGGTTCGCCGCCATCTCGTGGTCGAGCGCTTCGAGCGTCGACGCCGCGAAGGAGATTTCGCGCGTGCCGGGCTCCGGGCTCGACGGCGTCGTAGTGGCCGGGGCATAGACGTGCGTGGTTGCGTCATGCGCGTCGGGCCACGGCGCCTTTTCGGCCTCCGCCATCGCATCGGCCACGCTTGCCGCGACTTCGGCATCGATCGCATCAGCATTGAGGACCGACGGGCGATACCGCTTGATCGGGCAACGCTCGCGCCACGCGGCTACGTCGTCGCGGGTGCGATACGTGTAGTCGCCCATGCCTTCGGCGTGCGGGCGGGTGCGGTAGGTGCGGCATTCGAGCAGGGTCGGACCACCGCCGGCACGTGCGCGCACTATCGCCTCGCGCGCCGCGTCGCTGATCGCGACTACGTCGTTGCCGTCGAGTTGTACGCCAGGAATGCCGTACGCCGCCGCTCGTGACGCTACGTCCGGGTTCCCGGCGGCATAGGCGAACGGCACTTCGGTGGCGAACTGATTGTTTTCGCACACGAACAGCACCGGCAGCTTCCAGATCGCGGCCATGTTGAGGCCTTCGTGAAACGCGCCATTGTTCACCGCGCCATCGCCGAAGAACGCGACGGCGACTCGATCGGTTTCGAGCAGTTTGAAACTGTAACCCGCGCCAGCCGCTTGCAAGATGCAGGGACCCACGATGCCGCTCGTGCCCATCATGCCGATTTCGGGCGAGAACAAATGCATCGACCCGCCGCGTCCACGCGAGCATCCCGTTGCGCGCCCGAAGAGCTCGGCGATCAGCTCATACGGCGGCATGCCCTTGGCGAGCGCGTGTCCGTGTCCGCGGTGCGTGCTGAAGATTGCGTCGTCCTTGCGCAGATGCTCGCACACGCCGGTGGCGATCGCTTCCTGCCCGACATACGTGTGGCACGCGCCGAGCACCAAGCCTTTCGCATGCGCTCGCGCGAGTTGCTCCTCCGTGGTGCGGATGAGCTGCATGGTCCGGTAGAGGGAGCTCATTTGTGCCTCACCGTGCCGCCGCCGTTCAGCGCAAGGTTGCCGCCATCCATCGGGATCAGCGCGCCTGTGATCCATTTCGACGCGTCCGAAGCGAGGAGCACTGAGAGGCCCTTGATGTCGTCGGGATGACCGAAACGGCCGGCCGGAATTCCACTGAGGAACTGATCGCGCAGGCGCGGGTTTTCCGCGATCCGCTGTTCGAGGCCGGGGTTCAGCACTTGCGCCGGCAGAATCGCATTCACTCGCACGCCAAGCGACGCCCACTCTGTACTGAGCTCGCGCGTCATCTGCGCGACCGCGCCCATCGCCATGCTGTAGGCGATGTGCCCGCGGCCCAACGCCGACAGGCTGGCGATCGAGCCGATGTTGACGATACTCCCGCGCCCGGCGGCGATCATGCGGCGGCCGGCTTCCTGGCAGGCGCAAAAGCGTCCGAGCACGAGATTGCGCCAGACTTGTTCGACGTCTTCGAGCGAGATATCCTCGGGCGCGCCCATGATCGATTCGCCGGCGACGTTGCCGAGGAAATCGATGTGGCCGAACTCGGCGTCGATGCGCTGGAAGATTGCGCGCACTTGCGCGGGCTCGGAGATGTCGTGCACGGCGAACTTGGCGCCGATCGTTTCGGCGGTTTGGCGCACGCCTGCCTCATTGCGGTCGATGACGAGTAGGGCGGCGCCGGCTTCGGCTAACGCGGTGGCCATGGCGCGGCCCATTCCTTGCGCGGCTCCGGTGACGACGGCCACCTTGCCGCTGAGATCAAAAAGAGTCGATGTCATAAGGGCGATTTTTGATGATATACGCGAACGCGGCTCACGATGGCGCCCCCCAGCAAATAGCAGCCGGCGAGGAAGAGCAGGCCTGTGCTATCAGTCATGCCTCGCGAGCGGAGCCAGCCGAATAAATGATTGCCGAGGTAGCCGGCGAGGTTCGCGCACATGTTGATGAAGCCGATGCTGGCGGCGGTGGTCGGCAGCGTCCAGAAGGGCGGTGGCCAGGCTTGCACGAAGAGGCCGGTGAGAAAAAGCCAGACCATGACGAGGGCGAAAGGCTGTCCGGGAATCGTGCTCGCCGCGAGTAGCAACCCGGTGGTGACCTGCGCGGCCACGCAGTGCCATTTGCGGTCGCCGTGCTTGTCCGATGAGTAGCCCGAGTAGAGCACGCCGACGAGGCCGCAGAGGTAGAAGATGCCGCTGTAGAGAAGGGCGGAGCTGTCCGATCCGCCCGATAAGCTTTTTACCGTGGTCGGTAGCCAGAACGTGAGTGAATAGCCGCCGGTGTTGGTGGCGAAGATGCCGAGCGCAAGGAGCCACACGTTGGGCATTCGCAGCGCTTCCATCACGGTGCCCTTCGGCGGCGCGGCGCTCGCGTCAGCCGCGAGATCGGCTTCAAGTTGCGCACGCTCCTCGGCGGTGAGCCATTTTGCATCGCGTGGCCGATCGGTTAGGACGAAGAGCGTGACGATTCCTAGGACGACAGCGGGCAAGCCTTCTACGATGAAGAGCCACTGCCAACCTGCCAAGCCGAACCAGCCGACATCGAGCAGCAACGCCGACACGGGCGCTCCGATGGCGAGGCTAATCGGGATCGCGACGACCAAGCCCGACATCGCTCGGCCGCGATCGCGCATCGGGAACCAGTGCGTGAAATAGACGATGATGCCGGGGAAGAATCCCGCTTCGGCGACGCCCAGCATGAAGCGCGCGACGTAGAACTGCATCGGCGTGTGAACGAATGCCGTGCACGCCGAAATCAATCCCCACGTGACGAGGATGCGAGCGAACCACTTCCTCGCGCTCCAGCGTTCTACCAGCAGCGCACCGGGAATCTCGAGGATGAGATACCCGAGGAAGAAGATGCCGATGCCGAAGCCGAAAACTTCGTCCGAAAATTGCAGGTCGTGCGCCATGCGGAGCTTGGCGAAGCCGACGTTGGCGCGGTCGAGATACGCGACGAAATAAAGAAGGATCACCAGCGGCATGATCCGCCAGGCGACCTTGCGCTGGAGACTAGGCGAGGATGTCACGGACCACGTTGCCCGCCACGTCCGTAAGGCGGAAGTCGCGTCCGCTTTGACGATAGGTGAGCCGCTTGTGATCGAGCCCCATCAGGTGCAGGATCGTCGCGTGGAGATCGTGCAGGTGGACGGGTTGCTCTACGGAGGCGAAGCCGAAATCGTCTGTGGCGCCGTATGCCATGCCGCCCTTTACTCCGCCGCCCGCCAGCAGATACGTGAAGCCGCGATGGTTGTGGTTGCGGCCGTTCTGCACGTTAATGCGACCGGAGGTTTCGACCGACGGTGTGCGGCCGAACTCGCCGCCGATCACCACGAGCGTCTCGTCGAGCAGGCCCGACGCTTTCAAATCCGAGAGCAGCGCGGCGATCGGCTGATCGGCCTGCAGCGCCAGCTTTTTGTGCACCATGATGTCGTGGTGGCTGTCCCACGGAATGTCTTCGCCGAAGTACAACTGGACCACGCGCACGCCGCGTTCCACCAAGCGCCGCGCGATCAGGCAGCCGCGCGCGAAGTCACCATCGCGGGTTGCTGAACGCGTCTTGCTGTCGAGCACCGGCGGACGCTCCGGTACGCCGTACCGCTCGCGCATCGCTTGTGACTCGCGCGATACGTCGAAGGCATCGAGCGCTTCCACCTGCATGTTGAACGCGGTCTCCATCGCGTGAATGCGGCCTTCGAGCAGCGGGTCCGCGCCGCGGCGTTCGAGGTCCAGGCGATTCAACATCTGCGTCAAGGCCAGTTGCTGCTGTTGATCGCCGCGAGAGATCCGACTGTTCTTGAGATTCTGGATCATCTTCTCCGCGTCATGCTCATCGCACGGAACGTACGTGCCTTGATACGCGGCGGGGAGGAAACCTGAACTCCACAACTCGGGGCCGACGTTCGGCGTGCCAGGGCACATTGCGATGAATCCCGGCAGATTCTGATTTTCGGTGCCGATGCCGTACGCGATCCACGAGCCGATGGACGGGAAGCCGGCAATCAGGCGCCCGGAACTCATCTGCGTGATCGCCTGCGGATGCGCGGGGAGGTCGGTGTGCATGGACCGCACCACGCAGACGTCGTCGATGCGGCGACCCAATTGCGGGAAGAGTTCGCTTACTTCGAGCCCGCTCTTTCCGTATTTCTTGAAGGCGAACGGCGAGCCGAGCAGCCGCCCGTTCCGCTCTTCCTTCTTCAGCTTTTCATCTTTGAGGAACTCGGCCGGCACGGTCTGCCCGTGATACTTGGTGAGCAGGGGCTTCGGGTCAAATGTGTCGACCTGCGACGGTCCGCCATTGAGAAAGAGATAGATCAGGCGCTTCGCTTTCGGCGTGAAGTGAGGCTGGCGCGGTGCGAGTGGATTCGTCTCGGAGCCGGCCAGCATGTTGCACAGCCCGAGCATGCCGAAGCCGTTGCCGATTGTCTGTAGGGCCTGTCGCCTATTCATCTTGATTCATCCCTCAATTCACGAACACAAACTCGTTGGACGTCAGCAGCGCCTGCACGTAGAGCGGCCAGCGCTCGCGGCCCTGCTTCACGAACTCGGCGCCGATGCGCTGTTCTTCGGCACTGGGCGTACGGCCGAAGATGGCCGTGTAGGCCTCGTTCACATCGCGCACTTTCGCAGCGAGATTCTTGGCGCGGTCCATCAGGAAATCGCTATTCAGGAAATACAACTGCTGCGTCGGTGTGATGGTCACGCTGCGCTTTTCGCTGGTCGCATTCGCGTTGGGAAAGTCGAACAGCGCGAGGGTACCGTCGAGCTTGCGGCGGCTCACCAGGCCATACACCGTGCGGCGCACGTTCTTCGGATCGGCGAACTGTGACGGCGGACCTTCCGCCCTCGCATCGAGCTCTCCGGTCACTGCGAGCAGCGAATCGCGCATCGCCTCGGCATCGAGGCGCCGCATGTTTGCGCGCCACATCAGCCGGTTCTCGGGATCGATCTCCTGATTCGCGGCGAGGCGTTCGGTGCTCAGCCGATACGTCGTCGAAAGCAGAATCTCGCGATGCAGGGCCTTCAGCGACCAACCCTGCTCGATCAAGCGCGACGCCAGGTAATCCAGTAATTCCGGGTGGCTCGGACGATCTCCCATGAATCCAAAATCGCTCGGCGTGCGCACGATTCCCACGCCGAAGTGATGATGCCAGAGCCGATTCGCGATCACTCGCGCCGTTAATGGATTCTTCGGGCTCGCGATGGCTTCGGCCAACTCCAGTCGCCCACTGCCTTTCTGGAAGGGTGCCGGTTCACCCTCGCACAACGCCGTCAGGAACCGCCGCGGCACTTCTTCACCGAGATTCTCTGCGCTGCCGCCCACTCGCACTCGCTCCGTCTTGAGCTTCGACGCATCCTTGATCGCGTGCAAGAAAGGATACTGCGCGGGCACCTGCGCCTTCAGTTCTTTCGCTTCCTCGCGCAGTTGCTCGAGATGCTGCTTCCATCCACCAAGCAAGAATCGCTCCACCGTGCCGTCCGATTCGTAGAAGCCGCGATTCGGGCCGTAGTAGAGCAGGCCGTCGTCTTCCTGCTTGAATTGGTTGCCGTAAAAATCGTTGAAGAACAGATCGCGCCAGAGATAGAAGGATTCGGTCTTTAGCGAAACCGGCTCAAACGCCTTCTTCGTCTTCTTGGCCTCGGCGCGCCGGATGACGTTCTCCTCGTCGACCGTCTTGCGCTCCTTCCACACGGCCAGCACATCGTCCTGGAACTTCGCCGCGTCGAACTTCGGGCTCGACCAGTCCTTTAGGAAAGGATGCTCCCACTCGCCGCGTGCCAGGTATTTCCGCCAGCGCTCCAGGGTTTCGGCGTCCAGGTTGGCGGGCTTTTGATTCGTCCGCACCGCCGCGACATAGCGCGCGGTTTGCTGCGCCAGCATCTCGGCGAGTTGCTGCGCCTGCGCGTGCAGGAAGCTTTGAATCTGGGTTTTCTTGTCGGTGTAGGCTTTCTCGCGCGCCTTATACTCTTTCACTACCGATTCGGGGGCGAGCGGAATCTCCGTATTCTCGGTGCTTTCAAACACGCCTTGCAGCGCGTAGTAGTCGGTCGTCGGAATCGGATCGAACTTATGGTTGTGGCACTGCGCGCACCCGGTCGTCAGTCCCAGGAAGACGCGGCCGGTGGCGTCGACGCGGTCATCCTGCGTGTCCGGACGCAGCCCGTAGAAACCGAGCCCTGCCGCATATTCTTCGCCGAGTTGGTCACCCGCGATCTGCGCCTTCACGAACATATTGAACGGCATGTCCTTGTTGAAGGCCTTGATCACCCAGTCGCGATAGCGGAACGCATTGGCGTAGGGTGCGTCGACTTCGGACTCCAGCCGGTCATCGGAATACCGCGCGAGATCCAGCCAATAACGACCCCAGCGCTCGCCGTAACGCGGCGAATCGAGTAGCCGATCCACAAGCTTCGCCCACGCGTCCGGCGCGTTGTTGTTTACGAATTCGTCAATCTCGCGCTTCGACGGCGGCAGCCCGGTCAGGTCATAGTAGATGCGGCGAATCAGCGTCCGGCGATCGGCCTCGCGCACCGGCTTGACGCCTTTCGCGGTCATCTTCGCCAGCAAAATCTGGTCAAGGCTCTTCGCGCCGGCCGGCTTCGCGATCGGCTGTAACGACCAGAACGAGCGCTGCTCCGGCGTGATCGTAAACTTGCCGGTCTTCGCCGCCGGGGCGGCCACGGGCTCAGGCCAGAACGCGCCTGCCTTTACCCATTCCGTGATGTCGGCAATCTGTTCGTCCGCGAGCCGCGGTTGCCCGAGCGGCATCCGGATCTTCTCATGTTGATGTGACACCGCTTGCACCAGGAGGCTCTGATCGGACTTGCCCGGAACAATCGAAGGTCCGGACGCGCCGCCCTGCACGAGACTCTCGCGGCTGGTCATGTCGAGGCCGCCCATGCGCGTCGTGCCATGGCACGCGTTGCAGTTGCGCGCGAACACAGGGCGGATGCGCTTTTCAAAGAAATCGCGCGAGTCGGGCGCGTCGGCGGCGCGGGCGGCGAGGCCGGTCAGGCACAACACGGCCAATTTACCAGCGGAAGTCACGCGTCTATTTCATCACATTCCGCGCTTGAAGAAGCGGTGGGCCGTACCAAAGAGGATCTGCTCCTTATCAGTACTGCTGAGGAAATCCGCATGGTCTCGAATCAGTGCGACGGACGCGGCGTACGTGTGCGGCGGCTGCACCTGGAACGGCGAGTCGCTTTCCCACATGCAGCGCTCGGGACCGAAGGCCGTCACTACGCGGCGGAGGAACGGCAGCAAGTCCGTGTACGGTGCGGTCTTCGCCCCGAAGGCGTAGAAGGCGCCGATCTTCACCATCACGCGCCGGTGCCGCGCGAGGCGTAGGAACGCGGCCACTTCGTCCTCTTCGATTTTGCCGGACGCGCCGATCCCGCAGGTGTGATCGATGATCACGGGCGTGTCCGGGTGCTTCGTGCACATGCGGTCTACCTCGGGCAAGGATGGCGGCCGCATGATGAAACTCAGCGCCAGGTTATGCTTCGCCCCTGCGACGAACATCTTGTCGTAGCCGGGATGCTCGAGCGATCCCCCACGCAATCGAAACGCGCGGACGCCCTGTTTCGAAAACTCGACCATGGCCGCATCCGGGTTGGGTGAGGAGTCGGCGGGCACGACCGCGGTTCCGACGAATGTCTCCGGATTCTTGCGGATCGCTTCCAGCATGTAGCGATGATCCTGGCCGTAGAAGCTCATCTGCACGAGATTGATCATCGTCACGCCCTGTGGCCGCGCATGGGCGAGGAGTTCTTCGGCGGTGAAGCTGTTGGGGACGCTCTTCCTCTCTTTGTCGCCGGTCCAGATATGGACGTGCGCGTCGAACACCGGCTTGGGAGCAGGCGCGGCCAGTCCCGCCAACGCCCCGATGGATTCCCTGCGCGTCACCAGTGCATCACCTGGCCGCCGTCGACGTTGATCGTCTGTCCGGTAATATTCAACGCGCGCGCCGACGACAGGAACGTCACCATATCCGCGACATCTTCCGGCTTCTGCCACCGTCCGAGCGGCGCCACGGCGCGCACTTTCTCGCCCGCCCATTCGTCATACGAACGGCGTTTCTCCGGCGGCTGTTGATCGTGCCACGCCTGCCAGACCTGCTTGTTCAACGTGGTCTGCACCATGCCGGGGTTCACCGTGTTCACGCGCACGCCGTGCGGCGCGAGGTCCTTGGCGAGGCATTGCGCGAAGTTGATGTTGGCCGCTTTGCTGGCGCTATACGGCGGGTCCGTCTGCGAGCCGATCTGTCCGGCGATCGAGGCGATGAACACCATCGTGCCGTCCTTGCGCGCGATCATGCCGGGCGCGATTGCCTGTGCGACGTGCACCATCCCCATCATGTTCACCTGCAGCACGCGCGCCCAATCGGCGGGCTCGAGGTTGGTGAACGGGAAGCCGAACTTCCCCGACGTCACCGCCGCCGAGTGCACCAGATGCGCGATCGGGCCGAGCGTCGCCTCTGTTTCCTTGACCGCGGATTGCACCGCTGCATAGTCGCTGACGTCCACGGCGTGCGGTCCCGATACGTCCCACACTGCCACGCGGCACCCTTCGCGCGTCAATGCCTGCGCACACGCCAGCCCGATTCCACTCGCTCCGCCGGTGACCACGGCGACTCGTCCTTGTAGTTCCAGATCCATCTTTAATGACTGTATACTTTTGCTGAATGCGAGTTCTGTTCTTTGTCTCTGTGATGGCGTTGGCGCAGTCGCCGGATGGCCGCTTGGCGTTTCAAAGCCGCTGCTCCGGGTGCCACGGGACGGACGGGAATGGCGGCGAGCACGCGCCCTCCATATTGACGAGCCTTGCGACCAAGAACGACGAGCAATTGAACACGATCATTCGCGACGGCGTCTCGCTCAAGGGCATGCCGTCGTTCAAGCAACTGCCGGACGCGGAAGTGCGCGCGATCGTCGGTCACATGCGGAGCCTCGCGCCTCGCCGCCGTGGCTTCGCGCCGGTTCGCTTGAAGGTGCAACTCACCGATGGCACGTCGCTTGACGGTTTCGCCGTGGGGCGCACGAGCCGGGAATTGCAGCTTCGCACCGATGACCAGAAAATCCATTTGCTGCGCAAGGCCGGCGAACAATATCGCCGAGTGACTTCGCAATCCGATTGGCCCAGCATGCACGGGCAACTGAGCGGGAATCGCTACGCGGCGCTCACGCAGATCAATGCGGGAAACGTCGGCAAAATGGCGGTGAAGTGGGTCTACGCGGTGCCCAACTCCGGCCGGCTGCAAGGAACGCCGCAGGTTCACGACGGCGTCATGTATGTGACGAACACGAACACGGTGATCGCGCTCGACGCGGGTTCCGGCGCGCGGCTCTGGGAGTTCACGCGGCCTCCGACTCCGGGCTTGGTGGGGAACGCGCGTTCGCCGGGGAACAATCGCAGCGTCTCCGTCGCGGGCGACAAGGTCTTCATGCAGACCGATCACGCGCATCTGCTCGCGCTCGACCGGCACACAGGCAAGGTCATCTGGGATACCGAGATGGCTGACTTCAAGCAGAACTACAACGCCACCGGATCGCTGCTGGCGGTTGAGAATCTGGTGGTGGCGGGTACGGCAGGTGGCGAGCAGGGCGTGCGTGGATTCCTCGCGGCGTACGATCAGCAGACCGGCAGGGAGGTCTGGAAGCTATGGACGATTCCGGCGAAGGGCGAGCCTGGCTCGGAGACGTGGGACGGCATCGACATCGATCACGGCGGCGGACCGACGTGGCTGACGGGAAGCTACGATCCCACGACAAAGACGGTTTACTGGCCCACCGGCAACGCGGGTCCGGATTTCAATGGCGACAATCGCAAGGGCGACAACCTTTATACGTGCTCGATCCTGGCGATCGATCTTCTCACGGGCAAGATGAAGTGGCACTTCCAGGCGACGCCGCATGACGAGTGGGATTGGGACGCCGTGCAGCCACTCGTCTTGGTCGACGCCGAGTGGCGCGGGCAGCCGAAGAAGTTGCTCCTGCAGGCGAATCGCAACGGGTTCCTGTATGTGTTGGATCGTATCGACGGGAAGATGCTGATGGCGACGCCGCTGGTGAAGAAGCTCACGTGGGCGAAAGAGATTCTGCCGAACGGAAAGCCGGTGATGAATCCGAACCAGGTGCCGACGGCGGAGGGCACGTTGATCTGCCCGGCGGTGGAGGGCGCGGCGAATTTCTTTTCCACTTCGTACAATCCTGCGACGAAGCTCTTCTATGTGAACACGCTCGAGCGTTGCGCGGTCTACTCGAAACGCACCACCGACGCATGGGCCGCGGGCCGCGGATACCAGGGCGGCGGCGGACGGCGCGATCCGAACGACAAGCCGCAGAAGATTCTGCGCGCGTTCAATATCGAGACCGGCAAGCCCGTGTGGGAACTGCCGCAGGACGGGCCGGGCGATACGTGGACCGGCACGCTTTCCACTGCGGGCGGTCTCGTAATTTTCGGCGATGACGGCGGTGCACTCGCCGCGGCCGATGCCGCGACCGGCAAGCGGCTCTGGAGTTATCCATTCACCGATTCGCTGCATACCTCGCCGATGACGTACATGTTCGACGACAAGCAGTATGTGTCGATCATCAACGGCAGCGTCGTGTACGTGTTCGGCGTGGACTAGCTGGTAAACCGCTCGATCACGTTGCGCGTGATTTTGGATACGGCCTCGTCGGTGAACAGCGCCGGTACCCACGTGATCGAGCCCACCGAGAACACCGCCGCGCCCGCGCCGGGCCCGTGAACGACGATCTCGCTGCCGCCGTCGTCGGGATTGGTGCCCTTCGCCAGCAGCAAGGTGTTCGCCGGTGACGACGCGCTGCGCTTGTCCGTCTCGTGACCCGACGCGCCGCCAGGAATCCGCTCATGCAAAGTCTTCTCGCCGAACAGATCGCCGTTGCGCAGGCCGGTACCTTCGAAGATCCAATGCGAGTCGTCGATCACGCGATACGGCGCCGCGGTCATGATGCCCGTCTCCGTGCAAACCACGCCGAGCAGATTCGCCTCCGATTCGAGCGTGCGATGCAACCTGCTCTCGTACTGCGTCTTGCCGTCTTCGGACGTGCCGCCCAACTCACCATGGAGACTGCGCAAGTGTGAAAGGCAGCGCATCGTCCCATCCGGCGCGAAAGTCACCTCGCAGTTCAACCCATTGCCGCCGAGATACATCAGCCGCCCGCCGCGCTCGAAGACCCACGACTTCACTGCCAGGTACATGTCGCGCGACCAATACTCCGGGTGAACCGCGATGATCAGCACCTTGTATTCATCGAGCGGCACCTTGCCTTCGTGCAGATGCATCTCCGCATAGAGATCGTACGCCAAGCCTTCGCGCTCGAGCCAGCCGTAGAGCCGCCACTCGCCCGGGGCCTGCCCGCACTGCACGCGCCCCTGCACGGGATCGGTGACTTCGGGCTCATCGAACATATGATTGTTCGGCTCCGGGCGATCGAACGAGAGCGGGCTGAAATCTTCGTCGCGATGCTTCCAGGTTCCGAAAGAGGTCTTGTCGTAATAGCGATCGAGATCCTGCCGTGCGTTCACCACCGGCGTATCGGGCAGGTGGTTCGCATTGATGTAATTGCTGCGGCCGCCGTAGTTGTTGTACGCGTTCCAAGTGTTCGTGGACGCCAGTACCGCGATCTTCGCCGCAGGCTTCGCCGGCGCCACCACCCACGGAAACGAGAAGAAATCGCCCGACGGCGTGCGCGCATGAATATAGTAAAGACCGCTCCGCTCCGGAGCCTGAATCACGGGCGGGGCAGGGTAGCCGTCGCCATTCCACTTCACGCCGGTCTGTGTGAAATCGCCGTCGGGCAGGATCTGTCGATTCGCCTGCGGGCCATGCTCATCGATCCAACTGATGACGCCGATGTATTCCTTCTTCAGGCCGTAGCGCCACAGCGAGAGGCGATACTGCTCTACGCCGTGCACGCGGTACTGCGAGTACTCGCCGCTCTTTGCCCATTTGGGCCACATGTAGCCCATAAGCTTATCCGGCAGCAAGCGGAACGAGACGGGCTTGCCTCCTAACTCGACGACGGAAAGCTTCGACCCGTAGCCTTGCTTCGCGAGCGTCACACGATAGGAGCCCGGCGCAAGGTTCCCGCGAAACACGCCGCGCGGCGAAGAACGCAGCACCACTACTTCGCCACCGGCCACTGATTCAAATTCCGCATCGACGCCCGCAAGCGCGACGTACATTTCGTCACTGACATATCCGAGGATCAAGTCTCCAGCATAAACTGGAACGCAGATGCCGTTATTTGCCGAACTCAACCGCGAGCAACTCCGTGCGCTCGCTCCAGACGCACTCGCCTTATTGCCGATCGGAGCTACCGAACAACACGGGCCGCACCTCGCCACGGGCATGGATTTCCTGACCATCGAATCGATCGCCATCGAAGCGGCCCGCCAAGCGACCGTGCCGGTCGTGATCGCGCCCACGCTGCCGTTCGGCTCGTCGCATCACCATTTTGTATTTGGCGCGACACTGTCGCTCAGCACGGAGACCTACTATCGCGTGCTGTACGAACTGTGCGAATCGCTGGTGACCGATGGCTTCAAGCGGATTTTCCTGCTGAACGGTCACGGTGGCAATCACGAACTTGCCGAACTGGCGGTGCGGGATATCGTGCTGAAGCATCCGGTGCGGGCGGCGGCGGGGTCTTATTGGCGAATCGCAGGCGAAGATCTGCGCCATGCCGTCGACCGCTTCCCCGGACACGCCGGAGAGTTCGAAACGTCGTTGATGCTGGCGCTCCGTCCGCATCTCGTGGCCGCGAATCCCCCCGCCCGCGATACTCCACCGCACGTCGCGCTCCCGTATCGCGTAGAGAGTCACGGCTGGTGGAAAGACACGGACGGATTCACGGACAACCCGGCGAAAGCGGATGCGGGGAAAGGCAAGCAATACTTCGACATCATCGGCGCCAGTGTCGCCCGGGCGTTAGAGTCATTATTTCACTAAGTGAACAAACAAACGGTATGATGTAGGGTCGATGTCCACCGTCACGCTCACCACCCGGGGGGCCATCCGCAAGTCCGACATGCGCGAGGCCAATGAGCGGCTTTTGCTCAACATCATTCGCCAGAATCCCGAGGTGTCCCGCTCCGACGTCGCCCGCAAGACCGGCTTCTCGCCGAGCTCCATCACGCTGATTGTGAACCGGATGATGCGCCGCGGCTGGGTGGAAGAGGTGCGGAGCGGCGGCGGTTCCGGACTCGGTCGGCGTCCGGGCGCCCTCAGGCTCAAGCCGGAAGCCCTGGTCGCGGTAGGCGTGGAAATCGCCGCACCGTTCTCCCGGGTTGTCGCGGCTGATCTTAACGGCGTTTTCCTCACCAGCCAGAACGTCGCCTACGATCCCAATCCGCAGATTCTGCTCTCCCGTGTCCGCGGCGCGATTGTCACGCTGAGCCGCAAGTTCCTGAAATACCACTCGCTCATCGGCGTCGGCGTCAGTCTGCCGGGGACGATTGACGGGACCACCGGTGCCGTGCACGCGGCCGAAAACCTCGGCTGGTACGACGTCGAAGCCGGGCGCATTCTTTCCGACGGCATCTCCATCCCGTTCCACTTCGAAAACAACGCCCGCCTCGCCGCGCTGGCCGAAAAATGGTTCGCCGCGCCGGGTGCCGCCGCCATGAATCACTTCGTGTTCGTGACTGTTCGCGATGGCCTCGGAACCGGCGTCATTATTGACGGAAAGCTCCTCCAGGGCGCCTCCGGCCAAGCTGCGGAATTCGGTCATACGACCCTGTTTCCCGACGGCCGCCCGTGTCCCTGTGGCAATACCGGCTGCTGGGAAGAATACGCCTCGGACCGTGCCCTCCAGCGCTACTACGCCGAGCGCCGCGGCGGTGAAAAACTCACCGCGGCCGAAATCGTCACACGAGCCCGGGAAGGCGATGCCGTCGCGCTCGAATGTCTCCGCCTGGCCGCAAAGTACGCCGCCAGCGGCTTCGTCAACATTAAGGTTGTTTTTGATCCGGAGACCATAGTCATTGGCGATTACCTCGCGCTCGGCTGGGACCTCATCCAGGACTTCGTCTGGGACGTCCTGCACAAACGCCTCCGCAACCTCTACCTTGGAAAACTTCGCATCGTCCCGGCCCGTCACGGCGCGGACTCCACGCTCATGGGTGCCGTCGCCCTAGTGCTCTCGAACTTCCTTTCCGGCTTCGACAGCAAGGGCGCCCAGAAACCCGCTAGCCTCCACAGCACTTTGTAGCGGATTGACACCTGCTGCGGATGCAATTACACTGACTGAAAGAATTCAGGGCTAAGGAGTCCGCTTATGAAGCCTCGTTACTCACCCATCATTTGGGCGCTCGCATCCGTACTGCCTCTTTACGCGCAGTCCACCCAAAGCAGCATCCTCGGAACCGTGACCGACTCCTCCGGAGCGCCGATGGCCAACGCCGCCGTTACCATCCGCAACGAAGGCACCAACTTCGTCCGCGAGTTCAAGACGGACGACGCCGGCGATTATCGCGTCTCCGGCCTCGAAGCGGGTTTCTACGAAGTGAAGATCGCGATCACCGGGTTCAAGACGTACAGCCAGACCCGCATCGACCTCGCCAGCGCCCAGGCCAAGCGCGTCGACGCCAAGCTCGAGGTCGGCGATATCGCCAGCACCGTTACGGTGGAGGGCGGCACCTCGCAGGTGGAGACCGAAACGGTCACCCTGTCGAATCTCAAAACCGCGCGCGACTTCGGGCAGCTCCCGTTAAGCGTCTTCGGCCGCGGCTGGGCCAACATCACCAACGTTACCGCCGGCGTGCAAAGCACGAACGGTATCGAAGTGAACGGCGCGCGCGACACGGCGAACAACTTCACCGCCGACGGCATCTCGGTGAACGACATGATCAATAGCCGCAACACGGCCAATGGCTTCTCCGGCGACATCGAGACGTTCCAGGAGATCAAAATCCTCACCGCGAATTCGTCGGCCGAGTATGCGCAGGTGGCGCAGTTCGCCGCCGTCAGCAAGGCGGGCGGGAACGCGCCGCACGGCACGCTCTACTGGGGCAACTTCAACAGCAAGTTCTCCTCGCGCAGCTGGGCGGACCGTGTGCCGGTCTCCTTCACCAACCACAATATGTTCGCGATCAATGGCGGCGGACCGGTGGTGATTCCCAAACTCTACGACGGCCGCGACAAGACGTTCTTCTTCGTCTCCTACAGCGGTGCGCGTTATCGCGTCGGCAACCGTCAATTCACGATCGTCCCGACGCCGGCCATGCGAAGCGGCGATTTCTCGGCCCTGCTTCCGACCATCCAGCTCGTGGATCCGCTGAACGGCGGCGCTGCGTTCCCCGGCAATCGCATCCCGGCAAACCGCATCAGCCCGGTCGCCCGGTCGCCCAGAAGCTCCAGGATCTCCTCTACCCCGATCCGAATCAGCCCGGTCAAGGTGCGCTCGGGCTCGCCAACAACTTCTATGCCGATCCGGGCGGCGCGTTCAACTCCGACGTCTACTCCTTCCGCCTCGATCACAAGATCAGCGCGAAGAATCTGATCTTCAGCCGCGTCGGCATCACCAAGACCAACGGCGACACCTACGGCGGCCCGATGAAGAACGGCTGGGGCGCGGGTAGCGTGCTCAGCAACATCCCCGGGCGCAGCGTCGTGATCTCCGACACGCACACCTTCAGCCCCACACTCGTCAACGAAGCCAAGCTCGGCTTCAACCGCACGTTCAGCGACCAGAAAGATTTCAACTACGGCGTGGACGTGCTCTCGCAGCTCGGCATCCAGGGCATCAGCAATCCGAACAACGATCCGGCGATCGGCAGCATGCCGCAATTTACCTTCAACGGCGCGGTTCCGTTCGCCACCAGCACCAGCCGTAACCAAGCCTACACGGCGCAGAACACCTACCAGGTGATCGACAACATGTCCTGGTTCAAGGGCCGCCACAACATCAAGTTCGGCGGAGACATTCGCCGCTTGCAGGTGAACAATCAGAACAAGCCGCTCGGCCTGCGCGGGTCGTACACGTTCGACGACCGCCTCTCCGGCCTGAGCTATGCGAACTTTCTGCTCGGCTTGCCCTCGAGCGCCACGCGCGCGCTTGCCCGTCCGAACGCCTACCCGCGCAGCACCTACTCGGGCTTCTATATTCAGGACGATTTCAAACTCAACCCGCGCGTCACTCTGAACTTCGGCCTCCGTTACGAGTACCAAACCACGTGGACAGAGAAATTCAACCGCATGTTCACGTTTGAGCCGTCGACCGGCAGTATGGTCACGGCCGGCTCGACGATTCCCACTGACCTGGTTCCCCAGGTCGCCGCGACGCTGCCGATCCGCACGGCCACCGCCGCAGGCCTGCCCGAGAAAAGTCTGATGTACTCGGACAAGAACAACTTCAGCCCGCGGATCGGCCTCGCGTTCCGTCCGTTCAACGACGCCACCACGGTGGTGCGCGCCGGCTATGGACTCTACTCGCAATTCTGGCCCGGCTCGCTCGCGCTCAATGCGACGGGTGGTCCCTGGCAGTCCACGGAAACGTTCAATATCCCGAGCGCGACTGTGCCCTTGATCCAGTTCCCGGCACCCTTTGCCACTTCGTCCACCTTCGGCGGCGTGCAAACCATCAGCGGCTTGAGCGCGCGTTTCCCGAACGAACGCACGCACCAGTGGACGCTCTCGGTCGGCCGCCAAATTCTCGGTATGGCCGTCGACATCGGTTACGTCGGAACCCGTTCGCTCAACATTCCCTACAGCGAAGATCTGAATCTGCTCCGGCCCAGCACGACGCCGTTCAGCGTGGATCGGCGTCCGTATCCGCGCTTCAACAGCGCCAGCCTCGTCCAGACGGGCGGGTCGGCCACCTACAACGGCCTCACAATTCAGGCGGACCGACGCATGTCGAAAGGCCTGTGGTTCAACGCCAACTACACGTGAGCGAAAGGGCTCACCGATGTTGGGCTGAACGGATATACCGCCGGCATCCAGCAGAATCAATACGCGCGCTTCCTCGAACGCGCCGACGATTCTGCGATCCGCCGCCAGCAGCTCCGCTTCAGCTACGTTTTCGACATCCCCTACGGTCGCGGCCAGCATTTCGGTGGCAGCCTCTCTCGCCCGCTCGACGCCGTCATCGGCGGCTGGCAGCTTGCCGGTATCACCACCATGGTCACCGGCGCGCGCCTCAGCCCGTCGTACTCGAACGCGGACCCGGCCTTTACGAATCAATTCTCCGGCCGCCCCGATCGCATCGGCGACGGCAACTTCGACTCCGGAAGCATGGGCGATTTCGCCCGGAACCGTCAACCGGTTTTCGATAAGGCCGCCTTTGTCCTACCCGCCACCGGCCGCGGCTTCTACGGAAACTCCGCGCGCAACATTCTCACCGGTCCCGGCCAGATGATCTGGAACGCCGGGCTGCACAAGAACTGGAAGCTCCCGAACGAGCGCGCCGTGTTCCAGTTCCGCTGGGAAATGTTCAACGCCTTCAATCGCGTGAACTTCAACAACCCGAGCACGAACATCCAGGACGCCGCTTTCGGTCTCATCACGACGGCCGGCTCCGGGCGGTCCATGCTGTTCGGACTTCGCTTAGACTTCTAAGTTCGTGCGCGCATTCGGCTTCTTCCTAATCGCGGCTGCCCTCTACGCGCAGCCCACTCGGCGTCACACCCCCGCCGAGCGCTATGAGCTGTTCAAGAAAAATCTTGCACAGCGCGCCGCCGCGATTACGGGAGATCAATTCAAGGGAATCGACAACCTTGAAGCGTGGAAGCGGCGGCGTCCGGAGGTTCGCCGCCAGCTTCTCGACATGCTGGGCCTCGATCCGCTTCCGCCGCGCACTCGGCTCAACGCACGTATCACCGGCAAGTTCGAGCGCGAGGGATACCGCGTCGAGAACATCGTCTTCGAGAGCCGCCCCAAGCTGTACGTAACGGGCAACCTTTATCTGCCGACGGCGCGCACCATGGTCCCGCCCATCGTCTACGTCACCGGACACTCGCCCAATCCCGCCGGTGCGAAGGTCGAATATCAACATCACGGAATCTGGTTCGCAAAAAACGGTTTCGCCGCGTTCGTGCTCGACACCATCGAGTTCGGCGAGATCCCCGGCATTCACCACGGTATTCACGACCTCGGCATGTATCACTGGCTGTCGCTCGGCTACGGCCCGGCCGGCGTGGAGACGTGGAACGCGATCCGCGCGCTGGACTATCTCGAGACCCGTCCGGAACTCGACCTCGCGCGTGCCGGGATCACCGGCCGTTCGGGCGGTGGCGCGATCACCTGGTTCACCGCGGCCGTCGACGAGCGCTTCAAAGCCGCCGCCCCCGTGCACGGTTCCTGGAGCGTGGGGCCGCACGTCGCCGGCGACTCGGTGAAAGAGAACTGCGACTGCATCTATTTCTGGAACACCTACCAACTCGATTTGCCGATCGTGGGAGCCCTCATCGCGCCGCGACCGCTGCGCATCGTCAACGCCACGAAGGACGACTCGTTCCCGCCTGCCGGCTACGAGCCTGTCTATCAGTGCCTGCGCCCGGTCTACCAGTGGTATGGCGCACCGGAGAAGCTGAGTGAGTTCGCGGAGGTGACCGGGCACGTGGACACCCCGCCGTATCGCAAGGCAGCGGACGAGTGGCTCAATCAATGGCTTCGCAATGACCGTACGCCCTTTGACGAGAGCGGCATCGTCAAGGAAAGCGACGTGTCGTTGCTGACCGTGCTCAAACCGCCACCGGCTGACGCGGTGAATGAAGGCATCGACCGCACCTTCATCGCCGTCCCCAAACTGCGCGAGTGGAAGACGATGGGCGAATGGACCAAGCGCCGCCAGGAACTGACCACTGCGCTCCGCGACAAAGTCTTTGGCGCCGCGCCCAAGACGAAAGTGCCGTTCCAGGCCTGGAAGGCCCCGTACGGCATGTGGACCAACAAGTACACGGACTCCTTCCAAGTGGAGTTCGACACCGAAGAAAACGTCCGCGTGCACGGCCAGCTTTTCGTGCCGCGCGACGGCAAGCCGACGCATCCGGCGCTGATCTACGTGAAGGGCTCGCAGGACGTCGTCTATCCGGTGGACTACGACATCGTGCTCTCGGCCCTCACCACGCACGTCGTGCTCATCCTGAATCCGCGCGCCGTCGACTACCCGATGGACAACTACCGCATGGCGAACACGAAGATGGCGATCGCGCTCCTCGGCGGGACTCTCGAGTCCCTGCAGGTGTGGGATATTCAGCGCTCGGTGGACTATCTGCTCGACCAGGAAAAGCTCGCGCTCAGTGGGATCTCCGTCTACGGCCGGAAGCAGATCGGCGCGCTCGCATTGCACGCTGCCGCGCTCGATAACCGCATCACGCGCGTGATCCTAGAAGATGCGCCCGCTTCGCACTGGCAGGGCCCGCCTCTGTTGAATGTGCTACGCCTCACCGATCTTCCGGAAGTCGCGGGGCTGGTTGCACCGCGCGAGATCGTCTCTCTGACGCCCCTGCCGGAAGCGTATCGCTACACGTCGAGCGTCTATCGCCTTCACGGCAAATCAATCCGTCAAGCGGGCGCGCTCGGTTCAGCGCTACGGGTAAGAGATTAAGCGGGCTGACGGCGAAGTTCGGTTATCGTTCATCTTTCCAGCACAGTGGGATCCGAAGCTTGGAATTCACGTGACTTGAAGTCGCGG
>JADMIO011694140.1_pt1 | contig 60355 bp, 41 predicted proteins | sample 8958161 | NCBI WGS metagenome assembly JADMIO01 (sample SAMN16585339, study PRJNA669376) | soil metagenome | isolation source: Crop rotation soil | place: USA: Cullars Rotation, Alabama | collected 2011
GCCGCGACTTCAAGTCACGTGAATTCCAAGCTTCGGATCCCACTGTGCTGGAAAGTCGAGCAGGCCGAGGATCGACAGCAGCGTCGTCTTGCCCGAGCCCGACGGCCCCTCGATCGAGATGAACTCGCCGGTGCGAATGGTCAGGTTGATCCCGTCGAGGGCGTGGGTCTCGACCTCGTCGGTCATGAAGATCTTGCCGAGCTCCGACAGGCGGATGAGCGGCTCGCCGTTGTTTTGCATGGGTCCCTCGCGTTAGCGCAGCGCGACGCGCTCCACCGCGTCCCACTGCGACATGTCTGATAACACCACCCGGTCGCCTTCGCGTAGGCCGCCGGCGATCTCCACGGTGCGCACCGAGCTGCGCCCGAGCTTCACGGAGGCGCGCTGCGCCCCCTCCCCGTCCGCGTCGAGCCGAAACAGGCTGACCACCGCGCCGGGCTGCCCGAAGGCCGGCCGCGACACGTACAGCGTATCGACGAGCCGCTCGATCTCGACGGTCCCTTCGACGCTGAGGTCGGGTCGTGCGCCCGCCGGCAGCGGTCCATTTAACGACAGCTCGACCAGCACCGTGCCGCCCTGCACCGCCGGCTCGACGCGAACCACCGCCGCCGAGATCAGCCCGTTGCGCGTGTCGACCGTCGCGCGCTGCCCCTTCTGCACGTCCTTGGCCAGCGTCTCGGGCACGCGAATCTCGGCCTTCAGCCGCTCGGGCCGGGCCACCTTGGCGAGCAGCGTCCCGGCGCCCACCGACTGGCCGGGCTGTAACGGCAGCTCCTGCAGCACCCCGTCGATGCCGGCCCGCACCTTCAGGCGATCGACCTCGCTGCGACGGTAGTCGGCGATCGAGCGCAGCCGCTCGAGCTGGGCGCGCTGCGCCGCGATCTGCGCCCGGGTGCCCTTCGACTGCACGCCGAGCCGCTGCTTCTCGAAGCGCAGCCGCCCGCCGAGCTCGGACGCGCGATCGCGGCTCTGCGCCATCTCGAGCGCCGACAGAAAGCCGCGCCGCGACAGCTCCTCATCCGCCGTGGCCCGCCTTCGCGCGTCGCCGAGCTGGCTGTTCAGGCTGGCCACCGCCGACTGCTGGGCCAGGCGCTGCGTCTCCAGCGAAGCCTGCAAGTTCACCAGATCTGCCTCGGCGGCACCGAGCTGCCGATCCGCCTCGAGCGCCTGCAGCTCGAGATCGGGATTCACCAGCACAAGGAGCACGCTGTCCGCCTTCACCGAGGCGCCGGGGCGCAAAAGGACTCGCTCGACGCGGGCCGGCGCGACGGCGGTGATCAGGCGGATCTCCTCGGGCAGGAGCGTCCCCTGGCCCTTCACCTCGCGCAGCATCGGGCCGCGGCGCACCGTCTCGATCCACACCGACGATCGCTCGACGGTGGGCGCCGCGGCGCGCAGCCGGCGCAGGCCCAGCGTGACCGCGACGATCGCCGCCACGGAGACCACCGCCAGAAGCGCCAGCCGGCGCGGGCGGCGCGAGCTGGCCGGGGCCCTTCGCGGGCGATCCATCGACGGAGGAACAGATGTAAGCACAGGTGGGTTCATCGGACGTCCACTTCAAACTGATCGAGGATGCGGCCGGAGAGCGCCGCGAGGGCGGCGAGGGCCTTGGCCTGCTCGACGCGGGCGCGGGTCTGGCCGAGCTGCACCAGCGCCACCTCTTCCTGTCGACGCAGCACGTCGAAGTTGCTCGAGCGGCCGACCTCGAAGCGAGCGCGCTCGGCGGCCAGATCGAGCAGCGCCGCGTCCGTCGAGCGAACCAGCACGCCGGCCCGCTCCCCGGCGGTGCGCGACAGGGCGCAGAGGCGGGCGACGGCGGCGGTGAGCTGGTTTTTCACCTCGGCCTCGTCGAGACGCGCCTTGCGCAGGGCCTGCTGCGCGGCGGCGCGCGCGCCTTTAGCGGCGCGGTTCTGCAGCGGCCACTGAAACAGCAGCCCCGCCGAGACTGAATAGGCGCCGGGCTGAACGAGCTGCGCGAAGGCGGCGCGCGCGTCCGAGGCGTTGCCGGCGGTGCCACCCGAAAAATTGAAGTCGAGCTGCGGCAGCAGGCCGCTCGCGGTGACCTCGACCTCGATCTGCGCCGCCCGTCCCGCCGCGCGGGCCAGCGCCAGCTGCGGGCTGCGCGCCACGGCGTCCGAGAGCGCCTGGCTCGGCAGGGGCGTGTCGCGCTCGACGAGCGGTGTGTCCGCGGCTTCGAGCCAGCGCTCGGCAATGGTCGCCTGACCCATGAGCCGCTCGAGCTCGATCGAGCGCTCGACCAGCGACTGCTCGGCCAGAAGCGTCGCCTCCTCGCGCAGCGCGATGGTCACCTCGACCTCGGCGGAGGCGCTCGGCGGCTGCTTGCCGACCTCGATCTGGGCGCGCACGCGGCGCAGCTGCTCGCGCGCCGAGTCGGCGGCTTCGCGACGGATGCGCAGCTCCTGCGCGGCGTAGTAGAGGTCCCAGTAGGCGGCGGTGAGATCGCGAAGGTGCGTGGCGACGGACGAGGCGCGAGACAGCCGCGCCGCGTCCCACCGGACCTCGGCGCGACGCCGGGGCGCGCGGGCCACCTTGTGGCCGAGCCCGCGCAGAAGCGGATGGCGAAAGATCACCTGCAGCGACGGGGCCACCGCCTCGGCGGTCGAGCGCTGCAGGTCCATGCCGGTGCCCAGCGCGCTCGAGTATTCGGTGCGGCTGTACTCGCTGCTCAGTCGCAGGCCGAGCTGTCCGCCGGTGGGCAGCGGCTGGGTCAGGCCGACGGCGGCCAGGAGGTCGTCGAAGGCCGGCTGCTGCACGGGCGCCCCTTCGACGAGCGGCCGGCGAACCTCGAGCCAGCTCAGGCTGGCATCGAGCAGCAGATCGTCGAGCCCGCGGCCCACCTCGATCTGGCTGCGGGCGATGTCGACCTCGGCGCCGCTCTGCGCAAGCTGCGGACTGTGGCGGACGGCGCGAACGACGGCTTCGCGCAGGCTGATCGGCTCGGCACGCGGCGTCTCCTGGCCGTACGCCAGCGCAGCCACGAAAACCAACTGCAGAAAAAGGAAGCGATGCAACACGGGCCATGGATGTGCGAGCCTCGTGCCAGCGAAACGGGGCCAAATCTCCGTCGGAGAGCGCCAAATCCTAAGCCATCCGGTGACCGCCTGTGGGAATCGCCGTCCCGAAAACGGACAGTCCGTTCGCTTCGATCAAAAAATCTCCCATCACCAGCGCATCGATGCGCGTGTTCTTGAACGTCTCGATCGCGTCGGCCGGCGAGCAGACGATGGGCTCGTTGTCGTTGAAGGACGTGTTCAAGACCATCGGCACTCCGGTGATTTCGTAAAACGCGGAGATGAGCGCGTGATAGCGTGGATTGGTCTGCTTTCGCACGGTCTGGATGCGGCTGGTTCCGTCGACGTGCACCACGGCGGGGATGCGCGCGGCGAGCTCGTCTTTTACCGGATAGGCGAGCAGCATGAAGTCTGAAGCCGGCGTGCGCTTGCCGATGTGAAACCACTGCGCGGCCTCCTCCAAAAGCACGCTCGGCGCGAAGGGCCGAAAGTCCTCGCGGTGCTTCACGCGCTGATTGAGCAGCGACTTCATCGCGGGGTCGCGCGGGTCGGCGAGCAGGCTGCGATTGCCGAGCGCGCGCGGACCGAACTCCATCGCCCCCTGAAACCAGCCGACGATCTGTCCGGCCGCGATGCGCTGCGCGGCGACCCGCTCGATCCCGTCGACACGCTGGTAGGGAAGGCCGCTGCGATCGAGCGCTTCTTGCATCGCGGCGCTATTGAACGAACTTCCAATAAAGCAATGCGACAATGTCTGACGCGCGCTGTTGTCGAGCACTTGATGCCACAGATAAAGGGCAGCCCCCAGCGCCGTTCCCGCGTCGTGCGCGGCCGGCTGAACGTACAGCTGCGAAAAGCGGCTCGCTTCGAAGGCCACGCGGTTCGCCACGCAGTTTAGCGCCACGCCGCCGGCCATGCAGAGATTCTCGAAGTCCGTCTGTTCGGACAGCGCGCGGATCATGTGCGAGAGCGCGCGGTTCGTGACCGCTTGCAGCGCGGCGGCCAGGTCGCGATGCGCATCGGAGAGCGGCGCGTCGCCTCGACGCTGCGGCAGCTCGAACAGCGCTTCGAGCGGCGCGAAATCTTCGCTTCTAAAACGCAGCGTGTCGCCGTCCATGGAGAACGTTCCGTTCGGCTGCAGCGACATGATCTGAAAGAAACGATCGAGATATTTTTGCGGATTCCCGTAAGACGCAAGGCCCATGATCTTGCACGCGTCGTACTCGGAAAATCCGAGAAACCGGGCCAGCTTTTCCCACAAAAATCCGATCGAAGCGGGATAGCGGATCTCTTTGAGAACCTGCATCCGATGTCCGCGTCCTTGCGCAAACAGCGTCGATCCGACTTCGCCAATTCCGTCCACGCAGAGGATCGCGGCATCTGAAAAAGGCGCGGGATAAAAGGCTGATGCGGCGTGCGCCAGGTGGTGATCGATCCAGCGAAATTGCCCCTTCATGCCAAGCTGCGCGAGCCGGCTTGGCACCTCGCGCAGATCGTCGAAGAAGCGCTGCTCACCGGCCGCGCTGCCCCACCCCCCGTGAAGGACGCGATCCGGAATGTCCTTGTTGCCAAGGCGCGCGTGCGGGTTTATGGAATAGGCCACCCACGCGACGTCCGAAAGGTCGATCCCCGCCGCGGCGAGACACTGCGCGATGGCACGCAGCGGAAGCTCGCCGCCGGTGGTCGGCTCGGCGGACTTGCCGTGCTTGCGGCGCGACAGCCGCTCCTCTTCGATCGCGATGACGACGTTTCCGTCGCGAAGCAGGCACGCGGCCGATTCGTGGTAAGCGCCGTTTAAGCCGAGGACGTACAATGCGGCGCAGTATATTCCGCTCACGCCGCAAAATGGACGATCGACTTCGACAGGACGCGCGACGGTCACGCGAAGCAGTGCGGGCCGGAGCCCTGCGCGGCGATGCCCTGCTTCACGCCATCACCGCGGTGCCGCCCCGCGATCGCGACGCCTGGGTCGACGAACTTCTGGCCCTGCCCGAGCTTCCCGACGACGGAGACGCGCTGCCGCCGGGCGCCGTGCCCTACCTGCCGTGCGGAGTCGACGCCATCTTGCGGGCGGTGCGCGAGGCGCCGCTGAATCGCGAGGATGTCTTCGTCGATCTGGGCGCGGGGATCGGCCGCGTGGCGCTCTTGGCGCACCTCGTGACCGGCGCGCGCGCCATCGGCGTCGAGCTGCAGCCGCACCTTGTCGAGACGGCGCGGAAGACGGCGCGGCGGCTGGCGCTGCTCGACGGGATGGCGACGTTCATCGTCGGGGACGCAGCGGACGTCGAGGTTGAACCGGGCGCTGTCTATTTCATCTACGCGTCGTTTGGCCGCGCGACGTTGCGGCGCGTGCTGTCGCGGCTCGAGCGGGACGCTCGCAGAAAGCCCCGCTTCACGCTCTGCGCGGTCGACTTCGAAGTGTCCCTCGCCGAGCAGCCGTGGCTGCGCGCCCGCCCCTCACAAAGCCCGGAGCTGGTCTTTTACGACGCGGAGCACGACGTACGCGGTGTATAATGGCGGCGGCCTTTCATCTTCGGCCAGCGACTGCCCATGTCCGGCCCGACTGAAGATCCCGACAAGCTTGTCGGAGCGATGCTCAACAACAAGTATCAGGTGCAGAAGCGCCTGAGCCAGGGCGGCATGGGCGTCGTCTACAAGGCGCGCCACGTCGTGCTCGATACGTCGGTAGCGCTCAAGGTGCTGCTGCAGAACGAGGACAACCTGGCGCAGGAGCGCTTCCTGTCCGAAGCGCGGCTGGCCTCCAAAGTCCGACATCCGAACACCGTCTACATCGCCGACTTCGGCGTGCTGCCCGACGGTCGCGCGTTCCTGGAGATGGAGTTCATCGACGGGCGGACGCTGTCGGCCGAGCTGCAAAAGGGCGCCATCGACGTGCTGCGCGCCTGCCACATCGCGATGCAGATCGCGCGCGGTCTGCAGGCGGTGCACGAAAAGGGCATCATCCACCGCGACATGAAGCCCGACAACGTGTTCCTGATCGAGCAGGACGGCACGCAGGACTTCGTGAAGATCGTCGACTTCGGCATCGCCAAGACGGCGCGCGCCGAGACGCCGAAAGCCGGCCACATGGCCCTCTCGCGCAGCCCCGACGACGCCGCGCAGAAGAGTCCCCTCGAGGCGGCGGCCGCCATGGAGGGCGGCGGCAAGCCGGGCGCCTACACGCTGCCGGGCAACGTCATGGGCACGCCGGGCTTCATGTCGCCGGAGCAGATTCAGGGATTGAAGCTCGATACGCGCGTCGATCAGTACGCGCTCGGCTGCATGCTGTACGAGATGATCGCCGGGGAGCAGGTCCTCGTCGGAGAGAGCCTGACCGCGGTCATGATGAAGCACCTGACGACCAAGCCGGTGCCGCTGCGCCAGCGCAGCCCCAAGGCGGGCGTCAGCGAGTCGCTCGACGCGCTGGTGATGCGGCTCCTGTCGAAGGATCCGAAGGAGCGCTTCGCCTCGATGCGCGAGGTGGAGCTGTCGCTGCAGTCGATCATCGACCGCCTGCAAGTGGCGCGCGGCCAGAAGCCGGCGAGCGCGATGTGGAAGACGCCGCAGAAGCTCCTGCAGATCCGCGTCCTCGGCCGGCGCGTGCCGCTGTGGGCGTGGGCGCCCCTCTTCGTCGTCTGCCTCGGCGGCCTCGGTTACGGTGCCTGGCGTGTCCTGCGCGGCGAGCGCGGCGGGCCCGCCGAGTTTACGGCGAACGACCTTCTGGCGCTGCAGCAGCGAGCGCTGGCCGTGGTGCGAGAAGACGCGCAGGGCTTGCAGGCTGAGCTGCGCGCCTCCGCGATCTCGGCGCTCGGCCAGACCCACGACGCCGAGCAGCGACCGAAGCTGCAGGAGGCGCTGGCCAGCAAGGATCTGGAGACGCGCACCCAGGCCGCGACGGCGCTCGGCGCGCTCGGCGATCGGCAGGCGGCGCCCGCCCTGGCGGCGCTGCTCGATCAGGGCGGCAATCCGCCGGCGGTGAAGATCGCGGCGGCGGGCGCGCTGCGGCAGCTTGGTGACGCCCGCGGCGGGCGTTTTCTGGAGCAGCTGCTCACGGCGAGCGATGCCGACACGGCGTTTCGCGCGGCGCTCTTGTTCTGCGAGCAGGGACCGCCCGATGCGCAGCGCGTCCTGCGCGCCACCGTGCAGCGTCCCGACCTGCCCGAGGCGGTGCTGATGCCGGCGCTGTCGTGCCTGGCGCGCTTCGGCGACAACGTCGCGCTCGAGCGGCTGCGCAGTCAGATGGCCGACGTCGGTCCGCGCGAGCTGCGCCTGCACGCCGCGGCGAAGCTGACGCAGGCGGGCGACGCCGGGGGTCAGAAGTACCTGCGCGACCTGGCGAAGAAGCCCGGCCGCGAGCAGATCATCGCCGCCCGCGAGCTGGCGCTGCTCGACGATCCCGAGGGGATCGAGCTGTTTCGCAAGGTGGCGCCGCTGCGCAGCGCGCAGAGCCTGGTGCGGCAGCTCGCGGCCGACGGCCTGGGCGCCGTGGGCGAGGCGATCGACGGACGGCTGCTCGCGCCGCTGCTCGACGAATACGCCGATCCGGCGCTGCGCCAGGCGGGAGCGCGCGCGATCCTCGAGATCGCCGGACGCGATCCCGGCCTCTTGTCGGCGCAGAGCGTCAGCTGGGCGCGCACGGCGCTGTCGTCGAACGACGCCCTCCTGCGCCAGACCGCGGCGGCGATCCTGGGCGATACGCCGGGGGATAACGCCGTCGGGCTGCTCGTCGGGGTGCTCGGTGATCGCGACCCGCGAACGCGGCGGATCGCGCTGCGCTCCCTCGAGCGGCGAGAGAATCAGGCGGCGCTGCGCAGCTTCCCGCCGCTGCGTGAGGCGCTGCAGGGGCTGCTCGACAAGGGCACGGCGCAGGATCGCGTGCTGGCGGCCAGTCTGCTCTTGCGGCAGGGCGATGACAGCCAGCTCAAGCGGCTGCGCGATTATCTGACGGCGCCGGATGCCGAGCTGCGACGCGCGGCGCTCGAGCAGCTGGCCTTGACGGTCAATGAGCTGCTGCCGCTTCTGCGCGACACGGCGCTGGCGGTGCGCTTCGTGGCGGCGCGCAAGCTGGTCGAACAGAAGGATCTGCGCGGCGCCGCGGTGCTGCGCGAGGCCGTGGCGGCGGGCGGTCCCGATGCCATCACCGCGTACGGCCTGCTGCGCCGGCTGGGCATCGGCCAGGACGTGCCGGACGCCGCGCTCAAGCTGCTTACCGACGCCGATCCGACAAACCGCAGCGCCGCCGTCGAGGCGCTGACGGTGATCCCCTGGGCGCAGGCCGAGCCGTACCTGCGGCGCGCGGCGCGCGATCGCGAAGCCGAGGTGCGTAAAATAGCGGCCGAGGTGTCGGCGCACTTCGCGGCGCAGCAGAACGGCGGCGAACCGCTGAAGCTCTTGCGCAGGCTGTCGGAAGACGGAGACGCCGGCGTGCGCACGCGCGCTTCGGCCCTGCTGGTGCGGCGCGCCACGCCGCAACCGAAGACAGCGACGGACGACAAGGCCGGCAAGGACACCGCGACGAAGCCGAAGACAGAGGGCAAGGAAGGCGCCAAGGAAGGCAGCGACGAGGGCAGCGAGACGCCGCCGCCGCCGCCGCCGAGCGGGGCCACCGGGCAGCTCGTCGTCGACGCGGCGCAGGGCGTGCAGTTCGCCATCGACAAGCGGCCGCTTCAGAGCGCGACCGACAAGCCGATTCCGCTCGAGGTCGGTCCGCACACGCTAAACTTCCTGTCCGGCCAGCGCACCGTCGAGATCACCGCCGGTCAGACGACGCGCGTCAGCATCCCGACGTCGCAGGTCGAGCAGCTGGCCAAGAGCGGGCTCGAGTCGTTTCACAGCGGCGACTTCAAAAAAGCGCAGAAGCAGATGCAGAAAGCCGTCGGCCTGTGCAGCCGCGAGCGGCAGCACGCCGTGCAGTGCGCGCAGCTGACCTACGAGCTGTTCTATCGCCTGGGCCAGATTCACGAGCAGCAGAAAGAGTGGCCGCAGGCGATGAACGAGTACCAGCGCAACCTGGCGCTGAGCATGCAGGTGCGCGGGCGCAACGACATCAAGAGCGACGCGCAAGAAGCGGTGCAGCGGCTGCAGCCGCGCCTCGGTCAGGTGGTGGTGATGCGGCCCGGCAAACGCGGCTGTCAGGAAGAGCCGATGTGGCTGCCGCCGGGCACGCACAGCATCAAGATCGACAAGAAGTTCGAGACCGTCGAGGTCACCGCCAAAGGGGTCGTCCGCGTCGGGGCTTGCAAGTAGCCCTAGCGGGACGCGTTCAGCATGACCAGGCCGTCGATGCCGCCGCCGGTCGCGACCTTGAGCAGGGCGAGATCGGGGGAGGCGTCGCGGTTGAGGTCGGTCACGGTGAACGAGAACACGTCATCGGCCATCGTGGCGCCGAGCGTCAGACCGAGCGGGACCGTCTTGGCAGCGGCGGCGAACTGGCCGTTGCCCTGGTTTAGATATACGCGCAGCGCATTCTCCGCGGTGACATACAAGATGATGTCCTTCTGCCCGTCGCAGTCGAAGTCCTCGATGCGCAGGACGCGCGGCGCCGCGCCGTAGGAATCGAGGGGCTGGGGGTCCGAGCTCGACAGGTCGCCCGGCACGACGTACAGCGCTCCCGCCGTCGCGGCCGCGCTCCGTGTCGCGAAGACCAGACTCCGCGCGCCGCTCTCGACCACCGGCACCACACCGAGCTGTACCGGCAAACCGGGCAGGCTCGCGATCGGCACGCTGCAATCGAACAGCGTATTGGCCTTGCCGAAGCAGGCCATGATCGAACCATCAAGAAGCCCCGCGACGATGTCAGCGATGCCGTCGTGGTTGAGATCCTCGACGAGAGCGTCGGTGGCGCCATCGGGGGCGATGGTGATGTTCGAGTTGGTGGCGGTGAACATCGTGTCGGTCGCGCCGATGCCGAAGCTGGCCAGACGGTTCGCCGCTTTCGGCAGGGCCACGACGTCTGTGAACGCGCTGACGTTGAGATCGCCGACGGCAAAGGCCGCGACGTTCGCGAAGGGAATCGACGCCGTCGGCAGCCCCATGAAGTCGGGTCCGCGGTAGAAATCGATCTGACTGCCGGCCCGCGCCACGATGTCCATGGCGGCGCCGCCGTCGAGGTTGGCCAGCTTGACATCGAAGTAAGCCGTACCGTCGAGATCCAGCCGCTTGCTGATGCTGCCGTCCGCCTGCAGGTACCACAGCGTGAGCCCCGGCGCGGTCTGATTTGCCGCGACGAGATCGATGTTGCCGTCGCCGTTCATGTCACCGGCGGTGATCGAGCTGGCCACCGGGCTGACGGCGGGCAGGGTGCGCGGGGTGTCGCTTACGGCGAGTCTGGCGTGACGGTACTGATACTGCGCCTGGCCGTTCAGGATCTGATTGGTCGGCGCGATCACCTGGACCGTGACCGGCCCGCAGACGGCCGGCGCGAGCGGCGTCTCGGCGGTAATTTCCGTCGGTGAGATGTAGGTGGCGGGCACCGTCTCGCTGCCGAACTTGACCTTCATGTTCGGCGTGAAGCCGTGGCCGTTGAGGGTCAGCACGGTGCCGCCGGCCCGCTTGCCGCTCGAAGGTGTGATCGACACGAGCTGCGGTCCGTTGAGCGCCTCGGCGGTGGTGCAGCGGTGGTGCGCGACGTCGCAGCGCGGGCCCCCTGCCGCGTCGAGACAGCCTTCATCGTTTTCACAAAAATCGGGATTTTGGCTGTGAAAGGCTTCGCATGAAAAAGCGATAAATATCAACATAATCAACCGCTTTTTCATCTACATAATTCCCTTTTTGTGTCAGTCGGAGATGTTGCGAAAGACGGTGACGATGCTGGTCTGAACGGTCTGCCGAATCGTGACGAAGTCGGGCTTCATATCGACCCGGTGGTCGAGCTGACCTGTCGCCAGGTCGCTCACGGCGTCGCCGAAGTCGACGTCGATGGGCGTCGTATCGAAGGTGCCTTCTCCGGTGTTGAGATAGACGCGGATGTACTTCTCATTGAGATAAAAGAGCGCGACGTCGTCGCGCCCATCGCAGTCGAAGTCGGTCGCGAACAGCCGCAGCGGCGACGCATCGATCGGCACGCTGAAGGTCGCCACGTACTCCCCCCCGCGAATCCGCGCCAGGATGAGCTCGCCCCGCTGCAGATCGTCCGTCGCGATGATCAGCTCCTTCTGGTTGTCGCCATCGAAGTCCACCGCACGGAGGAGGCGCGGCGGGGCGCTCACCGACAGCGACTTCGCCGCGACGAAGCTGCCGTTGCCGGCGCCGAAGAAGAGCTCCACCGTGTTGGTGTCGCGCGAGGCGACCGCCACGTCGACGTTCAGATCGCTGTCGAGCGTCGTCGCCACGATCTCCGTGGGCACCGCGCCGACGGCGCCGACCACCTGGGCCAGTCCGTTATAGTGGGAGACCGCGCTATACGAAAGAAAGCTCGACTCCGTGGGCGTCGCGATCACCAGATCGAGCAGGTCGTCACTGTCGAGGTCGGCGACGGCGAAGTCGGTGTTCGTCTGCGTCACTTCCGGGTCCGGCATGAAGTTCAAGTTGCCCTGCCCCAAAAACAGCGTGAGCGTATCCTTGGTGCGCGACAGGATGTCGGGACGGTTGTCGCGGTCGACGTCGGCGATGCGCATCCCGCCGTAGTTGGCGCCGAGCGGCCCGAAGCGCCCGCGGCCGATCGTCAGGCCCAGCCGACCGTTGCCCTTGTAAATCAGGAACGGCTCGTCCGCGTCGTAGCCGATCAGCATGTCGGTGTTGCTGTCGCCGTCCAGGTCCCCCAGCGCCACGTCGACGGCGCTCGCCTCATTGAAGCTGTTTACCGGCTGCATCTGCAGCCGCCCATATTTCATCCGCAGCATCGCCTGCCCCGTGCCCGCCTGCCCAAGCTCGTCCAGCATGGTGACCGCCACCGCGCCGCACAGGCCCGGCACCGCCGGCATCGTAAACTGCAGCGACGTCGAGGTCACCGCCGTCGGCGTGATGGGGTGCTGCGTGTCGCCGTTTACGATCACGGGCATACCAGGGCGAAAGTTGCTGCCCGACAGCGTCATGGGGGTGCCGCCGGTCGTCCGCGCGACCGCCGGCGTGATGGCGGTCACCGTCGGCGGCGGCCCAAGCGAGCCGAGCGGCACGCAGCCGTGGTGCAGGAGGTCGCACTGCGTGACGCCGGCTTCGCAGTCGCTCTGTTCGTCACAGTAGTAGGGGTTTTCTTCCAGAAAAGCGCTGCAGGAAAACAACAGGAAGCTGCTCATCAAACAACACGTCTTCATACAAAATACCCTCGCGGGGCCCGACTCTCTGCGAACCCCTTCATCGCTTTGAAAAGTTTAATGTTCAGAGCTCAGCGCGCCTTCTCCTTGGCTGCCATGAGGATCCCGCCGCTGCCGATGAGTAAAATGCCGCTGCCGAGCGAAAAGCCGCCGACGAGCTTCGTGTTGTAGAGGAACTGACAGGTGTCGCCCTCGGCCGGCGGGGTCTCGCACTCGCCGTGCTTTACCACCCCGGCGGCCCCGAGCGCCACCATGCCGATGCCGACGCCGATCATCGCGCCGCCCAGCGCCAGCCGCCACTTCGGCGTCGGCGGTCGCGTCTTCGGCTTCGGGATTTCGATCGGCGCGATCGGCGCGATCTTCGCGAGCGCGACCTTGATCTCGACGGACTTGCCGTCCTTTAGATCAACGGTCTGCTCGTCGGCCTTGTAGCCGGGGAGGCTCGTGCGCAGGTCGTACTGACCGGCCCACAGCGTCGCGCTGTAGGGCGTCTGCACCGGTGCGCCGTCGCCGAGCCGCAGCGTCGCGGCGGCCGGTTCGCTGGTCACTTGCAGGGTGCCGCGCGGTCGCAGGAGGCCCTCGCCCAGCACCTTGCCGGTAAGCTCCTTCAGCCGGCCCGCCGCCGCCTCGAGCGTGCAGCGCGCGCACTCCGCCTTGCCCTCGGCCGCCGGCTCGGCGACGTCGACGCGCAAGAGGCGCAGCTCGAGCTGCCACGACGCCGGCTTGGCCTCGCCCTGCTGCCGGATGGTCTCCTGCAGCACGAAGTTGCTCTTGTTCTTGACGGCGAGCTGGCGCTGGCAGCTCTCCTGCTTCAGGCACTCCTTGAGCTCGACCGCCTGCCCCACCGCCAGCTGCGCCCCGAGCAGCGTGTATTGCTCGCCGCGCGCCGCCTGCTCGGTCACGTCGCCGAAGAGCCGCACCGCTTCGAGCGGCAGCGTCGACAGCTCGGCGTAAAGCAGGATCGCCGGGATCACGCTGACCACCACCGCGCCCGAGCTGCGCGACAGCCGCAGCTCGGTCAGACGCCCGACCGCGACCTGCACCGGCGCCTCGAGCCGTTTGTTGGGAAACTCGAGCGCCACGGTGTGCTCGCCCGGCGCCAGATAAAGCGGCAGCAAGAGCGGCAGCGTGCCGACGACGCGCCCATCGACGACGACGAAGGCGCCAGGATCGGACTGCACCGACACCGTCCCCCCGGGCGGCGGCGGCTGACCGACCAGCTGCTCGGCATCCTTCGTCGCTGTTTCGTCGGGATCGCGCGCCGGATCGGCCAGGTAGCGGCGGTACAGATCGTGCGCGTCGATCACGCGCCCCTCGGCGAGCGCCAGCTGGCCCAGGTGATACAGCACCTCGGTGCGCGGCGAGCTGCGATACGCCTCGGTAAACAGCCGCCCCGCCGTCGCCAGATCCTTGGCTTCGAGCGCCGCGCGCCCGCGCTCGAGGGGACCCGCGACGGGGGCTGCCTTGACCGCTGGCGCCTTGCCGGCCTTGCTCTTTGCCGCTTCCGCGAGGGAACCCAGGCACACCAGACTGAGAACTGCGAGCACGTGGGGAAGGCGCATGATAGGTCTACCCGAGCTTACCACAGCCTCGAGATGGTTCGGCCGCCTTTCCTCGACGATTTTCCAGCGGTTACGCCCGGTTCGTAAAACGGTGCAAAGATGAAGGTCAAAAAAGGAGCCGCCAGATGTCCAGCGCGGGATCGAAGCTGCGCGTCCACGTCACCGGCGTCGGTGATGCGTTTACCGAGCGCTATCACAACGCCAGCCTGTGCGTCGAAGAAGTGGCCAGCGGCTTTCGCCTGCAGATCGACTGCCCGCCCGCCTACCCGCGCGTGCTGTCCGACTATCGCGCCCGCAGCGGCACCGACCTTTCCGTCGACAACATCGAGCACCTCTTGCTCACGCACCTGCACGGCGATCACTGCGGCGGCACCGAGGCGTACTTGTATCTGCGCCGCTTCGTCGTCGGACGCAAGCCGACGCTGTACGGCGCGAAGGAGGTCCTCGATGAGCTATGGCCGACGCGGCTTTTCGGCGGAATGACGCAGCTCATCACGTCGGTGCGCCGCTGGGACGAGGCGGCGCTGCGTGAGCGCGCGCGGACGCTCGAAGCATCAGGAAGGCCGCCGTTCGACGCCATCGCCGACGACGCGGCGCGGCTGGCGGATCTTTCAGGGATGGCAGGGCTGGCCGGCATGGCAGGCATGACGGGGATGGGTGGACCCATCAAGCACCTTCAGCTGGGCGACTACACCGAGCGCTGCGATCTGGCGCCCGTGGCGACACAGATCGGCCCGCTGCGCGTCGAGCGGCGCTTCACCCGGCACCACATTCCGACGACGGCGGTGCGGATCTTTCTGCCGGGGCGCAGCCGGCCGAGCCTGGGCTACAGCGCCGATACGGCGTTCGATCCCGACCTCATCGACTGGCTGGCCGAGGCGGACGTCGTCGTGCACGAGACGAACCTGGGCGTGCACACGCCTCTCGAGTGCCTGCTGCTTCTGCCCGCCGAGCTCAAAGCGCGCATGCGGCTGATCCACTTTCCCGATTTCCTCGACGTGGCGAGCTGCCCCATCGCCTGCCTGCGGGAGGGCGAGTCGTTCACTCTTGAATAGTCATATCATGACTATCCGCGGCGTCCTCGACATCAGCATCAACCTCGGCAGGCGGCGGACAGGCCAGCGGATCGTCGGGGCCGGCGTCGGGCAGGCAGGGAACCAGCGTGCGCAGCGGCGGATCGGGCAGGCCGTCTTCGCGCTGACAGGACCCAAGGACATACCCGGCGAACAGCGAAAGGACCGTCGCCAGCGCGGCGGCGCGGATGCGCGTCACTTGGCACCTCCAGCGGTGAGCGGGATCATCAGGCGCAGAAACACCGAGCGCGGCGCGGCGTAGGAGCTGCCGACGAAGCCGTTGCCGATGCGATAGGCGTAGTGCGCGTCGAACAGGTTCACGACGTCCAGCGCCACGCGCGGCCGCAGCGGCAGCTTGTCGAACGCGTACTGCAGCGATACGTCGACGCGCACGTGCTGCGGCACCGACTGGTCGTTGCTCGCCCCGGTGCGCAGGCCCGATCCGTAGTTCAAGAGCGACGTAAACGCGGCGCCGGCATATTGCAGCGTCAGCCCGAGGTTCGCGGTAAGGCTCTGCGCGTGATCGAGCGTGTGCCACGAGGTGTCGGCCAGCGCCTCCTCGTCGAAGAGGAACTTCGCTGACGAGATGCCCTGCCCCTGCGCGAGCAGCCACGACAGGTTGCCGAAGGCGACCAGCCATTCGTGTAAGACGAAGTCCGCTGTCAGCTCGACACCGACGGCGCGCCCGCGCTCGAAGTTGTAGTTGGCGATCAGGTTCGTCGAGCCGATGGCGATGTTGTCGAGCTGATTCCACGCGTAGCGCCCCCACCCCGTCGCCCCCAGCTTGAGCCGCCTGGCGATGCGGCCCGATAACCCCAGCTCGCCGTAGACGCTGGTCTCGGCCGCGATGTCGTAGGGCACGTTCGCCATCGCCGGCAGCACACCGAGCACCCGCGCCGCGTTGCCGATGTCGAGGACGGCCGGCGGCTCGAACAGCACCCCGACGAAGGCGTGCGCCACCAGATCCTTCAAGAACGCGAACGACATGCCCAGGCGCGGGCTTACGCCCAGCTGATCGCTGCTCTTGTCGCCGGCCAGGCGGACGTGCTGCCAGTCCCAGCGCACGCCGGTGTGCAGCCCGAAGCGGCCGTGGTCCCAGCGATCCTGCACGTACACGCCGGTGAGCGTCGCGCTGGTCCCGTCGGTGCCGCCGCCGCTCGCCGCCGCGTCGATGCCCCCCGAGGCGGACGCGTCGTCGCGTACGTACTGCGTGAAGTCGGTCTGCCCGCGCAGGTAGTTAAACTGCAGGCCGACCTTGAACAGGTGGTTGCCGCGCGACAGCGAGTAGTTCATGACGCCGCCGACGTGATCGGCGCGACGGCGGACGTCGCTGACGATGGTTCCGGGATCGGCCAGCGCGCCGAGCGCGTGCGCCGGATCGGACGACAGCTCGCCGAGGGACAGCTTGTAGTACGGCGCGAGCTGCAGCTGCCCGCGCCGCTCGCCGAACGAATGGACCCACGACGCGGTGACGAACAGCTCGTGCTCGGTCTCGGTGGCGTCGGTGTCGCGCGGGACGAAGGGCGGCGATTGGTTGCCGAATTCGTCGACGGGGCGGACCAGATCGGGGCGCCGCGGCTCGAGCGGCACCGTCGTCGGATCGATGGGAATCTGAAAGAAGTTGTGCGCGTAGTTGGCGAAGACCTCGATGCGGTCGCGCGTCGACGGAGAAAAGTCGAGGCGCAGGAAGGCGCGGCCGGTGCGTCCGTCGTCGTGCAGGATCGGCGTCACCGCCGGTGCGTCCAGCATGCGCTGCGACTGCGAGTAGCTACCGCCGGCGAAGAAGCTGAGCGGTCCGACGGTGCGGCCGTAGTAGCCGCTCGCCTCGACGGTCTGAAACGTTCCGTAGCGCAGCTGCAGCATGCCCTCGGGCGTCGTGCTGCCGCGCCGCGTGCTGATGTTGACGACGGCGGCCAGGCGGTTGCCGAACTCGGCCGGCATGCCGCCCGACAGGATCTCCAGGCTGTCGATGAGCCGCACCGGCAGCGCCTGCGCGAACAGGTTGCCCACCGAGTCGGGGATCGGGATGCCGTCGATCTGATACTGCAGGTTCGCGTGGTTGCCGCGCGCGTAGACGTTGCCGAAGGCGTCCTGCACGAAGCCGGGCTGCGTCGTGATCACCTCGGTGATCGGGCGATCCTCGCCGCTCGGCAGGGCCTTTAGCTGCTCGCGGCCCAGGGTCGACAGGCTGCCGGTGGCCCGCGACGGCGGAGCCAGCTCGCGCGTCTCGACGATGACCGACTTCTCGCTGACCGCGACGCAGTAAAGCTCGACCTCGATGGTCTCGGACGAGGTGGCCTGCACGTGGCGGTGCGCTTCGGTGCGGCCGGCCATCGTCGCCTCGACGGAGTATTCGCCGAAGGGGATGCCGGTGATGGCGAAGCTGCCCTGGCTGTCGGTGCTGACCCGGCGCACGACGCTGCCCAGGCTGTCGTGCAGCACGATCTGCGCGCCGGCAAGGGGGTTCAACAGCTCGTCGCGCACCACCCCTTTGATCACGGTGTCGACGGTGGCCAGCGCGGAACCGGACAAAAGACAGAGCAGCGCCGCGACGAGCAGTGAAGAGGCCGGAGACAGTCGAAGAGGTCGCATCGAACACCTATCAATAGATTCGCCAGTCCGTTGCAACTACCAGCCGCGAATCGCTCGCGGCTTCAAACTTTGGCGGCGGAACGACAGAAGAACAGTCTATGCGGGGCGACTTCTTGTTTCAAGTCACTTGCAACTAGTCGCGTGCCTTCTGCAGGTACCAGAGGACGTAAAGGAACTGCAGGTTGCAGCCGGTGCAGAAGTACTCGGGATCGCTCGGCAGCGCGATGCGTCCGTCGATGAAGTGGTGCAGGATGCGGCCCGTCGCCTCGTCGTAAAGATGGGTGCGCACGAAGTCGATGACGAACAGCGCCTCGTCGAAGTAGCTGCGCTTGCCCGTCGCCTCGAACAGCACGGCCAGCGCCAGCGTCAGGTAGTTCTGACTCGAGAGGGTGCTGTAGTCGTCGGTCTTGGCGCCCATCTCGGCGGCGCTGTAGGGCGACTTGTAGCCGCCGCGCTCGCTGCGCAGGGGCGCCACCGCCGAAAACGCCGCCTCGGCGCGCGTAAGATAGGCCGCGTCGCCGGTCCGCTCGTACAGACGGCACAGCACCAGGATCATCATGGTGTTCGGGTAAAGCTCGAGGAGGTCGTCGCCGGGTCGCACGCGGTAGCGCTGCCCGTCCCAGGCCCGCGCGTCGATCTCGGTGACGATGCGCTGCGCCATCTCGAGGCGGGCGTCGGACAGCTCGCGATCGGCGATCGCCCCCAGCACCGTCGAGTACTGCACGTTCAGGAGCGCCACCGCCGCGGTGATCGCCGTCGGACCATAGGTGCGAATGGCGAACATCCCGGCCTCGACGTCGACGTAGTAGCGTAAGCCGATGACCAGCGCGTCGATCGTCTCGATGGTGTCCTCGACCTCGGGCAGGCCGCTCTTGTCGCCGGTCGCCGCGATGTACTCGAGCAGCCCGAAGGTCGACATCATGACCTCTTCGAGGTTCTCGAGGAAAAATCCGCGGTCGTCGCGGGCGCGGCGCAGCGTCTCGATGTTGTGGCCGGCGGCGGCCGCGGCCAGGTCGTGGTAGCTCGGCTGCCCCGGCCGCTGCTCGGCGCGGATGAAGAACGCGGGACCGTAGTAGGGCGCGTCGCCGTAGTGCTGCGCCCAGGCGCCGTTTTCGTGGGGGAAGCTCCAGCTGTTGTCCTGCATCCGCTCGTAAAAGGCCTGCACCTCGTCGGGGAACGACGGGGCGCAGCCCAAGAGCAGCAGCGCGAAAAGCATCAGGCTCGACGAAACAGCGTGAAGACGCAGGCGCGACATCGTCACCTCCCCTCGATGATTTCCATCGATCGGCAGAAAACCGTCTGTTTTTTACGGGTTGCACCCTATCACGAGCCGTATCACGAGCCGGGCGATTCCCTTGACAACGTCGCTGCCTCAAGCCCAAATAGAGCGCTCATGTTTTCGTCTCAGCCGCATCGCCTCCGCTCGCTCGCCGCGACCCTTTTTACGTGCGCGACCCTCTTGGCGGCGGGCTGCGCGCAGTTCGTCGAGAACTTTCGTCCGGTGATCTTCGGCAAGTCGGCCAAGGACAACTACGAGCGCGGCGTGCGGTCGATGAAGGGCGAGAGCTTCCTCGACGCCGACAAGTACTTCCGCTACGTGCGCGAGAACTACCCGACGTCGCGCTACGTCGCCTGGGCCGAGCTCGGCATGGCCGACTCCGCCTTCGGCCGCGACGCCTTCATCGAGGCCATCGACGCCTACAAGAGCTTCACCACCGCCCACCCGAATCACGTAAAGACCAAGGACGGCTACTGCGCGTACAAGGTCGGCGAGGCCTACTACAAGCAGATCCCCGGCGACTGGTTCCTGGTGCCGCCGTCGTATGAAAAGGATCAGGGGCCGGTGCTCGACGCGGCGCGCGAGCTGTGCGACTTCCTCGACCACTACGGCAGCAGCCCCTACGGCGACAACGCCCGGAAGCTCTTCGCCGAGACGATCCAGCGCCTCGCCGATCACGAGCTGTACGTCGCGCGCTATTACCTGGATCGCGACCGCGCGCAGGCGGCGATCTGGCGGCTCGAGTACGTCGTCACCGAGTATCCGGGGGCCAAGCGCGAGGCGGAGGTGCTGCTCTTGCTCGGGCAGGTGTATCTCAAGCAGGACAAGCCGCGCGACGCCCGCGACACGTTTCGCCGTCTGACGCTGCAGTATCCCGACGACATGCGCGCCAAGCAGGCGCACGTCTATCTTAACTACCTGGCCAAACGCTACACCACGCTGCCGCCGCCGTCGCTCAAGCCCGACTTCGATCTCGGCCGGCAGCGCACGTTCTGTCCGAACATCCTCGGCAAGGCCAAGAACGTTCCGCGCAGCACAACTCCCGAACTCGTCGACTGACAGAATCGCCAATGTCCCAAAAACCGAATCTCGACAAGCCCGACCTCGACAAGGAGCGCGGCGACCTCGCCGGTCAGATGCAGGATCGCCGCCGCATCGCCGACACGCTGCGTGACAAGGGGCAAAACCCCTTCGCCAACGACGCCCGCGTCACCCACCAGATCTACGACCTGCCGGCCAAAGAGCCCGCCGAGGTCGCGACGCTGCCGCAAGACAGCGAGATCGTCGACGCCCACCCGCGCTACGCCATCGCCGGACGCCTGCTGCAGGTCAATGACATGGGCAAGGCGAAGTTCCTGTTTCTGCGCGGCGATCGCGGCGCCATGGTGCAGCTGTACCTGCGCGCCGAGCAGGCCGAGGCGTTCGCGATGTCCGAGAAGCTCGGCCTGGGCGACATCGTCTGGGCGCGCGGCCCGCTGTTTCGCACCCGCAAGGAAAAGCGCGCCGTGCGCGTCGAGTCGCTGCGCCTGCTGACCAAGGCGATAAGGCCCCTGCCCGGCAAGGCGCTGCAGGAGGGCGACAAGGCCGTCGACGACGACTGGCGCTACCGCAACCGCTACGCCGACATGATCATCCGCCCCGAGGTCGCCGACGTCTTCCGCAAGCGCGCCCTCATCGTCAGCGGCATCCGCCAGTTCTTCGACGAGCGCGGCTACGTCGAGTGCGACACCCGGATGCTCCTGCCGACGAACGGCGGCGCCGCGGCGCGACCGTTTCGCACCCACATGAACGCGCTCGATCTCGACCTCAACCTGCGCATCGCGACGGAGCTCGATCTCAAGCGGCTGGTCGTCGGAGGGCTCGATCGCGTCTACGAGATCGGCCGCATCTTCCGCAACGAAGGGCTGTCGCGCTTTCACAACCCGGAGTTCACGACGATCGAGTTCTACGAGGCGTACGCGACGTACGACGACCTCATGGACCTGACCGAGTCGCTGTTCGAGCGGCTGTGCCAGCGCGTAAACGGCACCACCACCATCGACTTTCAGGAGCACAAGGGCGTAAGCCTGGCCAAGCCGTTCCGTCGCGCCACCATGCGCCAGCTGGTCAAAGAGGCGCGCCCCGACGCGCCGATCGCGGCCGGACCGTGCACCGACGCCGAGTGGCGGGGGCTGCCGGCCTATGCCCACAGCGTCCTCGGCTCTGACGCCCCGGCGAGCTACGGCCACGCGCTGGTCGCGCTGTTCGAGCACTTCGTCGAGTCGACCCTCGTCCAGCCCACCTTCGTCTGCGAGTTCCCGACGGAGGTCTCGCCGCTTTCGCGCAAGAACGACGCCGATCCGCGCTTCGTCGACCGCTTCGAGCTGTTTGTCGTCGGCAAGGAGATCGCCAACGCCTTCTCCGAGCTCAACGATCCCGACGATCAGCGCGAGCGCTTCGTCGCCCAGATGCAGGCCAAGCAGCACGGCAATCACGAGGCCATGGACTACGACGAGGACTACTGCCGCGCCCTCGAGTACGGCCTGCCCCCGACGGCCGGCGAAGGCATCGGCATCGATCGCCTGGTCATGCTGCTGTGCAACCAGTCCACCATCCGCGACGTCATCCCCTTCCCCCAGCTGCGCCCCGAAGCCGCCCGCCCGAGTAACGAGTAACTTTGGTGGGGCGGGCGTCCCTGCCCGCCGGGGTTTGGAGCGCGACCGAAGAGGCGGGCGGGGACGCCCGCCCCACCAGTCCCTCAGCCGATTGACGCCGGCCCGCCCCGCGAGCAAACTGCGCGTATGGCCGATTCGTCACCGCCGCGTCGTTATGAGACGCTCTCAGGCATCCCGGTAAAACCCGTCTACCGTCCCGAAGACGTCCGCCCTTACGAGGAGATCGGCGATCCGGGGCAGTATCCCTACACGCGCGGTGTCCACGAGACGATGTACCGCGGCAAGCTGTGGACGATGCGCATGTTCGCCGGCTTCGGCACGCCCGAGGACACGAACCAGCGCTTCCACTTCCTGCTCAAGGCCGGGCAGACCGGTCTATCGACGGCGTTCGACATGCCGACGCTGATGGGCCACGACCCCGACAGCCCGCGCTCGCTCGGTGAGGTCGGGCGCGAGGGCGTCAACGTCGCCAGCGTCGAGGACATGGAGCGGCTGTTTCACGGCATCCCGCTCGCCGAGGTGACCACCTCGATGACCATCAACGCGCCGGCGATCTATCTTCTGGCCTGCTACGTCGCCGTCGCCGAGTCGCAGGGGGTGCGGCCGGAGCAGCTGCGCGGCACGCTGCAGAACGACATGCTGAAGGAATACATCGCGCAGAAGGAGTGGATCACGCCGATCCGCCCGTCGATGCGCATCATGCGCGACATGCTGGCGTACTGCACGCGCAAGATGCCGCAGTGGAACACCGTCAGCATCAGCGGCTATCACATCCGCGAAGCCGGCGCCACCGCGGTGCAGGAGCTGGCGTTCACGCTCGCCGACGGCATCGGCTACGTGCAGCTCGGCCTCGAGGCCGGACTCGACGTCGATTCCTTCGCGCCGCGGCTGTCCTTCTTCTTCGACGTACACAACGACTTCTTCGAGGAGATCGCCAAGTTCCGCGCCGCGCGGCGCATCTGGGCGCGCGTCATGCGCGAGCGCTTCGGTGCGAAGAACCCGCGCTCGTGGATCCTGCGCACGCACGCGCAGACCGCCGGGGTGTCGCTGACCGCGCAGCAGCCGCTCAACAACATCGTGCGCACGACGATGCAGGCGCTGGCCGCGGTGCTCGGCGGCACGCAGTCCTTGCACACCAACTCCTACGACGAGACCTACGCTCTGCCGACCGAAGATGCGGCGACCGTGGCGCTGCGCACGCAGCAGCTCATCGCCGATGAATCGGGAGTGGCCAGCGTCGCCGATCCGCTCGGCGGCAGCTACTACGTCGAGAAGCTCACCGATGAGATGGAGAGCGCCGCGCTGGCCTACATCCGCAAGATCGACGACATGGGCGGCATCGTGCGCTCGATCGAAGAGGGGTATCCGCAGCGCGAGATCGCGAACTCGGCCTACCAGTTTCAGCGCGCCGTCGACAACGGCGAGCGCATCATCATCGGCATCAACAAGCACGCGAGCGGCCAGCCCGACCGCATTCCCATCCTGAAGATCGAACACAAGGTCGAGACCATGCAGGTCGAACGCGTGCGTACGCTGCGCCAAAACCGCGACGCCGCCGCGGCCGAGTCCGCGCTGAACGAAGTGCGCCGCGCCGCCCGCGGCAACGACGTTGAACGCGACAACCTCATGGAAGCCGTCCTGGGCGCCGTGCGCGCCCACGTCACCCTCGGCGAAGTCTGCGATGTCTTCCGTGAGGTGTTCGGCGAGCATCGCGATCCGGCATATTTGTGAAGTCGAGCTCGACCGCGTGTTCCGCATCGGACGTCTCCGTCACCGAAACAGCCCCTAAAGTCACCTCGTTGTAACCCCTAAAAAGGAATGACATTTCTGCTTGCCCACCGCCGGGAAAGGGCTCAAATTTCGGGAATGAGGAGGCGCTCCCTTCTCGTGCAGATCTTTTTCTCGTGAGTAGGAGAAAGGAGGCTCCCGATGAGCCACGTACGTTACGCACTGTTTCCCAACATCGATGAGGCGCGCGGCGCCCTTGATGACATCGAGACGGTCGTCTCGACGAAAGAGCCGATCATTCTCACCATTCACGAGCACAAGGTGGGCGATGAGGATCCTCAGCAGGACGAAGGTGACGGGCGGCGCGGACTCTTCATCGGGCTGGCCAGCGGTGCGCTGGCCGGAATCGTGCTCAGCCTGCTCCTGGTCTTCTCGGGAATCCTGCCGATCAGCCTGCCGCACGCGCTCCTGTTCGGCCTGTTCGGCGGGCTCATGATCGGCGGAATCGGCGGCGGCCTGTACGGCGTCGGACTCCCCGCCGAGCCCATCTTGCGCCTCGAGCGCCTGTGGCGCAAAGGCAACGTCCTCATCACCGCGAAGGCGGAGGACGCCCAGCGCATCCTGCAGGTCGAAGGCATCTTCCGTCGCCACCACGCCGTGGTCGAAGCAGGCTAGCCACCTGCCCTACTTCTCCGTCGGAGAAAGACTTATTTTCACCGACGCGGTATGATCTCAGACGCCTGTCTTTGGAGGCGTTGGGATGCAAGTCTGGCTCTATATCGGGGACCAATCTACCGGCGAGCAGCGCGTGATGCCGCTGCCCGAGACCGGGGTCACCATCGGGCGCGCCGACGGCTGCGACGTGCGCACCGAGGCGCCGAACGTCAGTCGCCGCCACGCCACCATCTCGCTGCAAAACGGCGTGTGGATCATCACCGACAACCAGAGCTCGGGCGGTACGTTCGTCAACGATCAGCGCGTCACCCAGGCCCCCCTGCGCAGCGGCGACATCATCCGCTGCGGCGCCATCACCCTGCGCATGTTCGAGCCGAACGCGCAGCCGCAGAGCCCGAGCAGCAGCTCGCTCCGCGAAACCCCCGCGCAGCCGCCGTTTCGCAGTCAGACCAAGGGCTACATCTGGACCGACGGCTGCGAGCCGGGTCCCGACAACATCGACCGCCTGCTCGTCTTCCTGCCGATCTTCGAAGACACCTCGCGCAGCTTCTTCGAGCCGAGCGGCCACGGCTATCAGCGCTTCATCTTCAGCCCCGAGGTGCACCGCTTCATCCAGCTCGCCGCCGAGCAGGGGCTGATCTGCGAGTCGAACGCGGTCAAGTGGCTGACCTATAAAGCGTTCATGTATCGCGATCCGGCCGCCATCGCCAGCGCCGATCTGTACACCTGCCAGCGCCTCCTGACCGCGTTCGTCGACGACGATCCGCAGTGCGCGATCAAGCTGCACGAGGCGCTGTTCTCCGGCCTGGTGGTCGCCGTGCTGTATCGGCTGCGCGCCATCCGTGACGAGATGCGCTCCGGACAGCGGCGCACCCTGGAAGACGGACGGCTGCAGCTCATCTTGGCCGACATCGCCAAGCTGGGCGTCGACGCCATCGCCTGCTCATCGGACAACACGCTGGGCGGCACCGGCAAGCTCGAGCGCTGGCTGCGCGAACGCGCCGGTCCCGAACTCGCCGCCGCGTGCGAGCGCACCGGCAGCTGTCCCGAGGGAGAAGCGCGGCTGTTTCCCGGCTCGCGCCTGCCCGCCGCCGGCGTACTGTTTACAAATCCCACCGACTTTCGCAGCGGCAAAGAGGGCGAGGAAGCGATCCTGGTGCGCAGCATCGACAGCTGCCTGAACCTCGCCGCGCAGAACGGCCTGCACACCGTCGCCTTCCCCAGCCTCGGCACGGGAGCCCTGCACTTTCCGCCGAAGCGCGCCGCCGAGCTGCTCGTCGCCACGGCGCGCCGCTACCTCACGAACAACCCCAAAGGCCCGATCTGGAAGGTCTATTTCACCGCGATCGACGACGCGATGTACCGCGCCTTCGAAGCCGCCATCCGCGCCCCCTCGATCCAGCTCCCCGACGCCCAACCCAAGTCGTCAATGAGCATCCCGAACTCCGGCCAGGCAGTCGGCACTCCGTCGAAGGGAGTGTCGCAGCTCAGCGGTGTGCAGCCGGTGGTTACGGCCGATGCTGCGCAGCCCATAACGCTGCCGAATCCGGAGGCGCGGCCGATCGCGGGGTTTCTCAAACATGAGTTTCTCATCAACAACCTCTTCTCCCAGCTGACGCTCGAAGCCTATCGGTTGAGCCGGACGCTCATCAATGATCCCGCGTCGAAGCTCGAGACGCTCGATCGCATGGTCAATGAGTGGCTGCGGGCGCATGCGGGTGGGCCGGCCGCTGAGCTCAAGCAGCTGTCGCGCTGGGATGGGGGCAAGCTCGACGGGCCGCAGCCTCTGCGCGATCTGTGCGATCGCATGTCGATCCTGGCGCACGGCGCGCTCGGATGGCAGCAGCCGTCGAGCCTGTATGGCTTTCGCGTGTTCCTGCGCGCGCTGCGCGATGCCTTCTTCGTGCAGGCGAAGCTCTTCGGCTTCGAGCACAAGCTGTCGCAAAGCCCCGGCGTGGTGAGCAACCCGCACAAGCCCAAATCCCGCGAGCTGCCCGATGCCTGGGCCAGCATCTACCGCGGATCGATCGTGTCGCACCGCGCCGCGCGCGTCGCCGACCAGGAGCTGACCTCGTTCCCGTCGAGCCGCGAGTCACGGCCGCTCTCGCTGAACGATCCGGCGCTGCACCTTAGCATCGTGCGCAACCTGTCGATCGGCGCGGCGACGCTGGCCGGCGGCGGCGAGGACTACTTCCTGATCACCGGCTACATGGGCAGCCTCGATCGCTACTACCAGCTACGCGTGCACACCGGCACGACCGAGATGGTGGCGCGCGACCGCTACTACTCCGGCAGCCTACCCATCGACTACGTCCTCGTCCCCGACAGCGATCACCACCCCGACGTCAGCCGCTATGACCTGTCGCCGTCCCATCCGGAGACGGCCGGGGGCTGAGCTACGGGCCGGGACGGGAATTCGCCTGCAGCTGAGCGCGCCGGTCTCGCGCGACGAGACTCTCTGCTTATCGGGGCGCCGCCAACACCGTGGCTCGCCGCCGTCACCCGCCGGCTTCGCCGGGGACTGCTAGAAGATTTCCTGCGACTTTTACGAAGTCGCTGACTCCTTGGAAACAGGGAGTCGAAATCCATGCGCCGAATCTTGGTCTGGGGGGTATTCCTATTTGTATCTTTCATCTCTGTCTTTTCATCTGCTCAGCCGACCTTGCGCGCGATGCGCATCGCGACGCCGCCGGTCCTCGATGGGAAGCTTGATGACGCGGTGTGGAAGGCGGCGCCCGCGGCGACCGGGTTCACGCAGAGCTTCCCGCAATCGGGGCAGCAGCCGAGCGAGCCGACTTCGGCGCGGGTGTTGTACGACGATCGCGTCCTTTACGTCGGCATCGAGTGTACGCAGAAGCACGCGAAGATCGTTCAGGCGCTCGGCCGCCGCGATCGTTGGGTCGAATCGGACTCCGTCTCCGTCAGCCTCGATTCTCGCCGCGACCGCACGACCGCGTTCGAGCTCTCGATCAACGCGGCGGGGGTGCTAAGCGACAGCATCCGCTATAACGACACCGACAGCTCGAGCGACTGGGACGAGGTCTGGGAAGGGCGCGCGGCGATCACCGCGTCGGGATGGAGCGCCGAGCTGGCGATTCCGCTGCGGGCGCTGCGCTTCGACAAGCTGCCGGTGCAGGACTGGGGTCTGCAGATTCGGCGCTACACGTCGCAGCGGCAGGAGCTTGACGAGTGGGCCTTCATTCCGCGCAGCGCGGCGGGCGAGGTCTCGCGCTATGGCAAGCTGCTCGGACTCGAGCGGCTGCGCGGCGGCAGTCCGATTCAGCTGCGGCCGTTCATCGTGGCGCGCGGCCAGTGGATGGATCTCGATCGGCGGCCTCCCGAGCTGCGCTTCTCCGGAACCGCGGGCCTCGACTTCAAGGCGCACCTCACGCAGAACCTGGTGCTCGACGTGACGCTCAACCCCGACTTCGGACAGGTCGAGGCGGATCAGGTGGTGATGAACCTCAGTAGCTACGAGATCTTCTATCCGGAGAAGCGCGCCTTTTTCTTGGAAGGCATCGACACGTTCAGCACGCCCCTCGGGCTCCTGTATACACGCCGCGTTGGACGGCCGCCCGCGGAGCCGGTGCTGCGACAGGACGCGCCGCACTCCGAACGCCTGCTCGAGCCGCCAGGTCCGCCGACGATCTACGGCGCGGCCAAGCTGCTCGGCACCCTGGGCGGACGCTTGAGCGTGGGAACGCTGAGCGCGCTTTTGGGAAAAAATCAGGTCGCCATCGAGAGAGCGCGCGTGGGCACCTTTCGTGTGGTCGAGCCGTACATGCTGCAAAATGCGCTGCGGCTGAAGCTGGCGATCGGCGGCAACGCGCACCTGGGTCTATTGGCCACCGCGGTCAACCACTTCGAGCAGTCGGGAGACGCGCCGGAGGTGCCAGCTTCCGACGGAGAACCGGCGCGCAAGTGGTGCCCCGGAGGAGACCTCGTGAGCGCGGCGACTTCCTGTTTCGCGGACTCCTTTGTCGCGTCGATCGATGGGCGCTGGCGATCGAAAGGCGGGACCTATCTGCTAAATGCGCAGGTGGTGATGTCCGCGCAGAGCGGCGGTCCGCCGCGCACGCTGCGCGATGGCACGACGCTGAGCTCCGGCGACCTGGGATCGGGCGGATTTTTGCAGTTCGCCAAGGAGGGCGGCGAGCACTTTACCTTCGACGTGCAGGCGCAGCTCGTCGACCACAAGCTCAATTTCAACGACCTGGGATACATGCGAAGGCAGAATGAATTTCGCCTGGCGGCCAGCGCCCGCTATCGCAATATGAAGCCGTGGGGAAAGGTCCAGGAGCTCTCGGCCGGCGTCGATTACGTCGAGCGCGAGAGTCTCTTCGGACTGAACCTCGAGCGCAGCGTGCAGCTGAGCTCTTTCTGGCTGTTCAAGAACTTCTGGGTGCTGTGGAGCGGGCTGCACTATAACGGCGCCTACTTCGATGATCGCGAGGTCGGTGACGGCACCGCGCTCGAGCGCGCCGATCTCGTCGGAGGCGATCTGTATGTCGGCAGCGATCGGCGCAAGCGCTTTCGCGTCGGGTTCTTTACGCAGGCGCAGATCCTGCGCAACGGTCTCAACTTCACGGTGGGAAGCGAGATCTCCTTCCGCCCGAAACCGCAGCTCGATCTGCAGCTGCAGCCGCAAGCCAGCTACACCTTCGGTGAGCCGCGCTACGTCGGTCCGGGCGATGCGATGGGTGAGCTGTCGCTGGGCAGCCTGCGCGCTTCGAGCGTCGGAGCGACCCTGCGCGCCAACTACACGTTCACGCCGCAGCTCACGCTTCAGCTCTATGCGCAGTTCCTGCTCTCGGCGCGTCATTACGATCAGTTCTGGACGTATACGCGCCCGCTGGACGGTTCGCGCGGCGTGGCGCACCTGCAAGATCTGCGGATCGCCGATGCGCCCGGGAAAAACCCCGATAGCAGCGACGCCGCGCTGAATCTGTCGGCCGTCCTGCGCTGGGAGTACATGCCCGGATCGGTCCTCTTTCTGGTCTACAGCCGATCCCAGAGCTCCGGCGCGAGCTACGCAGCGGGCGACTCCGCATCGATCGATGCAGCGGCCCTGAAAAAGGGTCCGGGCAGCAATGCGCTGCTCGTCAAGTGGTCCTACTGGTACGGCTAACCTTAGAAGCTCGGACATCGTCTCGCGCACCGCCTCGATACGCCCGTCCCCGCGATCGAGCGCGCTCTGCGCCCGGTCGTTCCGCAACACGCGATCACCACCGCATGCTTCGTCATGTCCGTCTCACTTTGTCATCCCGGAATCGGCGGCGCCAGGCAGTTCGTCAGGTCGAAGAGCATGAAGATGAGCGCCTTTTCCTGCGCCGATAGCTGGGTCGCGCGGCAGCCGTTGGGAAATGCGCCGGCGGCACCGGCCTGCGAGGTGTCGCCGCTTGCGCCGGAGCCGACGTGTAGATCGGTGAACACCATCTGTCCGCACTGCTTCTCTTGGGGCACGCCGATCGGTGCGTTAAACGAGAAGTACTGCTCCACGTTGTAGCTGCCGTTGTCCCAGTGGATCCAGCTCTGGGTCAGGCTTGGAACGATGCTACCGATGGTGTTTCTCGCGCCTTGCACCGGAAAGGTGCCGCGCCGCGGCGGCATGCCCGGACCCCAGACGGCCGGCTGAATCAGCCAGTCGGCCAGCGCCCGGCCCTTTTCAAAAGAGGCCGCGGTGTTGATCGTGGCGGTGATGCTATCGGGCGCCGCGTCGACGGGGAACGTCGCCACGGTCTGGATCTTCTGCGGCGGCTCGGCTTCGGCGATCCAGCCGTTGTGATAGTGCGATGCGAAGACGCGCCCCCCCACCTCGATGAAGCGCTCGAGGTTCGAGCGCGCAGCGAAGCTCTTGCGTTCCATATAACGATCGCCTTCGCACGACAGCATCAGGATGTCGTACTTGTTGAAGCTCGCGGCGTCGTCCCACCAGCTGAGCGTCGGAACCTGCTGCGAGCGCGTCAGCAGGTCGCCGCTGCGCAGCTGATCCACGCCCGTCGCGCCGGCGTACAGATGAATACGCCCGCTGCCCCGTTCGGTGGTGAACTCGGCGTCATCGATGCCAAGCTTCGGACCGCGCAGCATACACTCGAGCGCGTCGGCGCTGCCGGTCGACAGCGCGATCTGCGGAATGTTGCCTTCGCTCTGGTTGCGCGGCAGCCGCGTCTGGTCGACGTCGAGCGCCAGCGTCGTGCAGTCCGCGATGCTCGGAATCGCCAGCACGCGGCGCCACTTGCCAGCGCGGATGATCAGCGGAACGTTTACTCCGCTGGGGACATTTTCAAGCGTGAATCGCCCCATGATGTCGGTGGTCGCCGAGACCAGCGCCGAATCGGTCACCGCGTCGCAGCGATCGCAAGACGGGCCGGCAGGCGGTAGCGGCGGCAGCGTCTCGCCGGTGGGGATATAGACCTTGGCGTTATACAGCGGCAGCGTGCCGGCCGGAATGGTGACGACGCCGGTCAGGGTCGTGGGGTTTGTGCCACAGTTGCGGTTGACCTGGCAGCGGCCGGTGCAACCGGGAATTTTCGGGCCGACGCTCACGCCGCCATCGCGCGGGTCGTCGCCGCCGTCGACATCGCCGCCGCCCGGGATCCGGCTGGGACTACAAGCCACCGCGAACGACAGCGCGAAGCCGACCCCCATCACGACCAGAGATGAATAGCGCGACCCGGTTGCGAGCATGTGCGTCCCTTTGGCAGACGTTGATGTGGCACCATCGAACGTTCTCGAACTTCTCGCAAGTTCCATAAAAGAGCGGCGCAGCCGCGGGTCAGGGATAATCCTTGAGCTGCAGGGGTGCCCCATGCAGAAGCCCTGCGTCATCGATTCCATCGAGCTCGGCGTCGACCGCGTGCTCGCTGAATTGCCGGATGAGATCGTGCTCGGCACGCCGCTCGGCATCGGCAAGCCTGTGCCCTTTTTGAACGCTCTTTATCGTCGCATCAAGGCCGATCCGCAGCGCCGGCTCAAGCTGTACACCGCGCTGTCGCTGCAGAAGCCGGTCGGCGAGACCGAGCTCGAGCGCCGCTTTTTAGAGCCGTTCGTCGCGCGCGTCTTCGGCGAATGTCCCGACCTCGATTACGTGACGGATCTGCAGGCGCAGAAGCTGCCGCCCAACATCGAAGTGTCGGAGTTCTTCTTCAAGAGCGGCGCCTTCCTCGAAAACGCAGCGGCGCAGCAATCGTACATCGCTACGAACTACACCTTCGTGGCGCGCGATCTCGCCCTACACGGCGTAAACCTCGTCGTGCAAGCGGTCGCGGCGGTCGGCGAAGGCGACAAGCTGCGGCTCTCGCTGTCGAGCAACTGCGATGTGACCGCCGAGCTGCTCGAGCGTCTGCGCGCGCGGCCGGGGCATCGCGTGCTCGCCGTCGCCGTCATCAACCGCCAGCTGCCCTTCATGCCCAACGCAGCAGAGGTGCCGCCTGACTTCTTCGATCTCATCATCACGGACGCCGCCGGCACGCATGCGCTGTTTTCGCCCCCCAATATGAAGGTCACGGCCCAGGACTACGCCATCGGACTTCACGCAGCGAGCCTGGTCCCGGATGGGGGAACCGTGCAAATTGGCATCGGTGCGCTCGGCGACGCCATCGCGCAGGCGCTCATCCTGCGTGCGCAGCACAACGATGATTTTCGGCAGCTCGTCGGCGCGTGCGCGCCGGAAAGCGAGGCGCGCGATCGAGAGCTCGAGCCGTTTTCAGCAGGGCTTTATGCCTGCTCGGAGATGTTCGGCAACGGGCTGCTCAAGCTGCTCGAGGCGGGTGTGCTGCGACGCGAGGTCTTTCACGATGAGACGCTGCAGCGGCTGCTGAACGACGGGCGCATCCGCACCGAAGTCGACCTCGATACGCTGCGGGCGCTGCACGCAGCGGGGCGCGTGTCTTCACCGCTCACCAACGCCGACGTCGATTTTCTGCGCCGTTTCGGTGTGCTCAAGCCTGACGTCACGCATGAAGCGGCGATGTCGCGGATCGGCGCCGATCTTCTCGGCAGCCGGCTGCGCGGCGGCATCGTCCTGCACGGCGGATTCTTCCTGGGTCCGCGTGATTTCTACGCCGCCCTGCACGCGCTGCCGGATGAGACGCTGCGCAAGATCGAGATGCACCGCATCGACTTCATCAACCAGCTCGCCGGACACGAAGGCCTGGCCCGCGCGCAGCGGCGCAAGGCGCGCTTCATGAACACGGTCATGATGGTGACCCTCCTTGGCGCGGCGATCTCGGATGGGTTGGAATCGGGACAGGTGGTGTCGGGGGTCGGCGGTCAATACAACTTCGTGGCCATGGGGCACGCGCTCGCCGATGGGCGATCGATCCTGCTGTTGCGCGCCTGTCGTGAAAGTCGGGGCGAGGTCACGTCGAACATCGTCTGGCAGTATGAACACTGCACCATCCCGCGCCACCTGCGCGATCTGGTCGTCACGGAATACGGAGTCGCCGATCTGCGCGGTCAACCCGATGCTGAAGTGATAAAGCGCCTGCTCGCCATCGCCGACAGCCGCTTTCAACCCGATCTGCTGGCGACCGCCAGGCGCCACGGCAAAGTGGAAAAGGACTACCAGCTACCGGACTCTCAGCGACAAAACCTCCCGGCGCGCCTCGAAGACGCGCTGCGCCCCTTCGCCCATCGCCTGCCCGCTTTCCCCTTCGGCACCGACTTTACCGACGACGAACAGGCCATGCTGGCCGCGCTGCAGCGGATGAAGCACGCATCCGAGCATCCGCTCGAGCTCGTCGAACTGGCCTGGCGCAGCCTGTTTCGTGGTGAGCTCGTCCCGCCGCGCTACCTGGAACGCCTCGGACTGGATGAAGCGCACGGCCTGCGCCAGCGGCTCATGCGCCGACTGTTTCTTGGCAGCGCGTAGTCGGGGGTTCAAGCCTCTTTGCCGCGACACCAGCGGATATACCGCTGAAGCCGCAGCGACAGAAGCCCGGTATCCACGCCCAGCGACTCCAGTGAACGGTCGATGGCGTAGCTGCTGCGTTCGCGTTCGGCGTGCGTGCGCGGCACGTGCAGCGGCGGCTCGGGCAGGCCGAGGCATTCCTGATAGACAACCTGCATGGTGCCAGCCAGGTCGCGCACGTAGTCGTCAAAGCGCACCACCGTGCGATGTGGGCCTTCGCGCTGCTCGAACCAGGCCATCTCCCGCTCGCAGTATTCGATCTCGTTTTCGACCACGTGGCGCGCGATCCAGCTCCAGCGCGGCGGATCGACACCGGGGGGCATCGGCTGGACACGGACGAAGTTGGCCAGGCTCTGCAGCCGCTTGAGCGGCGAGCGCACGACCGTCAGAAAGCGCGCGTCTTTATAACGCTGCGCAAGCTCGGGCGCGACCAGCAGAAAGTGTCCCTTGATCATCAGGCGAACCGTAGACTGCGGCGGGCTTCTCATGAGCCTGGCGAAGAGCAGCCGCTTGCGTCCCACGGCATCCAGATAATTCAGGAAGTCTTGCCGCCAAAGCGACGCGGATTCCGGATGCAGGCGGGCGTTGCCCATGTGCGCCATCATGGCGCGCGGCCCCAGGCTCATCACGGTGCCCGTGATTCCGCGAGCTGCGAACTGGATCTCGAACGTATCGGTGCGAAACGGATCGAGCTCATGACGCTGAATAAACTCGGGCGAGTACATGCTGGCCGCGAACGCGCGCACGGACGCGGCCGGGATCAGGGTCTCAAAGAGCACATCCGCGATGCGCCACACCCATAGATAGGGATGCTGCGTATGCATCGCCGCTGGCGCCACGATCTGCGGATCGTCCTCCAGGTAGTGCGCGATCTGCGTGCTGCCGCTGCGCGCCGCGCTGAGCTCGAAGAGCGGCTCCTCGATGACGATGTCCTTGAGCGCCTGACCATATAGGAGCTCGTCGATGTACCAGGCCAGCCCCCACAGCGGACTGAGCGACCAGCGCCCAAAGACGTGCAGCGCCAGCAGAACGCGCTGCGTCCACGCAAGCCCAAGCGGCGGCTGCTCCGTCGCGACCAGCCACAGCACCTGAAAGAGCTGTCCGTTCGACGGAATATTCGGCGGCCGCGGCCAGACGAGCCGCGCGACGAGATAAAGCGGCCACAGCGGCACCATCCAAAAGCTCCGCCACAGCACGCTGCCAAGCTGCGTAAACATCACCCACGCCGTCCCCGCATCACCGCGCACCGGCAGCGCCGGCTCACCCGGCAGGTGTTCCGGAATCTCGACGTCTCGGAGCAGCTCATCTTGAGCCCCAGCCATGCCCGCATCTCACCATAAAAACAGCCGTCTGGATATACTTGGCACCATGACCTATGAGATCCTCCGTCTGACCGTCGATCATCTGGCAGACTTTCGCGCGCTAAATGGGCTCTATGCGGAGGCCTTCGCGGAGCCCGAAACGCACCTTGGCGAGCCGCCGTCCGACGAGTATGTCCGCGACCTCCTGTCACAGCGGCACGTCGTGCATCTGGTTGCCAAGGACGGTGATGCGGTGGTTGGAGCGCTCTCCGCCTTCGTGCTGCAGAAGCACGAGCGGGCCCGCGCAGAGACGTACATCTATGACCTGGCGGTCGCGGCCTCTCATCGGCGGCGCGGCATCGCCACGGCCCTCATCGCTGCGCTAAAACCGATCGCGCGCCAGCAAGGGACCTGGATGATCTTCGTGCAGGCCGATCTCGAAGACGAGCCTGCCGTGGCGCTGTACACCGGGCTCGGCACGCGGCAAGACGTGCTGCACTTCGATATCCCGGTTACGCCGACTGCCTCTTTCGACTCAACTTCGACAGCCCCAGATAGACCACCGGCGTCGTAAACAGCGTCAGCAGCTGCGAGATGAGCAGCCCCCCGACGATCGAGATGCCAAGCGGTCGCCGCAGCTCCGATCCGACGCCGCCGCCGAGGGCCAGCGGCAGTCCGCCGAGCAGCGCCGCCATCGTGGTCATGAGGATCGGGCGGAAGCGCATGAGGCACGCTTGATGAATCGACTCGCGCGGGGACAGACCCTTTTCGCGCTCTACCTCGAGCGCGAAGTCGATCATCATGATCGCGTTCTTCTTGACGATCCCGATGAGCAGGATGATCCCGATGAGCGCGATGATGCTAAAGTCGGTGCGAAACAGCAAAAGCGCCAACAGCGCCCCGACGCCCGCCGACGGCAGCGTCGACAAGATCGTGATCGGATGGATGTAGCTTTCGTACAGCATGCCCAGCACGATGTACACGACCAAGAGCGCCGCCAGGATCAGCACCGGCTGGCTGGCCAGCGATGAGCTGAAGGCCTGCGCCGAGCCCTGAAACGTCGCGCGCACGCTGGCCGGCAGCCCGATCTCGCGCTCGACGCGATGGATGGCGTCGACGGCTGGCCCCAGCGCGACGCCCGGCGCGGTGTTGAACGACATGGTGATCGACGGGAACTGCCCCTGGTGATTGACCGACAGCGAGGTGCTCACCGTCTTGGCGTGGACCAGGCTGCGCAGCGGCACCAGCCCCGCCGCGCCGCGCACGTACAGGTGATTGATGGCGTCCGGCCCCTGCTGCAGCTCCGGTCCCACCTCGAGCACGACGCGATACTGATTGAGCTGCGTGTACATCACCGCGATCTGCCGCTGCCCGAACGCGTCGTACAGCGCGTCGTCGATCGCCGACGTCGTCACGCCCAGCCGCGCCGCGCTGTCGCGATCGATATCGAGCTGCAGCTGCAGCCCGGCGGTCTGCTGATCGCTCGCCACATCGCGCAGCTCCTTGAGCACGCGCAGCTTCTCGAGCACGCGCGGCGCGAAGGTGTTGAGCTCCTCCAGGTTGGCGTCCTGCAGCGTGTACTGATACTGCGTTCGCGAAAAGCGCGCGCCGATGCGCACGTCCTGCGAGGCCTGCAGGAACAGCCGGATGCCCTCGATCTTGGCCAGCTTCGGGCGCAGGCGGTTCAGGATCTCGTCGGCGGTCGCCTTGCGCTCGGGAGGCCGCTTGAGCTCGACGAACATCGTGCCGGTGTTGAGCGCCGCGCCCGGTCCGCCTCCGGTGAACGCCATCATGTGCGCGACGTCGGGATCGGCCATCACCACCTTGTTGATGCGCTCCTGCCGCTCGCGCATCGCCGGAAACGAGATGTCCTGCGGCGCTTCGGTGAAGCCTTGAATCTGCCCCGTGTCCTGCTGCGGAAACAGCCCCTTGGGCACCACGATGTACAAAAAAACTGACAGTCCCACCGTCAGAAGCGCCACGAACAGGGTCGCGATCTGATGGCGCAGCACGAACTGCAGGCCGCGATCGTAGGCGTGCTGCAGCGCGGCGAATCCGCGCTCCAGGATGCGCACCAGCCAGCCGGCTTGCGCGTCCGATTTTTGATGGCGCAGCATGCGCGCGCACATCATCGGCGTCAGCGTCAGCGACACCAGCGCCGAGAAGCCGACCGCGACGCTCAGCGTCACCGCGAACTCGCGAAACAGCCGCCCGATGACGCCGCCCATGAGCAGGATGGGAATGAACACCGCGAGCAGGGACGCGGTGATCGAGATGATCGTAAAGCCGATCTGCCTGGCGCCGCGCAGCGCCGCTTCGAACGGCTCGACTCCCTCTTCCAGATAGCGCGCGATGTTCTCGGTCACCACGATCGCGTCGTCGACGACAAACCCCGTCGAGATGGTCAGCGCCATCAGCGACAGGTTGTTCAGGCTGTAGCCGCACAGGTACATGACGCCGAACGTGCCGATGATCGACAGCGGCATCGCGACGCTGGGGATCGCCGTGGCGCGCGCGCTGCGCAGAAATAAAAAGACCACCATCACCACCAGCACCAGGCTCAAGAGCAGCGTCATCTCGACCTCGTGCACCGACGCGCGAATGGTCTGGCTGCGGTCGAGCGCCACTTCGATCTTGATGGCCGGCGAGATCGATCCGGCGAGCTGCGGCATGAGCGCCTTGATGCGATCGATCACTTCGATGATGTTGGCGCCCGGCTGCCGCCTGATGATCAGCAGCACCGCGCGCTTGCCCGTCGACCACGCCGCGACGCGGCTGTTCTCGACGTCGTCCTTGACCTGCGCGACGTCGGACAGCCGCACCGCGGCGCCGTCGCGATAGCTGACGATGAGGGGCTTGTAGTCCGCGGCGTGCAGCAGCTGATCGTTGGCCGCGATGACGCGCGACTGCGCCGCGCCGGCTTCTGACGCCCCTCCGCCCAGCGCCCCTTTGGGCTCATTGACCGTCGCCTGCACCAGCATGCCGCGCACCTCGGCGAGCGACAGCCCGATGCCGGCCAGCGCCTCGGGATCGGCCTGTACACGCACGGCAGGCTGCTGCCCCCCACCGACGAACACCTGCCCCACCCCCGACACCTGCGCGATCTTCTGCGCCAGGATGCTCGTCGCGGTGTCGAAGACCTGGGCCAGGGGCAGCGTCTCCGACGTCAGCGACAGGATGATGATCGGCGTGTCGCCGGGGTTCACCTTGCCGAAGCGCGGCCGCGCCGGCATGTTGGGCGGCAGATCTCCACCCGCCGCGTTGATCGCCGCTTGCACATCGCGCGCCGCCGAATCGACGTCGCGATCCAGATCGAACTGCAGGCTCAGCGACGTCTGCCCGAGGCCGCTCGCCGACGTCATCTCGCTCAGCCCGGCGATGCGGCCGAAGCGCCTTTCGAGCGGCGCGGCGATCGCCGAGGCCATGATCTCGGGGCTCGCACCGGGCAGTCCGGCGTTCACCTGGATCGTCGGAAAATCGACCTTCGGCAGCGGCGCCACCGGCAGCTGTGTAAACGCCGCCATACCCGATAAGAGGATCGCCATCGCCAGGAGCAGCGTGGCCACCGGCCGGCGAATGAACGGCGCGGAGAAGTTCATTCCTTCTTCCCCTCGCCCGCGTCGTGCTCGCCCGACTCCGCTTCGATCTCCTCGAGCTTTTCGTCGATCTCCGCCTTGGGCGGCTGCGCATTGGCCGGCGACTGCTTGCGCAAAAAGCGTCCGAGCCGCGTCATGTACAAGTAGATCACCGGCGTCGTATACAGCGTCAGCACCTGCGAGATGATGAGCCCCCCGACGATCGAGATGCCAAGCGGTCGCCGCAGCTCCGATCCGACGCCGCCGCCGAGGGCCAGCGGCAGTCCGCCGAGCAGCGCCGCCATCGTGGTCATGAGGATCGGGCGGAAGCGCATGAGGCACGCTTGATGAATCGACTCGCGCGGGGACAGACCCTTTTCGCGCTCTACCTCGAGCGCGAAGTCGATCATCATGATCGCGTTCTTCTTGACGATCCCGATGAGCAGGATGATCCCGATGAGCGCGATGATGCTAAAGTCGGTGCGAAACAGCAAAAGCGCCAACAGCGCCCCGACGCCCGCCGACGGCAGCGTCGACAAGATCGTGATCGGGTGGATGAAGCTTTCATACAGCACGCCGAGCACGATGTAGACCGTGACGATCGCCGCCAGGATCAAAAGCGGCTCGCTCTCGAGCGAGGTCTGAAACTGCTGCGCCGTGCCTTGAAACTCGGCGTGAATGCCGGGCGGCAGATCGAGCTCGGCCTGCGCGCGCCGAATCGCCTGCACCGCTTCGCCCAGCGCCACGCCGGGCGCCGTGTTGAACGACAGCGTCACCGCGGCGAACTGCCCCTGATGGTTCAAAGACAGCGCCGACGGCGCCTGCGTGTGGCGCACCAGCGACGACAGCGGCACCGGCTCGCCAGTCTGCGAGCGCACGTACAGCTGGCGCAGCACTTCTTCGTTCTTCTGCAGCGACGGCTTTATTTCCAGGATCACGCGGTACTGATTGAGCTGCGTGAACACCGTCGAGACCTGCCGCTGACCGAACGCATCGTACAGGGTGTCGTCGATGGCCTGCGGCGTCACACCGAGCCGCGATGCGGTGTCGCGATCGATGGTCAGATCGAGCTTCAGTCCGGCCTCCTGCTGATCGCTCGCCGCGTCGCGCAGCTCGGGCAGCGCGCGCAGCTTTTCCAGCATGCGCGGCGCCCAGGCGCGCAGCTCCTCTTGATCGGCGTCCTCGAGCGTGAACTGAAACTGGGTGCGGCTGACGCGGCTGTCGATCTGCAGATCCTGCACCGGCTGCAGATACAGCGTGATACCCGGCACCTCGAAGAGCTTCGGCCGCAGCCGCAGCGCGACCTCCTCGGCATCGGTGTGGGGCTTCAGCACGATGGTCATGCGACCGCTGTTCGGCGTCAGGTTGGTCCCATCGGCGCCGATGAACGACGCCACCGAGGCCACCGCTTCATCGGCCAGCAGCACATCGATAAGCGCGCGCTGCCCTTCCATCAGGCGCGAAAACGACGCATCGGGCGACGCCTCCGACACGCCGAGAAGGATCCCGGTGTTCTGCTGCGGAAAGAAGCCCTTGGGGATCACCGCGGCCAGAAATCCGGTCAGCGCCACCGTCAGGAGCGTCGTGATCAAGGTCAGCCGCTGATGCGCAAAGACGAAGTGCAGCCCGCGATCGTACAGCGCGACCAGCGCGTCCCAGCCGCGCTCGAAGAGCCGCGCGAAAGTGCCCGGCTTCTCATCGGCGTGCGGCTTCAGCATGTGCGCGCACATCGTCGCGGTCAGCGTCAGCGACAGCACCGCCGACACCGCGATGGCGATGCTCAGCGTCACCGCGAACTCGCGAAACAGCCGACCGATGATGCCGCCCATGAACAAGAGCGGAATCAGCACCGCGATCAGCGACACGGTCAATGACAGGATCGTAAAGCCGATCTGCTTGGCGCCCTTTAGCGCCGCGGCAAACGGCGCCTCGCCCTCTTCGATGTAGCGGGCGATATTTTCGATCATCACGATGGCGTCGTCGACGACGAATCCCGTCGAGATGGTCAGCGCCATCAGCGACAGGTTGTTCAAGCTGTAGCCGAGCGCGTACATGATCCCGAACGTGCCGATCAAAGACAGCGGCACCGCGACGCCCGGAATGATCGTGGCGCGCCAGCTGCGCAGGAACACATAGATGACGCCGACCACCAGCCCGATCGTCAGCACCAGCGTAAACTGCACATCCTCGACGGAAGCGCGCACCGTTTCGGTGCGATCCGAGAGGATCGATACCTCGACGCCCTGCGGCAGCGCGGCCTGCAGCTGCGGCAGCAGATCCTTTACGCGATCGGCGACCTGAATCACGTTGGCGCCCGGCTGCCGCTGCACGTTCAGGATGATCGCGCGCGTCTTCCCCGCCCACCCCGCGAGCTGCGCGTTCTCGACGCCGTCGATGATCTCCGCGACCTCACGCAGGCGCAGCGCGGCGCCGTTTCGATAGGCCAGCACCAGCGGACGAAACGATTCGGCCCTGCCCAGCTGATCGTTCGTCGATATCGCGTAGTCCTGCCGCGGCCCGTCGATGTTGCCCTTCGGCTGGTTGACGTTGGCCTGCACCAGCACCTGACGAACGTCTTCCAGACTCAGCCCCGCGCCGGCCAGCGTCGCGGGATCGACCTGCACCCGCACGGCCGGCTTCTGTCCGCCGTTCAGCGTCACGAGACCGACGCCCGACACCTGCGAGATCTTCTGCGCCATCATGGAATCGGCGTAGTCGTTGACCTGCGGCAGCGGCAGGCTGTCGGAGCTCACCGCGATGGTCAGCACCGGCGTGTCGGCGGGGTTCGCCTTGCTGTAGGTCGGCGGGGCCGGCAACGAGCGCGGCAGCAGGTTCGACGCTGCGTTGATCGCCGCCTGCACGTCCTGCTCGGCGGCGTCGATCGGTCGATCCAGATCGAACTGCAGCGTCACCTGCGACGTCGCGAAGCTCGACACCGAGGTCATGAGGGTCAGCGACGGCATCTGCCCGAATTGCCGCTCGAGCGGCGTCGTCACCGCCTGCGCCATGGTCTCGGCGCTCGCCCCCGGCAGATACGTCGACACGACGATCGTCGGATAGTCGACCTGCGGCAGCGCCGACACCGGCAGCTCGCGATAGCCGGCCACGCCGGCCAGCAGCACGCCGACCATCAAGAGCGACGTGGCGATCGGCCGGCGAATGAACGGCGCGGAGATGCTCACGGCTTGCCTCCGGGCTTGCTGCGCTGCACCTTGGCGCCCGGTCGCAGCTGGTTCTGCCCTTCGATCACCACCTCGTCGCCGGGCGCGATTCCCGAGGCGATTAGCACCTGATCACGCACCACGAGCTCGACCTCGATCGGCCGCGGCGAGGCGCTGTCGTCCTTCACCACGTACGCAAACGTCCCCTTGGGCCCGCGCTGCACCACGGTCGCTGGCAGCAGCATCGCCCCCTTGCGCACCGACAGGAGCAGCCGCGCCTTGACGAACTGATTCGGCCACAAGAGCTGCTTCGGATTTTCGAACACCGCCTTCAGCCGCAGGGTCGCCGTCGCCTGATTGATCTGGTTGTCCAGCACCAAGAGCTTCCCGCTGCCGAGCAGCTTCTCGCCGTCGCGATCGTACGCCTCGACGGTGAGCTGCCCGGCGGCCATCCCTTCGGCGACGCGGTGCAGGTCGTCTTCGGGCAGCGTGAACAAGACGGCGATCGGATCGATCTGCGTGACGATGACGATCCCGGTCGCGTCATTGGCCCGCACCAGGTTCCCCTCATCGACGAGCCGCACGCCGGTGACGCCATCGATCGGCGCGACGATGCGGCTATACGAAAGGTTCAGCTTCGCGGTCTCGATCTGCGCCCGATCGACGGCCAGCGCGCCCTCCTGCTGCGCGACCTGGGCCTGCTGATCATCGACCTGCTGCTGCGCGATCAGGTTCTGCTCACGCAGCTTGGCGTAGCGTTCCAGATTCAGCTTGCTGTTGCCGGCAAGGGCCGTGTCCCGCGCCTGCGCCCCCTCGGCCTGGTGCAGCTGGGCCAAAAAGGGCCGCGGATCGATCTGCGCCAGAAGGTCGCCCTGCTTCACGCGCTGACCCTCGCGAAACAGCACCTTGTCGAGCTTGCCGTCGACCTGCGAGCGCACGGTGACCGTCTTCCACGCCGACACCGTGCCCAGCCCATCGAGATAAATCGGCACGTCGCGCTGCGCCGCGATCACCGTGCTGACGGGAACCGGGCGGTTCGTCGGTTGCGCCGGGGCCGCTTCCTTGCCGCGGCCACAGCCCAGGAACATGACGCAGAGCGCCGAGAGGGCCAGGGTTTTAGACGCCGTGAGCACCATGAGCAAAAGATAACATCCGCGCTGCGCCGCGAATCGCTCAATCTGCCCCGAAAAGCGCCATTTCACCGACGGAAATCAGGCTGAATCTCGAGTGGATGGTTAAGAACTGTTAAGCAAACTGACGCCGCTTTTGCACCCTGCTACAAGTAGAAAAGGAGAGCGTCGTGATAGCCACGTTCGTAGCAGCGTTTTTGGCAGAATCCTTCGCGGTGCCGTCGCCGCGCACGCTGGGGCTTGCAGAGGCGGTGCAGGCGGCCCGCGATCACCAGCCGCAGATCGTGCAGGCGCGCGCCCAGACCGCGGCGGCGAGAGCGCGGGCCGACATCGCGCGAGCGCCGCTCCTGCCGCAGCTTACCGGCACCGCGTCGTATCAGCGCACGACGGCCAACTTCGTCGCGCGACCGGGCTCGGTGCCGTCGCAGTTTCTCAGCATGATGGGCACCTCGGGCGACACCTTCAACTTCTGGAACTTCGGCCTGACGCTGTCGCAGTACATCTGGGACTTCGGCCAGACCACCGGCCGCTTTCGCGCCGCCAAGCAGACCGCCGCGGCGCAGGGCGCGACGGAGCGGCAGATCGAATTGGCCGTCCTGATGACCGCGCGCACCGCCTACTTCACGGCGCGGGCGCAGCGGGCGCTGGTTCAGGTCGCGCGCGAAAACCTGACCAATCAGGAGCGCCACTTGAAGCAGGTGCAGGGCTTCGTCAGCGTCGGTACGCGGCCCGAGATCGATCTGGCGCAGGCGCGCACCGATCGCGCCAACGCCGAAGTGCAGGTCATCACCGCCGAGAACAACTACGAGGTCGCCAAGGCGCAGCTCAATCAGGCGATGGGCGTCGAAGCCGACACGCAGTACGACGTGCGCGACGAGTCGCTCGGCGAGGTCAGCGGCGAGGCGGGCGAGCGCGTCGCGCTGCTTGACGAAGCGGTGAAGGCGCGGCCCGATCTGATGAGCCTGGAGCGTCAGATGGCGGCGCAGAAGCTGCTCGTGTCGGCGGTAAAAGGCGCCTACGGCCCGTCGCTGTCGGCGGCGATGGGGGTCAGCGAAGCGGGCACCGACATCACGGCCCTCACGTGGAACTGGAACGCCACGGTGAACCTGAACTGGCCGATCTTCTCGGGAATGCTGACCTATGCGCAGACCAAGGAAGCGCAGGCCAACCTGGCGGCGCTCACCGCGCAGCGCGATCAGCTGCGGCAGCAGGTCGGCGTCGAGGTCGATCAGGCGCGCCTGCAGGTACGCGGCGCCAAGGCGGCCCTGTTCGCGGCGGGCGAGGCGCTGCAGAGCGCCCGCGAGCGGCTGCGCCTCGCCGAAGCGCGCTACAACGCCGGCGTCGGCAGCATCATCGAGCTCGGCGACGCGCAGCTGGCCACGGCGAGCGCCGCGGCGCAGTCGGTGCAGTCGGAGTACTCGCTGGGCAGCGCCCGCGCCCTGCTCCTAAAGGCGCTCGGCCGCGCTGAATAGCAAATAGCGCTTCGAGCCCTCCCGCGTCGGTGGTACGATCGAGGCGTGGGCAGATCTCTTTCGCGCGCCTTGGCCTTGGCAGGGGTGTTCATCGGCGGTGCGATCCTGTTCGGCGGACCCATTGACTCGAGCAGCGCCTGGGCCCGCCCCAAGCGCGACCGTGGCGAGCCGCCGCCCCTGCGCGCCGCCGACCTCGCCGACAAGAGCGCGCCGGTGGAGAAAGAGGACGAGATCGACGTCGCGCTGCAAAACTCCGACGAGAAGCCGGCCCCCGTCGAGCCGAAGCCGCCCGTCACCTGCCGGCCCGATTCGAAGAGCAGCGGCGGCGAGGTCAAGGTGGTGTGCAGCGACGGCAAGAGCCACACCATGCGCTCGGCCAACCTGATGCTGCCGACGACCTCGCGCTGCACCACCGAGCACCCCGAGTGCTGCTCGGTCGGCTACGGCAACATGCGCGATCTGCAGATCGCCGACCTCATGCGCGTCGGACGCGGCCAGGCCCCGGCCTGCCACGTGCGCGTCGAGGAGGTAAAGACCCACCCTCCCGTCGCCGCGTCGCCGACGATCTTCGAAGAGGACGACGGCCCCGCCGTGATCAACGTGCCGCCGCTCGGCATCGCCGTCACCGCGTCGCACAGCTGCCCCGAGAACATGTACCTTCTGTCGGGCCGCTGCTACGCCACGCGCGAGCTCATGCGCCTTTTACGCCCGCCCGTGCTCGAGGACAATAACCAGGTGCTGCTGCCCGACGCGGCGCCATTTATCGGGCGGCTGCGCGCCGAGTTCGACAGCACCGGCCGCTGTCCCGAGAGCGCCGAAAACGCCGCGCTCTTGCGCCTGGATGATTCGCTGCGTCGCCGTTCGGCGGCGGCGGCGCTCGACGTGTCCCCGCTTCTCGCCAAGGCCGAGACGCCGGGGTTGTCGAAGCCCGAGCCGCAGCTGCCGGTGATGTGCACCTGGCACGGGGCGACGCAGACGTGGCGGCAGTCGTCGTTTCACTGCAGCAACAAGAACCTCTGCTTCATGCAGAGCCAGGCCAACCTGCCGCACAACTGCATCCGCTTCGAGCGCGCCACCGGCCAGAGCGCGACGAGCCCGTCGTTCTTCCCGCTGTCGCACTGCCAGGATCTGCCGAGCTGCTTCTCGGCGCCCGGCAGCAGCGAGTGCACCGGCGTGGCGCGTCTCGTGGCGCTCGGCAGCGGCGTGTTCCTGGTCTCGCAAGAAGACGCGCGCAAGGAGCGCACCGACTTCGGCCTGCTCTTCTCGCGCCGTCGCGTCCGTTCCCCCGTCGAGCTCGCGCAGTCGCGGCTGGCGCGCACGATCCTGCGCCAGATCGGCCGGCTCTATCTATCGGGCGCCGAGCGCGAACGCTTCAACGCCCTCATCGACGCGCAGCCCGAGTAGATCGACCGCTTACGCAAGAAGCCCTTCCACCACCAGCTCTTCCTTGATTAAAGTGGGCCACCTTTTACGTGGAGGCTCCCCTGATGACGCAGCGGCAGGCGCTGATGGTGTTTGGCGCGATTGGAATGTTGACGCCGATGGTGGCGTTCGTGCTGGTGATGATGGGCCAGGCCGATCCCTACGCGGCGTCGGACGTCGCGGGGTTCGGACCGCTGCTCGGAATCCTCGGCACCATCGCGGTGCCGTTTCTGCCGCTCAAGGATCGCGGGGCGACGCCCAAGGCGCGCATCATCGACCTCCTTTTGCTGTGGACGTGGGCCAGCGTCTTCGCGCAGCTCGGCTGGGAGCTGCCGTTCGTGCTGCTCTCGCCGTGGGTGAAGGGCGCGACCGCGGCCGATCACCACTTCTTCCTGTTCTGGGCCTACGGCATCGCCGATCAGCGCTACCTGATCGCCGATCCGTTCACCGTGTGCATGGAAGGCGTGACCAGCATCGTCGGCGGACCGCTGCAGCTTTACATGCTGTCCTGCTTCAAGCGCGGGCTGTGGCGCAAGGCCGCGATCCTCGGCATCATCGTCTCGGCGACGCAGTTCTACGGCACCATCCTCTTTTTCGGCATCGAAGCCCTCGAGCACTTCCGCCACGTCGGACCGGGCCTGGTCAACATCCTGGTGAAGTTCGTCGGTCTGAACGCCATCTGGCTGGTGCTGCCGCCGATCTGCGTCTACGTCTACGCGAAGGCGCTCATCGACAACGAAGGGCCTTGAGAAGGGCTTGGCATGCCGAAATCTGTCGGTCTGGGCGCTCGCTACGTAAATGAAAAGACCTGCTGGCCGCTGCGCTGGGCGGAAGCTACGAATCGCTTCTTGCAACGACGAGCAGGTCTTTCTTTGGCCAGATTGGATCGCCGGCTCATTGACGATCTGGTTCGCGTCGAGCACGTCCACGAGGCCTTCGGCAATCAAGACCAATTTTACAATTTATTGCATACATTCCTCGACGGTTTCGAGAAAAATCCTCATCTATCATTAATGGCTCATCTGGGAATCACTGACTACTTCAAGTCAAATTTTCAAGCGCGTAAGGAATGTATGAATTATGTATCTACACATCCAGAAGTATTGAATCAGAAAATCGAAAATCCGATCGTGATCGTTGGAATGAACCGAACCGGCACCACGCTGCTATTCAATCTACTACATCAGGATGAGCGGTCGCGCAGCACATTCATGTATGAAATATATGGAACATGGCCGCACATGCCCTCGGCATCGAGTCGCGCGGCGCAATATACGGACCCCCGCATGGCTCTATTCAAGAGGAAGCTCGACCAGGGCCGACAGGTACTGCCCGAGGGCACGGCGAAGCGAGACCAGATCCATGCCACGACCTACGACATGATCGAGGAGGAAACGATCGTCGGATCGCATCAGCTGAACTGGTTGGCCCATGTTCCCCTGGTCGGAGACCCGTTCAAAGATTTATTGTTCGATCCAGACAAAGATTTTGTTTTTAAATATATGAAGATCTACTTCCAAATGCTTCAAACCGGTTATGCCCCCAGCTCGCATTGGACATTGAAGTCTCCTTCGCATTTGATGCATATCGATTCATTTATGAGATCATTCTCCGATGCCCGTATGGTGATAATGCACCGCGATCCGGCCATCACCGTGCCGTCCATGTGCTTTTTGATCGAATCAATATTTGGCAGTTATTGGAAGCCCGATACCTGGGATAGGCATACGTTGGGACCTTTCGTTGTTGAGCTATTTCAAAAAATGACCCAGCGCATGATGAATTACCGCGATAATCATCCTGAAAAATCAGTTCAATTTCTGGATATCAGATTTTCTGAGTTAGAAGCCGATCCCATCTCGCAAGTGCAGCGCATTTATCGAAAATTTGGAATTACTTATGACGATAAATTAACAATTAAGATGAAAGATTATCTGGCTGAAAACAAGAAACATAAGTTTGGAAAACCGAATTACGGTCTCGCCGAGTACGGTGTCTCGCCAGAGCAGATAAAGACCGCCTTCGCCGATTACATCGCTCGCTACCTGCCCGGCTAGGTGACTGGTGTCAAACGCGCGTCTCCGTTCGGCCTGAGCTTGTCGAAGGCCGCAACCTCCGTCGAGCGCGCCCTGCGACTTCGCTCAGGGCGAACGGTAATTCGCCAAAAAACACCAGTCACCTAGGCGCGCGATACGCGGAGCTGCGCCGAGCCGACGACGCGCTCGTCGAGAACGCGCACGAGATCGTGCAAGCTCACCGGCTTTACGAAATGGCAATCGAAGCCGGCGTCGGCGGCTTTCACGCGATGCCTCTGCTCGCCGTATCCAGTCGCGGCGATCAGCGTGGCGCTCCTGCCGTACCGGGCGCGCAGCGTCTTGGCCAGCTCGTAGCCGTCGAGCTCGGGCAGCCCGACGTCCAGGACGGCCGCGTGGGGAACGAAGCTCCGCCACCTGTCGAGCGCCGCGTGGGCATCGTGCGCGATGGCCGTCTGGAAGCCCTCGAGCTCGAGCGCCACGGACAGCAGCTCGGCGATGTCGGCGTTGTCATCGACGACCAGGACCCGTACGCCGGCGCGGTCGGTCGGCGCTTGCGGCAGCCGCGGCGCCGCGACCTGCTCGACGCGTACGACGGTGGGGAGCTCGACGGTGAAGGTCGCGCCCCGCCCGGGGCCATCGCTGTGCACCGCGATCGCGCCGCCGTGCCGCTCGACCAGGTTGCTGACGATGGCCAGGCCGAGGCCGAGCCCGCCGCGCAGCGCGTCAGGCCCGCGATCGACCTGTACGAACGGCTCGAAGATGCGTCGGAGCTCCTCGCGCGGGATCCCGCGGCCGTTGTCGCGCACGGAGACCCGCACGCGATCGGGCGCGCGATCGACCAGCACCTCGATGCAGCCGCCCGGCGGCGTGAACTTCGCCGCGTTGGTGAGCAGGTTGCCGAACACCTGGGCGAGCCGCACCGGATCTCCCTTTAGCATGACGCCCTCGGCCCGCGCGACGTGCAGCGCGTGACGGTTGCGCATGACCAGCGAGGCGGCGAGCTCCACCGCGCGATCCAGCACCGAGTCGAGCGAGACCTGCTCGTTCCGCAGCTCGACGTGACCGCGCGTCACGCGCGAGATGTCGAGCAGATCATCGACCAGCCGGGCCAGGTGGCGCGTCTGCCGGTCGATCACCTCCTGCTCGCGCGCCACGGCCGGGTGCCTCCCCAGCAGCTCCACGGCGGTCAAGATGGGCGCGAGGGGATTTCTGAGCTCGTGGCCGAGTATCGCCAGGAACTCGTCCTTGCGGCGCGCGCTGTCGAGGACGTTGGCAGACTCGAGGGTGGTGCCGACCAGGTTCGCCGCGCTGCGGATCTGGACGCGATCCGTCTCCGGATCGAACGGCGAGCAGCGTCCGGCGACCAGCCGACCTCGCCGGGCGCCGACGGGCAGCTCCGCTTCCAGACAGAACAGCGGGCCGGCGCCGGGAATCTCGCGCCGGCCCGTCGCATCGGCGGGCGCATCGAGCGCGGCCCGCAGCGCGGGTAGCAACGCGTCGGGTAGCACCGCGCCGGCCACCGAGGCCCGCTCTTGCGGCGACGCTCCAGGCACCTCGAGGTAGACGAGCTCGCAGCTGAGCGCGGTCGGCAGCGCATCGAGCACGATCGCGAACGCCTGCTCGGGCGAGCGACCGATGCACATGGACGGCAAGGCGTTGAGCGCGGCGAGGTCGCGGATACAGCGCTGCAGTCGGCCGTCCCCTTGGCCGGCTCGGTTCGTCGGTGGCGCGGACACGCGATCAGCTCGCGATGCCCCGCCGCTGGATGTCACGGAGCATCTCTTCTGCCGGCGTATAGAACGGGTTTTCGTGGAGCACGCCGTTCATGACGGTGAGCGGGTGAGCGCGCAGCAGATCCATCATCATCGACCCGCTCAAGCGGCGCACGTCGTAGACGCACACCGTCGGCGTCTTGCCGCGGTTCAGCACTTCGTTGACGCTCGCCTCGTAGCTGATCAGCTGCTCGATGCCGGGCGGCTGCGAGAACACCCAACCCATCTGGCCGACGAGCCGCATCGGCGGCCGGCCGGTGGCGCCGTGCTCGTGAATCATCTGCTCCAGCGCCGCCATCATGCGGTCCTGATCGAACGAGCCGCCTTTCAGGTGGGCGTCGTTCCAGGTCGTGACCTCGAGCAGCTCGCGGCAAGGCGCGGACGCACCGAGGCGCGATTCATGGATGTCGCGCTTCGAGGGATCGACGATGTAAACGGCCTTCTCGCCATGGGCCATTCCTTCGACGAAGAACGGATCGATGACGTCGCGCTCCTCATCAGGGCCCAACACGAAGGCGCAGGCATGGAAATGGTCTCTAAACTGTGCACGAGCAAGAGTGGCATGGTATTGCATGCATCCAGACTAGCATCTGCTTCGTGGCTTTTTTATGCGCTTTCTCTAGCGTACATTTCCACGCTGCGGGCTCGGTACACGAGAGTTACCAGCGAGTGCTCAGACTGTAACTCCTGCGTAATGACGCGCGACTCAATCCTGCGGAAAGCGCAAGCGTCCCGTCAAAAACGCACAGAATCTCTAAGCGCCAACAAGCTCCTCCGCACGCTTGGTCAGGCAAGCGCTGCGGATCATATCCGCCGCTTTTTCGGCGATCATGATGGTCGGGGCGTTGGTGTTGCCGCCGACGATCGTCGGCATGATCGAGGCGTCGACGACGCGCAGTCCGTCGAGCCCCCGCACGCGCAGCGTATCGTCGACGACCGCCAGAGCATCGTGGCCCATCTTGCAGGTCCCCACCGGGTGAAACAGCGTGTTGCAGCGCCGCCGAATCTCGGCGTGCAGCGTCGCGTCATCCTCGGCGGTGGACAGGGGATTGAGCGGACGGCCGCGGCAGAAGTCGAGCGCCTTGACCCGCGCGATGCGCTGCGCCATGCGCACGCCTTCGGTCAGCACGCGCAGATCATCTCCAGCTTCATCGGAGAGGTAGCGCGGATCGATGAGCGGCGGCTGCGTCGGGTCGGCGCTGCGCAGCGTGATCTGACCGTGGCTCTTGGGGTATAAGAGCGTCGGCATCAGCGAGAAGGCGCGACCCTTGGCGAGGAAGCGCTCGTGATCGAGGCTCTCCTGCTCTGATCCCACGGACATGAAGTGGAGCTGCACATCGGGGCGCGGCGCTCCCGGCTGCGTGCGCACGAAGCCGCCGCTCTCGACGGCTTGCGAGGTCAGCGGCCCGCGGCGAGTCAGCGCGTACCGCCCCCACCAGCCGAGCAGGTTCAGCGGATTCACATTGCCGGTCAGGCCGGCCTTGTCGACGAATCCGAACCCCGCGATCAGGTGATCACGCAGGTTCTTGCCGACGCCGGGCAGGTCGTGCACCGCCTTCATGCCGTGACTGCGCAGCTCGTCGGCCGGCCCGATTCCCGACAGCAGCAGCAGGTGCGGCGAGCCGATGGCGCCCGACGATACGATCACCTCGCGCGCCGCCCGCTCCTGCGTGAGAGTCCCGTTGCGCAGGTAGCTGACGCCGACGGCGCGACCGCGCTCGACCGCGATGCGCGTCGCCATTGCGGAAGAGACCACGACCAGGTTCTTGCGCGCCCGCGCCGGCGCCAGATAGGCCACCGCCGTGCTGCAGCGCGCGCCGTTGCGCGTCGTCAGCTGATAGCGTCCGACGCCCTCCTGCTCGGCGCCGTTGAAGTCGCGGTTCTCGGCCACGCCGAGCGCTTCGCGGGTCGCCTGGATCAGCAGGTTGCCGATGGCGTTCGACGGCAGATCCGATACGTCGAGCGGCCCTTCATCACCGTGAAAGGCGTCGGCGCCGCGGCAGTTGTTCTCGGAGCGCTTGAAGTAGGGCAGGACGTCGTCGTAGCCCCAGCCTTTATTGCCGAGCGCGCGCCACTCGTCGTAGTTATCGCGGTGGCCGCGGATGTAGATCATGTAGTTGATCGAACTCGACCCGCCCAGCACCTTGCCGCGCGGCCAGTGCATCTGTCGCTCGTTCACGCGCGCCTGCGGCGTGGTAAAGAAGTTCCAATCGAAGCGGGTGCGCCACAGAAGGCCGACCAGCCCTGGCGTGCGCACCAGCGCCGCGTCGTCGCTGCCGCCCGCCTCGAGGAGCAGCACCTTGACGTTGGGATCAGCGCTCAACCGATGGGCCAGCACGCAGCCCGCGGAGCCCGCTCCGATGATGATGTAATCGTACATGATCTCCCGCCATCATATCATCGCGGGAGGGAGTCTCGGGACTACTCTCGGGCCGCCGTCTCGCAGTGCCCCTCGCCGTCGATGTGGCCAACGGTGCCGACCTGATAGCTGATGAAGCTCTCCAGATCGCGGATGTCGGTGCTGCCGACCTGATAGCGCTCCTCGGTGCTGATGTCGACGGCGGCGAGCTCGCCCGAGGTCACTTCGCCGTCGCGATTGAAGTCTGCCGAGGCGATGAGATCGAAGGCGACGTTGGGCTTGGCCGAGAAGAGGTCATCGTAAAACAGGTGGTCGGCGTGAATCGTGATCTGCGATGTGGCCGCCGCGCCGTCGATGCGCGCTGTCGAGTGGCACCCCTCGTAGGCGGTCTTGCCCGTAAAGCCCCACTTGATCGTCTTTTCCAGACTCCCTTTATGCGCCGTCCCTTCGACGTATAGCGCATAGCCGCGCTGCGACAGCAGGCTGAGATCCGCGGCGCTCGCGTTGCCGAGCTGCGCTTCGGCGGGCGGTGGCGCGATGCGATAGCCGACGTGATCGTAGGCGCCTCCAGGCACCTCGGCCGAGAGCACCGCCTGCCCCATTCCCGACGACGGCTTCGTCAGATCGAAGACGCGATAGGTCGCATCGGATAGCACCGGCGTCTCATGTCCGCGAGCCGCCGAGACCTCGCCCAGGCTGACCAGAAACTTCGTGAAGTCGAGCTTCCAGCCGTCGGAAAATTCATCCGCGGGGATCCCTTTTTCGATGAACTCCTCGCCATAGATCGTGACGTTCAGCGTGCCCGGCTTCTCGCCGCAGGCGAGCAGGAACAGGGTGGCCAGGGTGGCGGTTCTAGATCGCATCGTGCGTCTCTCCTTAGCGGTTCTTTACGAAGAAAAAGTCGTGGACCTGCACGGCGCGGCGCAGGATGTTATGTGCGTCTTGTCCTGGCGCGATCGATAGCTGTCCATCCCCGTCGCTGTCAAGCGCGTGGAAGTCGAGTCCCGCGAACAGCGACTTGCTGCCGAACGGATCGGTGGACAGGATCTGCAAGAGCAGCGTCGCCTGTCTGCTCGCATCGATCAGCAGCTCGAACGGCGCGCCGACCATCTGGGTGTTGTCGTCGACGTCGACCTGCGCCGTGAAGCGCACCGTGCGGCCGCCCTTTTCCGCCGTGCCCGCGATATACACGGAGTGGCCGAGCAGCGGATCGCTCGCCGAAATTCCATCGGTCATCGCCGCCTTGCGGAAGGTGAGGTTCGCGCCTTCGTAGAGCCCGGCGATGAGCGTCGCCTGACCCAGATACGCCTTGCTGTTCGACGGAAAATCGAAGATGAACGGACCGAGCAGCTCGCCCGTCACCTCGCCGCCCGAGAGGTGTCCGGGGTGCGCGTAGGCCGCCGGCAGCAGCGCTCTTTCGACGTGGCGCAGCAGCCGCGGCGTCAGACTGGCGCTGTGCGCTTCGCCGTGAATCGTAAACTGCAGATCGCGAAACGCCAGGCGATAGGTCTCGACCCGCACGGTGTAGCCAAGGTCGGTGGTCGATGGGGTGAGCCCGGCGCCGCTCGACTCGACGGGAAGGCGGACGGTGATGGCCTCCTGACTGGAGCAGGCGGCGGCAACGAACAGCAGGGCTGCGAAGCAGAAGCGCGTCATCGTGTTCCTCCTAAAGCCAGAACGTCAGGGCCGCGCGCACCATGAACGGCGGGCCCGCGGAAACGTGGATGTTCGGGATCTCGCTGCGCGGCAGCGATCGATCGAACCACGAGGCGTAGTGAAACTCTCCCTCGTGCCATTTTTGATTCAGCAGGTTGTCGAGCTGCGCACCGATCTCGATGAAGCGCCACCTGTAAGACACGTTGAGATCGAGGATCGCAGCGCCCCCCGCGATGGCGCTGTAGCGCAGCGGCCGCGGTGATAGATAGGTGAAGCGCAGGCCCGCGGACACGCCGCGCAGGTTCCACAGGATGCCCTGCAGCGTTCCCAGAAACCACGGCACGCCCGGAACGGGTCCGCTCGAATCGACGAAGCGCGCATCGGTGTACGTGGCGTCGAGCTGCAGCTTCAGCCAGCGCCAGGGTTCAAGCGACAGCGACAGCTCGGCGCCCAGCCGCCGCGTACTGTTCAGCGCGACGTTGATCGCCGCCACGTGATCGAAGACGACCTCGTGATCGATCCAGGTGCCGAATCCCGCGGCGCTCAGCGTAAAGCCGCGCGGCGCACGCGCTCGCAGGCCGATCTCGACGGTGTCGGACTGCGTAAGGTCGACGTTTTTACCGCTGTACTCGCCGAGCTGCTGCTGTTCGATCGCGGTGCTTCCGACGACGGAGCGCGCTTCGGGGGGGCGCACGCCGCGGCCATACGCCGTAAATAACGTGACCGATCGCGGCAGCGCGAAGACTGCCTGCAGGCGCGGCGAAACGGCCTGCAAGGTCCGATCGACGATCGGCGACTGGGCCAGTCGATCCTGCGCGCGAAACATGAATAGATCGAGCCGCACGCCGCCGTACAGCTGCAAAAATCGCAGCGTCCGCAGCTCGACGACGCCGTGCAGCCCGAGCAGCTGCTGCAGCGCGGCGAGGTCGCGGTTGCGCGCAAAGGTCGCGCCGCGTTCATCGATCTGATCTTCGTGCTGCGCGATCGACTCGATGCGCCAGTCGACACCGAGGCGCAGCATGGTTTCACGCGGCAGCCGCGCGTCGTAGCGCAAGCGCACGCCGCCGCCCTGACTTTGGTGGAACTGCAGCTTGGTATCCCCTTGATCAGGGAACAGCAGATGCCCGGTGAAGTTTTCCCGCAGGAGCAGCCGCCGCCACGTCGCGAAGGCCGTCGCATCGAGGCTGCCGCGCGCTCCGTCGTGATGCAGGCGCAGGCTGCTGATCACCCGCTGCGATTCACCGCCCGTGTCCTTGGTGTACGAATCGTAGAACCCGACGCGCCCGGCTTGCAGATCGGACAGCGGCAGCGGCGACGGACCGCCGAAGCTCGCCAGGTAGCCGGAGCCCAGCGCGACCAGCTGCAGCCGCGGATTCGACAGGGGAATGCGCGCCTGTCCCAGGATCAGGAGTCGTCGCGCGGCGCGGTTCTGGCCGTAGCCGTTATCGGCCATGCCCTCGATGGCCAGGAAGGTCTGCTCGGGCGCTTGACGCGGCGCGACCAGGGCGAGCAGCCGCTGACGAAAAGTGCTGCCCATCTCGTAGGTCAGCCGCGAGCCGCGTCGCTCCGTCGAGACGCCCAGATCGAAGCGCAGCGATCCAGCCGTCGCGAACGGCCCCTGATCGACCAGATAGGATCCCTTGCGCACGTCGATCTCGCGCACCGCTTCCGGCACGATGAAGCCGAGATCGAGATAGCCGTGGCCGTGCACGTTCGACGCTTCGTTCACCGGAATGCCGGCGACCGTGACCTCCAGATCCGAGCCGTGCGCCGCGTCGAACCCGCGCAGAAAGATCTGCACCCCCTTGCCCTCGGCGCCGTGCCGCGAGACGAGCAGTCCCGGGACCAGGCGCAAGAGATCATCGCCCGAGCGGCGCGACAGCGCGACCACCGTGCGCGCATCGATGCGCCTTTCGGAAGCGGCGCGCGGTGGCTCCTTCTCCGACGTGACCCGCGTGACGTAGCGGGGCGTCGGTCGGGATTTACTCGCTGCGCGCGAACGCTGCGGCTCCGCATATAGCGGCACGGCAGCGAGCAGCGCGATGGCGGTCGTGTAGCTCACGACCAGGCTGTGCGAGGGCCCAGGCACAGACGTCGAGCGTCCTTTCTCCGTCGGAAAAATAGATCTCACGGCGCGGCGCGAAGCACCGAACCGCGCAGGTACGAAAGGCGTGCGTCAGCCGATCGGCGGCGCGCGGCAGGAGTGCGAACGGACGCGAAGGCGGGTGGGCAGTCGATCGAGCAGCCAGGGGGGCACAAGCTGCGAGTGAACCGCGGCGGGAGGAAAAAGCGGCAGCGCCGCGCTCAACGTGATCGCCGTCGCCAGGTGCTCCGCCGCGCCGCGGCCGTGGCCATCCGAATCGCGATGCGAGTGCTGGTGCGGGCGGGGCGCGTCGGATTCGTGATCGTGATCGGGTGTCGCGCTCTCGAGATCACCGTGATGGAAGCGCGCGTGCTGCAGCGCTCGCACCGCGGCCAGCGCCTGCGCGGCCTCGAGCTGCGCGGCCTCACGCGCGTGAACCAGGACGTGCAGGCCGGGCAGCAGCAGAAACGCGCACAGCGCCGCGACGAGGCAGGCAAGCCTCATGAAATAGCGGCGCGGCGCGGAAGGGGTGGACGTCAAGATTTTCGGCGAGCCGTGCGAACGGCGCCTGGGGATTATACGAATCGGGGGGCGCAATGGCTCCCGCCATTTGCACGATTCCTGATCACGACGCTGCGCAGCGCAAAAACGCCGTCATTCCGTCGTAATCTGGGTGCTGTGGGCCTCATGCCGGCGCCCCAACGCGAAGCCAACCACCGCCCAGATCAGGGCCACTGCCGCGCCCGCCACCGCGATGCCCGAGGTCGACATGCCGATCGCGACCAGCAGATCGTGCAGCTTGGCGTTGCACCAGTCGGCGCCGCGATAGACCACGGTGTCGATGAAGTTCTTCGCCTTGTACTTCACCGGTCGCGGGGCGACGGTAAACAGCATCTCGCGCCCCGGCCGCAGCATTCCGTATTCGCCGGCGCGGCGCACGATCATGACCCCGATCAGCACCGCCAGCGACGGAACCCCGGCCAGCGCCGAGAAGCCCGCGACCATCAAGAGCGGCACCGACACCAGCACCAGCGCCAGGCTGTAGCGGACCGATAGCCGCCCCACCGCGAAGAGCTGCAGCCCGAGCGAGATGGCGTTCACCGCGGTGTCGACGGTGGCCAGGAGCCGCGTGCGCGCCGTCGGCTCGGCGATGGCCTGGGCCAGGAGCGCCGCCTGCTGCAGATATAGAAACGTCGAGGTCGCCGAGAGCAGCACGATGAACAGGCTGATGCCGAGCAGGTAGGGCGATCGCACCGTCGAGATCAGCCCGGAAAATGGATTGCCACCGAGCGGCCGCTCTTCGGCTTCCGGCGGCGGCTCGACATCCTTTTGCGGACGCGGTTGCTTGAGGATCGACAGCAGCAGCGCCACCGACACTGTCCAGCACGCCGCCGCGAACAACATCAGATTGGCGTGTCCGATGCGCCGCACGAGCAGCGCGGTCAGGGCTGGGCCGGCGATGCTGCCGATGCTGCTGCCCGCCGCGATGGTGCCAAACAGGCGGCGCCCTTCGTCGTTTGTGCGCAGGTCGGCCTGCAGGCTCCAGAACAGCGACACGACGAAGAGGTTTACGACGCTGACCCAGACGAAAAACAGCCGTGCTATTAAAATATCATTCTGGTTATAAAAATAGAGGGCATAAAACCCGAGCAGGTTCAGGATGAAAAATCCGTAAACCGCCGGTAAAAAGACGCGCCGCGGCAGCCGCCCCGCCAGCCATCCGAACAGCGGCATCGCGACGAGCATGCCGGCGAACGTCCAGCCAAACAGGCTGCCCAGCTGCTTGACCCCCGCGGTGACCCCCATGCTGTCGCGCAGCGGCCGCAAGCTGGCATACCCGGTAAACAGAAAAAACAGCGCCGCGCACGACAGCAGCAGCGACCGCACTTCTTCGGGACGAACGTTGACGGTGCGGCGAAGCAGGCTCATAAAAAAGCAAACACCCGAGCCGCGAGCGGGTTCGCTGACTGACCCCGCTGATTTTGGAGTGGCCCGAAGAGGCAGGCCCGGAGGCCTGCCCCACCTACCTAGACGATCGCTTTACCGAGCGCCGACAGCGCGAGCTCAATGAGCAGGCGCGCCGTCTGATGGTTGGTGTCGCACATCGGGTTCAGTTCGACAAACTCCATCGATGACAACAGGCCCGCTGACGCGACGGTCTCGAGCATGAGGTGCGCTTCGCGGTAGGTCAGGCCGCCCGGTACCGGCGTGCTGACGCCCGGCGCCCACAGCGGATCGACGCTGTCGAGATCGAAGGACAGGTGGATCGCGCTGCAGCGGCGCGAGATGCGATCGAGCGCGTCGGTGATCACCGCGTACATGCCGCGCTGATCGATGTCGGTCATCGTGAAGTAGTGAATCCCCGTCTGACGCACGAACTCTTTTTCGCCGGAGTCGAGGTTGCGGATGCCGAGCAGGGCGACGTTCTCGGGGCGCAAGCGCTTGCCCGGCTTGCCGATGCGCGTGAGCTTGTCGTGGCCCAGGCCCAGCACCGCCGATAGCGGCATGCCGTGTACGTTGCCCGACTCGGAGGTCGCCGGTGTGTTCATGTCGGCGTGCGCGTCGACCCAGATAAGACCGAGCTCTTCGCCCTGGCCGTAAAAGTAGCTGAGCGCGCCGTTGATCGTGCCGATGGCGATGCTGTGATCGCCGCCGATGCCCAAGGGGAAGCGGCCGCGCGACAGCGATTGCTCGACGCGCGTGCACAGCTCCTCGCACACCTCGGCGATGACCGATAGATACTTCTCCGCGGCGTCGGCCGGACCGAGGCTCTCGCGCAGCGGCACCGGCACGTCGCCGCCGTCGACGGCGCGCACGCCGATGCTGGCCAGCTTGTCGGCGAGCCCGGCGATGCGGACGGTCGCCGGGCCGATGTTGGCGCCGCGCATGTTGCAGCCCAGGTCAAGCGGGGCGCCGAGGATCTCTACTTCGTTCGGACGTCGATGCATGGAGCGGTGCCTCGTCGAGGAGAACTTATATCGTTTCGACCTGCCGGGAAAGCCACTTCTGCGCCGGCTCCACCCAGGCTACGAATTCGCACGGATTCCGCTGCAGTGCGCGTCGGCTTCGGCTTCGGCTTCGGCTTCGGCTTCGGATACGAAGATCTGCCCGAGGGACGGCGCGCTCGTCTTGAAGCTCTGCCGGATGAGCATCATTCTGCGCGTCTTCAAAATCTTACCGGAATGCAGCGTCGCGCAGCTACGCGCAATTCTGATATACTGCTCTGGCCCGTGCCGTTGCTTAGTTTCGCCTCAGCCTGAACGAGGACTGCCGTGGAGAACTTCGAGCACAAGAAGATCGGCTCCTACACTGTCGTGCGGCTCCTCGGCTCCGGCGGCATGGGGCAAGTCTATGAGGGGGTGCACGACCAGATCAAGCGTCGCGCCGCCATCAAGATCCTGCACAAGCGCTTCACCAACAATCGCCAGATCGCGCAGCGCTTCATCAACGAGGCGCGCGCCGTCAACATCGTGCAGCACCCGAGCCTGGTCAACATCTACGAGTTCGGCCAGGACAAGGACGGCACCACCTACATCGTCATGGAGTACCTCGACGGTGAGACGCTGCGCCAGCGGCTCGAGCGGCTGGGCGGCAAGCTGCCGCCGGACATGGCGGTGCGGCTGTGTCGACAGATTGCCTCGGCGCTGTCGGTGGCGCATCAGAAGGGGATCATCCACCGGGATCTCAAGCCGGTGAACATCATGATCGTCCCCGACGTCGAGGCCTCGGGCGGCGAGCGGGCCAAGGTGCTCGACTTCGGACTCGCCAAGGTGATGGTGCCCGAATCGGAGTCGGATGCCTCGGGGCTCACGCACACCGGGACCATCCTGGGCACGCCCGCCTACATGGCGCCGGAGCAGTGCCGCAGCGCGCGCGCCGTCGACGATAAGAGCGACGTCTACGCCCTCGGCATCATCCTGTACGAGATGCTGTCGTCGGACATTCCCTTCGACGCCGAGACGGACGCCGAGCTCCTGTCGATGCACATGTATAAAGATCCGCCGCCGCTGCGCGAAAAGGCGCCGGGCGTCGCGCCGGCGCTCGCGGCCCTGGTGCAGGCGATGCTGGCCAAGCAGCAGACCGATCGCCCGTCCGCCGCCGAGGTGGCCTCCGAGCTGGCGCGCATCGCCAACGGCGGCACCCCCCCGTCGGCCTCGTCGTCGTCGGCGGTGCCGGCCGTGAGCGGGCGCGTCGAGCAGGAGACGCTGGTCGATGCGCCCAAAGGCGCGGGCAAGGACGCGGGCAAGAGCAGTCAGAAGGCGCGCGCTCCGGAGCCGTCGAGCAGCAAGGCGTGGATCTTCATCTTCGGGCTGATCCTGGTGCTGGGTGCCGCGGGAGGCGGCGCGGCGCTCGGCTGGCTGCGCGGTCGGCAGGCCGGCACGCTGGAGACGCCGCCGCAGCTGCCGCAGCCGGTCCCCACGGTGCACTGGTCGATCAGCAGCGTACCGACGGGCGCCGAGGTGATCGGCGCTGACAACCAGTCGCTCGGCCGCACGCCGCTCATGCTCGAGAACAAGCGCGGCACCGGCCAGGCCAATCTGGTCGTGCGGCTGCCCGGCTTCGCCGAGTCGCGCGTCACCATGCCGCTCGAGCGCGACGAGGTCGCCGGCGTGACGCTGGCGCCGCTGCAGCAGCCGTCGCCGCCACCCGGCCCCGGCGCGAACAGCCTCGACGCCGGCCAACAGACTCGCGACGGTGGTGCCGAAGCCCAGCCGACTTCCGCTTCACCGCCGCCCGCCGGCGCCGCGCCGGCCGCCAACGAGCCGCCGAGCCGCGTCACCATCGTCGAGTAGCCCGCCCTGGGTGGGAAGCGGCTTGCAGCGCGCGGCGGCTTGTGGGAGTTTCCCTCGCGGGAATCGAGATGAAGCTCGCGGTGATCGGAACTGGGTATGTCGGGCTCGTCGCTGGAGCCGGGTTCGCCGACTTCGGCAACGACGTCATGTGCGTCGATATCGACGACGCGCGCGTCGCCATGCTGGGGCGCGGCGAGCTGCCGCTGCACGAACCGGGGCTCGGCGAGCTCCTGCGCCAGAACGTCGCCGCCGGTCGGCTCGGCTTTACCACCGACGTCGGAGCGGCGGTGCGCGATGCCGAGGTAGTGCTGATCTGCGTCGGCACGCCGCCGGGTCCCGATGGCCAGGCCGATCTCAGCCAGGTTCTCGACGCGGCGCGCGCCGTCGCCGAGAACCTGAACGGCGGGCCGACGGTGGTGATCCTGAAGTCGACGGTACCGGTCGGCACCTCGGAGCGCGTCTTTTCCGTGCTGTGTCAGCACGCGCGCCAGCCGGGGCCCCCGGGCAGCGCCATCGCCGTGGTCAGCAATCCGGAGTTTCTCAAGGAGGGCAGCGCCGTCGAAGATTTTCTGCGACCGATGCGCGTCATCGTGGGCATCGGGCAGGCGGCCTGGCGTCACGCCATGGATGGCGACGGCGGCGAGGCCACCTTACCGCTGCGCCAACACGTCGTGGCGCTGATGCGGCGGCTCTACAATCCGGTGGTGCGCACCAACGATCGACTGCTGTTCTGCGACGCGCGCTCGGCCGAGCTGTGCAAGTACGCGAGCAACGCCTATCTGGCCTTTCCAGCACATTGGGATCCTAAGCTTAGAATTCCACGTGGACAAGTTGTCGC
>JADMIO011434957.1_pt1 | contig 60353 bp, 50 predicted proteins | sample 8958161 | NCBI WGS metagenome assembly JADMIO01 (sample SAMN16585339, study PRJNA669376) | soil metagenome | isolation source: Crop rotation soil | place: USA: Cullars Rotation, Alabama | collected 2011
TTATCCGTGTAAATCCGATTGAAAGAGTGGCACGGGCGTCCCGCCCGTGAAAACATGCGCAGGATGCGCGTGCCAAAGCTATTTCGCCCGCTCCAGTACCCGGCAACTTTCCGGGTAATAATCATCCAATGTCCCAAACAGTGCCGTCGTGATCTTCAACGGCTTTAAGCGCGAGATCGGATCGTCCGCATCGGTGAAACTCAGCTCACCGCTGCCGGCTTTGAAATCGAGATGGGTCAGCTTCGATGTCGAAGTCATGAAGTAAGCGACATCGCAATCTGTGCCGTCAATGTTTGGTATTTCTTTGTAAAGAATGATCGGCAGGAAATCGAGAGAGGTAATCCTGTCGCCGCCGACCCTCGCGCTGGCGCGCATCACTTCGCGACCGTTGCGCACCACGCGCGCGGAAATATTTCCGTTGGCATCTTCAAGAATTTCGGTGTCACCGAGTACGGCGGGCCATCCTTGTCCTTCACGATAACCGGCGAGACTGACATCGGTGCTGGTATAGAGATACGGCACGAACTGGCCCTGGTAATCACCGTAGCGCACCGGAATGCACGGCATGGTGAAGTTATGCGCACCCAAACCGGTGACGTCGGGACAAAGAAAGAAACACATCGCCACGATGTTGCCGGGCAAAGGCTCCAGCTCGCGCGGCAGTGCCTCGCGAATCGCCGCTTCTTCCGCCTCATAAACAATCATGAGGACGATGTCACCCGTGTACTGATAAGGCGGAAGTCCATAAAGCGGCTTGAGAAAAGGCAGACCGCGCGGCTTGCTCGCGCTGAGCTCGACCTCACCGCTACGATTTGTTCTCCTGCTCATTGAAACTGTCGCGGTTTCGAAAAAGCCCGCGTGTCACGGACGGGCGCGGCTCGCCACCTGGCGCAATGCTTCCAGGGTTTGCTTGTTAAAATAAAAATAGCCCCGCATATTTAACTCAACGCGATCACTTTTGGTGTTGATGATGCGCGTAAATAGATCATACGGAACAAACAGCACCAGCCTTTGGTCTTCCCCGCCTTCCGGTGCTCCCCTCGCCGCAACCCTTTCGGCTTCGCCGAGATCGACCTGTTGACCGTCCAGCTTAGCCGTCACTTTGGTTCGCTTTTCAAACCTAAAATCATAACCGCTCCAGATGAAATCAAAGGTAATGGTTTCGGGCTCTCGCGGCGTCCTTCCCGGATACTTAAAGTAGGCCTTCATCAACAATTCTGAGTAGCCAAAGTTGTTTGCCGGATCAACCGCCAGAGGGTAAGGCTCGAGCACGACCACTGTTTGGTCCTGCGCTTTGTCATAGATCAGTTTGATCTGCGCGTCGTGTTTGAACTTGTTAGCTGATTTCGGCTTAGCCTGAGGGTGAGCGGTTGCGAGGGCGATTGCCGAACTCAGCACTGACCACGAGATTAGGACCGGGAGGATCAAAATCGCCAAAGGCTTTTTGTTATCCACGTTCCTGCTTTCCCGTGGCGCCGCGCATCACGCTGCCGATCGCGCGCACAATCAGTGAGCGCGGCACCAGACGCTCAGTTTCCGTCGTAAGAAAGTTGGCCCAGCCTGAGATAACGTGACCTTTGCCGCGCTTCAACGCACGTAACGCGGTGTCGACAACCTGATCGGGTGTTTGTGCAACACGCGCCGGCGGCCGCTGGCCCATGTTTGCCGCTTCAAAGAAGTGTGTTTCAGTAACGCCCGGACAGAGAGCCATCACCTGAATGCCATACGAGCGGTTTTCTTCCCACAGGGCCTCAGAAAACGAAAGCACAAAAGCCTTGGTCGCCGCATATGTTGTCATGTAAGGCACAGGCTGAAAGGCTGCGGTTGAGGCGACGTTTAGAATCGTGCCGCCTTTGCGTTCGCGCATCGGCTGCAAGAACAGATGCGTCAGATCAGCCAACGAGCGCACATTCAAATCGATCATGTTGAGCTCGCGCTCACGATCCAACCTGGCAAAGTCTCCCATCGAACCGAAGCCGGCGTTGTTGATGAGAAAATCAATCTGCAAGTCGCGCTTTCTGGTTTCGTCAAAAAGCCGCGCGGGCGAGTCGGGCAGTGATAAGTCGATCGCAAAGTACTGCGCCTGAATACTGTTGGTCCGGCCCAGCTCGTTGCAGAGATTGATGAGCTTGTCTTCTGACCGCGAGACCAACAAAAGGTTGTGACCGAGCGCGGCCAGCTTGCGGGCAAACGCTTCGCCGATTCCTGAAGATGCACCGGTGATGAGCGTGGTGTTCATCGGCTGGTTCCGTTCAGATCTTCCTCATTCTCGCAAAATCTAACCGGCAACTTCGCTTCGGCAATGACCCGAATGAGTTGCAGCGCCTGAGGCGACGCTTCTTCCTGCGGATTCTCGCGGTAGTACTTTACCGCACCGTGCTTCGCCTTCCGTTGTTCCAGCTCTTTCTTCACGTCTTCAAGCAAAGCCTGTTTGCCATTCAGGTAAATGGTTCCTTCTTTGGAAAGTTTGATCCGGCTCACATTGTTTGTGTAGTCGGGATCGAATCTAAGTCGAGCGCAGCCAGGCGAAAACATCAGGAATAGTCCGGCCAGCATAATGAAAACTTTGGTGCTTCTCATGACCGGCTAACTCTTTAGACTTAGTAGATCGAGCTCCATGATGTCTTCATTTCCCGCGCGCAATTGAGCGAGGGTTTCGCTTGACGGCGCTTTGTCCAGATTAATACGCGCCACAGCGGCCTCGGCCCCTTCAAAGACAATGTTCTCCATTTCCTGGACGTTGATTTGTTCGGCTTTGATCGCTTCGAGCACCTGGGCAAGCACACCCGGCCGATCGCGATGACGCACCACCAAACGGTGCGTGGCCGGTGTGCGCTGGGCCAGGTTCACCACGTTCGGTACCTGCCCGGTTTCTTTGAACGACTTAACGATACGGACCGTCTCAGCGGCAATCGCTTCCTGAGCCTGATCGGTCGACGCGCCAATATGATGCGTGCCATAGACGCCTGGTTCTTTAGCGATCGGATCGGTGAATTCAGCCACGGCCGAAGTCGGCTCGATCGCAAATACGTCAAGTCCGGCGCGAATTCCTTTCGACTTGATTGCTTCCACCAACGCGGCCTGATCGACGACTTCACCGCGCGCCGTGTTAATGAAATAGGCGCCGTCCTTCATCACTGTGAAGAGCTCTGCGCCGGCCAGCCCACGCGTGTCATCTTTCAAAGCAACATGCACGCTTACGATGTCGGCGGCGCGCGCCACGTCCAGCGGCGAGTCCTTCTTTTCCACGCCCACGGCTTCGGCTTTTTCATCAGTCAGGCTGCGACTCCAGGCCACGATGGGCATGCCGAACGCACGCGCGCGCGGAATCATCTCGGCGCCGATCTTGCCCACGCCAATCAAGCCAAGCGTGCGCCCGTACAAACCACGCGCTTTCGAAAAGTCTTTCTTGTTCCACTCGCCCGCGCGCAACGCGATCACGTTGTCGGCTACACGTCGATCCAGCGCCAGTATCAAAGCGAACGCCAACTCGGCGACCGCGATCGAATTCTTTCCCGGACAATTCGAAACATAAATGCCCCGGCGCGACGCAGCCGTAACGTCGATTGTGTTGTAGCCGGCGCCGGCGCGCACCACCAATTTCAAAGGCCCCGCGGCAAGCATCGGCTCAGTTACTTTCGTCCCGCGCACCACCAGCACGTCCGGCTTGTCCTTGGCGATCGCGTCGACCAGCGCATCATCCTTAAGGTCAGGCTGAAATGAAACGTCGCAGCCGATGGTGCGCAGGCCAATCCTTCCGGACTCTTCAAACTTATCGGCGATTAAGACTTTCATGATTGTCTTCGGAGTGCGGGTCGACAATAAAGCGGCGACAGGTCGCCGCACTCCAAATTCATTCCTCCTCGAACAGGCTCATCAAACTTTCCACAGGCGCTGGTTCGACTTCGACCAACTGCAGATTCTCTTCAACATGGGCCACGCTGCTCATGCCGACTAATGCCGTACTAATTCCGGGTGCGGAACGCACAAATTGAATACCCGTTTGCGCATCGGTGGCAAGTGAGCCAAGCGCCTCGCGCAGCGCCCCGGGCACACCGCGCACGATTTTGCCTTGCAGAATCGATCCGCTGGCCACCGCGCTTACACCGAGCGCCTCGGCCGCGGCGAGCGTGGTCACATATTTTCCGGCAAGCTTTTGATTGCGAAAGCCCAGGGCTTCAGGCATCGCGAGGTTCAAAGGCATTTGAATGAAGCGAAAGTGATGGCCGTCGCCGGCGATTTCGCGCGCACATTCGACCATCGTTTCCAGCGAATGATACTCGCGCGCATCCGGATCGACCCGGAAACCATTCCAGGTCGCCACGCCATAGTCTTTGATTTTTTCCTGGGCGACCGATTCTTCCAAAAACTCAAAAGCGGCGCGCAGCCGCCGCGAAAATTCCGAGGCAGACACGGCGCTCAGTTGCGACTCGGGATTGTGAACGTAATAGACGTCAACACAATCAAGACCCATGTTGCCCAGCGACTGGTCCAACTGGTTTGCGAGGTATCGCGGCGTCATGCAATGCGCGCCACCCGCGATATCGCCCCAACCCGCCACACCGGTGGCGATGAAATTCTCTTCGACGTACTGGCGCACATCGTGCGGAGGCGTTCCGTCGAATGGCAGGTAACCGCCTTTGGTGCAGATCACCAATTCCTGACGCGCGAAGCCGCGCTCATGCAGGACACCGAGCGCGACCCCGATCGCTCGCTCGCTTCTTTGAAAGCGATAATTCGCGGCAGTATCAATGACATTTGTGCCCAACTCGACTGCGCGCACTACCGCCTCCGCATAACGTTGGTCCGTCGCGGCGTCGGGTTGGCCGAGATAAGTTCCCACGCCAATCGATGCGAGCGAAAGATCCTGCGCCTGCCGAAAATGACCGGCGGCGGCCCGGGGAAAACGCTTCGCATACGTCTCAGTGCCGTCCGGCGTGGCCCAGCCGTTTAAGGGCATGATTGCCTGCTCCAAATTGCTTTAATTGAAGTGACGACTATACGCGGCGCTCAGCAAGCGCTGCAAGGTGACTTCGATCAGGCGATTCTGATGTGTTAGTTTTCATACTTCCAAATGCACGAATCTAATTTCAAACGAGAAATCGAAGTCGCCACTGAGCTCGCGCGCGCAGCGGGCGCGGTGTTGCTCAAGCACTATCACAGTCCGTTCCTGGTCGAGCAGAAAGTAAACGCGCTCTCCGAAATCGAGGAAGTCACCGCCGCGGATCGCGAAGCCAACGAACTAATCGTCACGCGGCTGCAGGAAGTGTTTCCCGGCGATGGCATCCTGGCCGAGGAGTCCACCGACAGTGAACAACGGCTGCAAAGGGAGCGCGTGTGGCTGATCGATCCGATGGATGGCACCAAGAATTTTATTCAGCGCGATGGCGATTTCGCTGTCCAAATCGGGCTGACGGTCAGCGGCAAGACGGTCGCCGGCGTGGTTTTCCAACCGACACGCGATCTTTTATATCGTGCGGCGATTGGCAGCGGCACATGGATGGAAGCGCCCAACCAGGAAGCCTCGAGATTGGTTGTTTCCAATCGCACTGATCCCGGCGAAATGGTTTTAGCGTCAAGCCGTTCTCATCGCAGCCCGCGCATGGAGCGCGTAGTTAATGCCATCGGTTTCAAGGAAGAGACTCGCAGAGGATCTGTCGGTGTGAAGATTGGTTTGATTGCCGAGCAGCAGGCCGATCTGTACCTGCACCTTTCCCCGAGCACTAAGCAATGGGACACCTGCGCTCCCGAAATAATTCTCACTGAAGCGGGTGGGCGTCTGACGGATCTGTTTGGTGAGCCGTTGCGTTACAACGCGGTCCGCATCGACAACCAGAATGGCGTCGTGGCCACCAATGGTGCCGCGCATGAAATAGTAATCAAAGGTCTCGCGCCCCTGTTGCGAGAATTCGGCAGGGTTCCGGTTTGATAATCCACACCTTACGCAGATTAGCTTTGCCCAAAAGCCGGAAACACGGGAAATGAATCGCCTGTTCTCAAGGCTGCCCCGAAGGGGCTCCGTCCTCCAGCCCAGGTTTGCCGCTGTGTTTTGCCCAAAAGCTGTTTTTTTCTCGTCCGCGAAGCGGACTGAAAGAAAATAACCCAGCGCTTCAGCGCTGGGTTACGCCGCAGGTTCCGCAGAGTCCGTGAAGCGGACGACTGAATAAACATGTGAACCTTTAACACTTAGACTCAGCCGTTTCACGGACTGCATTTATGTCTATCATCTTAATTCCCACCGATGAATCGATTGGCTATTATCATTCGTCGGCTTCGCCGACTTTGAGGGAAAGCGTTGCCGCCGGGCAACCCTGGGTACGCAACCCATCTTTGGGTTTCAATCGCAGCGCCGTTGCATATATGTAAGGTTATTTCATTACGCATTACGCAACCGCGTTGCGGTTGAATCCTTTTCGACCCTTTCCCCCAGGGTAGCCGAAGCGGCAACCCTGGGCTGGAGGACATAGCCCCTTTGGGGCACAAACGAAATTGCTCGCACAGCTAATTAGCCTGCTTCAGACTTTTGGGAGGTAACTCCCTTCTTCAAGATCGCAATCTGTCCGGCGTGATACAGATCGTGCTGGATCACTCCGTGCACCGTCACATAAACAGACGACATGCCCGCGAGGATGGGCTCGTCTAAACGCGATTCCGGCACTTTCGCGATCGCGTCAACCAGAGCTTGATGGCCGCGATCCAGCGCAGCTTTTGCCTGCTCCCAGGCAGCTTCACTGTGATCGTCTGCCGGCGGCCAGTCCTCTGGAGTCGAAATCTCAATCGCGGCCCGATCTCCCGTTAGCCGGCGGCGTCCGACGTCTTCCCAAACTGCAATGTGATGGACTAATTCCCAGATGCTGTGCGCACTTTCGATCGGACGCGCCACCGCCTGCGCTGCGGTAATTCCCACGAGGACTTCGCGCACGGACGGTCCATGCCACGCCCCGCCTTCGTACGCGCGCTTCAATTGATCAAGAATTCTTTCAATTTCGTTCATTTCACTCTCCGTTCTCCGGCTTTGCCAAAAGGCAGCTTCGCCGTTAGTCTTAGCTCAAAGCGTTCCTGAATTCCAACTCGATCGAGGAAAACGGATGGCAATCATTCGTCCTTTTAACGCGCTTCGTCCAAACCCCGAACGCGCCGCGCAAGTTGCCGCGGTGCCGTACGACGTCGTCAACACTGAAGAAGCTCGCGCCCTGGCGTCGGGAAACCCCTGGAGTTTTCTGCACGTGTCGCGTCCGGAAATCGATTTGCCCGACGGCACGCAAATTTACAGCGACGCGGTGTATGCAAAAGCGCAAACGAATTTTGAAAAGCTCAGGAATGAGTGTCCACTTGAAAACGAAGCCGCGCCCAGCCTTTATCTCTATCGCCTGATTATGGGAGACCACGAGCAGATCGGCGTGGTGGCCTGCTGCTCAGTCGATGAATACGATCGCGACATAATTCGCAAACATGAACGCACGCGACGTGACAAGGAAGACGATCGCACGCGACACATTCTCGCGCTCCGCGCGCAGACAGGTCCGGTCTTTCTCACTTACCGGTCTCAGGCGTCCATCGATGCTTTGGTTGACGAAGCACGTCAGGCTGAACCGCTCTACGACTTTGTCGCGAACGACGATATTCGTCACACGATCTGGCGCGTCGAAAACTCGCAGCCGCTGGCCGACGCCTTCGCAGAGGTTCCTTACCTATACATCGCCGATGGTCATCATCGCGCCGCCAGCGCCAGCCGCGCGCGCGCCGAATTGAAGGAAACTGGTTTCGCCTGGATCGGAAATGAAGAATACAACTTCTTGCAGTGCGTCCTGTTTCCCGATAACCAACTCCGGATTCTTCCTTACAACCGCATCGTCCGCGATCTCAATGGGCTTGCGCCCGAAGATTTTCTGAATCGAGTGCGCGAGAATTTTGTGATTACCGATAATGCCGAAGCGTCACCTAAAGCGCCTGGCAATTGGAGCATGTATCTGGACGGAAAATGGATCGGGCTGACTTTGCGTGAGGATGCCACAAAACCATCTGGCGTGGTTGAGTCTTTGGATGTCAGCGTCTTACAAGATCGCCTGTTGGATCAAATCCTGGGGATCAAGGACGTGCGCACGGACAAGCGCATCGACTTTGTCGGTGGAATTCGCGGCACAGAAGAATTGGAGAGACTGGTTAACGAAGGCAAGGCCGCGGTGGCCTTTTCCCTCTATCCCACCACGATTGAAGACCTGTTGCGCGTCTCAGACGCCAACCAGATCATGCCGCCCAAATCGACCTGGTTCGAGCCAAAGTTAAGAGACGGATTACTGAGCCACGAAATTTGAAGTCAGAACCGGTGGCGACCGGGAAATCTTTCATTAATAGGAACCAATTGTGATCCGGTCGCTATCGCTCCCGATTCAGGCTTGATCACGCCAACGCTGCGAACACTTCGTTCGACAACAACGCGCCACGGGACGTTAGCTTCAGCAGGTCATGATCGAACTCAATCAAACCCGCTTCGCCAAGTCGCCGCAATTCTGACTCGTAATCTTCCCGAAGATCTCTGCCAAATCGGGCCCGGTAATTCTCTAAATCGAGTCCGCGCATGAGACGTAATCCCAGAAAGATGGATTCGGAACGCGCGTCGTCTTCATTGAGCATGGTCCGTTCGACGATTGTTGGTGCTCCGCTTTCGATCAGCGCGACGTACTTTGCTGTGTCGCGCTCGTTGGCCCAACGCCGCGTCTTCCCGTCAAACGAATGTGACGAACAGCCAAACCCGCAATACGGCGCGCCACTCCAATACTTCGAGTTGTGACGTGACGCGAATCCCGGCAGGCAGAAATTCGAGATCTCGTAGTGTTCGTATCCTGCCGCGCTCACTTCCTCGATCATGACGCCATACATCTCGCCCGCCAGATCCGGATCGGGTAAGGGACGCATCCCGCGATTGATCTGATCGGCGAGCGGCGTGCCTTCGTGCACATCGAGAAGGTAAAGCGAGAGGTGTTCGGGCCGCAGCCGCAACGCATTGTCAAGGTTCTTTTTCCAGCCGGCCATGGTCTGGTGCGGCAATCCGGCAATCAGATCAAAGTTGATGTTTTCAAATCCCGCGCGGCGTAATTCCTCGAACGTGCCGCCAATCGCCGCCGCGTCGTGCGTGCGTCCGAGCAGTTTCAATTCGCGATCGTCGAAAGTCTGCGCGCCAAAGCTCGCGCGATTGATTCCCAGGCCTCGAAAATCGCGAAGCTTCTGGGAGGACAACTCGGCTTCCCTAGCGTCGGTGTTCGAGACCGAGGCCGGATTGATTTCCAGTGTTACTTCGACATCGTCAATCAGTTGAAAGCGCTGGCGAACGGTTTTCAGAATGTTTTCGATCTGCCGAGCGGAAAGTAAAGATGGCGTCCCGCCGCCGAAGTAGATCGTGTCAATGGGATCCGGGTGAGCGACTTCTGACCAGGCGGAAATCTCTTTGATGAGTGCGTCAACGTAACGCTCAGCCAGATCGTGCTCAAACATTCCCGTCGCAAAATCGCAGTACGAGCAATGCGCGCGACAAAAAGGAATGTGAAGGTAGACACCGGCTGGAGACATGGTTTCATCCACAGATTACGCAGATTGCATAGATTGCTTCAAGTCAGATCGCTCTGCTGATTGCTTCCTATGTTCTGCTTTTATGCTGTCTGTATCGTTTGAATGCTCGCGAATCGCATCCTCTGCCTTCTTAATCGCGCATTCGCGACAATTTCTTTTTGGCATGCTGGTTGATGAGAACAAACGTGCGTGAGGCCAGTGCTTAGGCCTCAGAAACATCTTCAATCAACGAACGATGGGAGGATTCAGTAATGGCAGACGATAGAGAAAGAAATCAGGGAATGAAACAGGGTACAGGCGAAGGCACTGGCCAGCATGCGCCGGGACGCAATCCGCAGGACGATCGCGCAGCAGGCGGAAAGCAGGGTGATCAGAATCCCAATCAAGATGAACAAGGCAATAAGCCACAGGGTGACTTTGATCCAACCCGTGGCGGAGATGGCGGAAGCTACAAAGAAGGCGGACAGAACGAGCAGACCAGACGTTAACAGTGGCGCCATCCTCACCGAGGCTCACGGTGACTTCCGGAAACGGGACGTCAATCGTGAGCCTCATTGTTTTTGTGGCACAGACTTTGGTCTCTGCTACTTGTTAATCCGCTTCGTGCTCCCGCCGCCGCTGATCGATCGACTCATTCTTCTCGCAGTGAGCTCTGCCTGAGAGAACACGCGCAGAAGATTTTCACCGAGAATCTTACGGATGTCCTGTTCGCTGTAGCCTCGCTTTAACAACTCATACGTAATGTTTGGAAACATCGATACGTCACGCGCGCCTTCGGGAAAATCGTTGGCGCCGTCAAAGTCCGGACCCAGACCGACGTGATCGATGCCGGCCACTTTCACGATGTGGTCGATGTGATCGATGAGCTTCGAAAGCGGCAGAGGGGGCAGCGGATATTGCGCCTCCAGCTTGTCACTTTCTTCGGCCAGCCGTTCCGGATCATCGGCATACTTAACGGAAAGCGCTTCCTGCTGCGTCCTTAGTTTTTGGCCGCGGTCATCAGCCTGGGGACCGACCGTGTCCTTGTCGACGAAGAAACTGTAGAAGTTCACTTGCACCACGCCACCATTTTTCGCTATGCGCCTGAGCAAGTCGTCGGGAATATTTCGTGGCACATTGCTGAGCGCGCGCGCCGACGAATGCGAAGCGATCACCGGAGCCTTCGAAACATCCAGCGCGTCGCTCATCGTCTTGTCTGAAACGTGCGAAACATCCACCAACATTCCCAGGCGATTCATTTCACGCACAACCTCTTTGCCAAAATCGCTCAAGCCATTGTGTTTTCGCTCACCGCGGCCGGCGTCGGCCCAGTCATTCGTGTTGTTCCACGTGAGCGTCATGTAACGCACGCCTAAACGATAGAACTCGCGCAAGGTAGGCAGAGAATTCTCAATCGCGTGACCACCTTCGATGCCCATCAGGCAGGCAATCTTGCCCTGAGCTTTCGCGCGCCGAATATCTGCGGCCGTGGTCGCAAACATCAGCTCATTCGGGTGACGCTCAACCGCTCGATACACGGCATCGATCATGTCCAGCGTGCGCCGCGCTGCGCCGCCATGCTGAACGTACCAGGGCTTGATGTAGAGCGAAAAGAACTCGGCGGTCTGGCCGCCTTTTTTCATGCGCTCGATGTTGGTGCGATAAGGGGCGGGCGGAGTGCCCATGAGATCGAAATCATCGTTCGTCATGGTCGTGGTGATGTCGTTGTGCGTATCAACGACGATGGCGCGCCGGTGAATCGCGAGCGCGCGCTGCCACAAAGCTTCATCACGCGTTGAGCGATTTGCAGTGGGCCGACGCGGGCTCGCGGGCCGTTGCGCACTGACCGGAATTGCCATCACGCTTAGCGCGATCGCCAGTAACGCCGTTACCGAAGGTTTGAAGAGTTTTTCAGATCTCATGCGGAGAGGTTTACCACAAACCTGAATTGACGACGAAGATATTTTTGCCTCCCACAAGCCTTGACCCGGAACGGCTGGTATTGGGCAATATTCACAGTTGTCATTTGGAACAGTGGTGATAGAATAAGGCCCCCTCGCCGCTAATTCGTCCCACGGGAGTTCCTCATGTCTACCAGCTCCAGACGTGTTACCTGGTGGTTTCTTTTATTCGCCATCACACTTTATTCAGCGGTGGATGCAGTCAGCCAACCTCGGGGCGCATCTCCGAAGCCTTCGTACCAGTCAACGCCGCCGGCTGAAACATCACCGTCGCCTCAAGCGCGGGGCACCACTCAAGTCGAAACCGTTAAGTGGACCGACGTCGAGATTCTGCGCTGGATGAAGATTGGCATCCTCGTGCAGGCAATAATTTCCGTGCTCGGATTTCTGATCCTCTTCTTTCAAATCACCCAACTAAATAGAGGGATTCGCGGAGACGCTCACAGCAAGCTCTATGATCATTATCTAAAAGTGACGGAACGCCTGGCCGACGCCCCACACCTGCGACCCTACCTCTACAATTGCAAAATCCTGAACCTGGAGGCGGCCGGGTACGCTGACCTGCGTGAAGAGCTCGACATGATGTGCGAGATAATCCTGGGTCTTCTCGAGCACGCAACGGTTCAAAAGGAGAACCTTCCTGAAGATTCATGGCATGCATGTTGGGAGGCGTACACCAACGAACGGTTGGAAAAGAGTGTTGAGTTGAGAAGATTTTTTCGTGAGAATTATCGCTGGTACGCCAAATCGTTTCAGTGCGTGGTCAAAGAAAAGTTTCCCCACCTGGTTCATGACTGCAATTGCGACACCGACACAGTGATCACCCAGAACACATGTCCCGCGCCCGGCTCGTCTGTTCCCGCCACCAATTCCTGATGCTTCACCAGTCTCTTCACATCATCGACAGCTTTTATCGCTACCCGGACAGGGTGCGACAACGCGCTTTGCAGATGCAGTACTTCAAGCCCGAAGAGCTGGTTGGACTGCGAACTCAGGCCTACCAGCCGCGCGGCATCAGGCAGCGAATCGAAACCAAATTCAAAATCAAGATCAAATACTGGGAAGAAGACCTCAACGCGATCGAAGCCTCGAACGGCGTGTTTTTTCGCTCGCTCGCGAAAGGCGCACACGCCGAAAGAGTTGGCATCCATTACGACGATCCGCCGCATTGGATGATGCTGCTGATTTACCTGACGCCGAATGCGTCGGTCGACGCAGGCACGTCCTTGTGGCGTCACCGGCGCACTGGCTTAATCGCGAGACCGACGCAGAGAGATGCGAGGGCGCGGGGCACCACCGTAAAAGAACTGGAAGCGATCCTGGACCGCGATGGCTGGAATAAGCGGCGCTGGGTCGAGATCGATCGTATTGGCAATATGTTCAACCGGGCAGTGATGTTTCCTGGCGGCTTTTTTCATTCCGCTACCAGACACTTCGGTAACAACATGCGGAATGGACGCCTGTATCAGGCTTTTCATTTTCCGGCAACGTTTATCTAATCCATTTCAGGAGTGATTATCGAGAGCTGCGCACGATCCGCTCGAGCGCGGCAATAAAGGCATCGACGTCGGCCGGTGTGGTATCGAACGAAGTCATCAATCGCACTTCGGATTTCTTTTCATCCCAGACGTAGAAAAAATATTCCTTCATCAGCGGCGCAATCCATTGCCCCGGCAGCCGCGCAAACACCGCGTTCGCCTCAACCGTTCTGGTTTTTATGCGCGGAAACTTCTGCAGTTTGTGCTCGAGTCTGCGGGCCATGGCGTTGGCGTGCTGCGCATTCTTCTTCCATAGATCGTTCGATAGCAACGCGAGGAATTGGGCCGAGATAAAACGCATTTTAGAAGGCAACTGCATGCCCTGCTTGCGGATGAACTTAAAGTCGGGCGCCGGACATCGCCCGAAAAAGACAACCGCTTCGCCGTATAGCATGCCGTTCTTGGTGCCGCCAAAGGAAAGCACATCCACACCCGCGTCTGTGGTAAATGTTTTAAAGCTAACGTTGAGGCTGGCGGCGGCATTTGCGATACGCGCGCCGTCCATATGCAACAGCATATTGTTGGCATGCACAAAGTCCGCAAGCCCGGCGATTTCGCGCGGAGTATAGATTGAGCCCAGCTCGGTGGTTTGCGAAATCGAAACCACACGCGGTTGCACGTGGTGCTGATCACCGATGTCTTTGAGCTGGTCCTTCACGTCCTGCACGGTGAGCTTTCCGAAATTGGTTGCGACGGGAAGTAGCTTGCAACCCGTGTGAGCTTCCGGAGCGCCACACTCATCGACATTAATGTGCGCCGTTTCGGCGCAAATGATTGACTGAAAAGGTCGCGTCACCGCCTTTAACCCGAGCACGTTCGCGCCGGTGCCGCCAAAAACAAAATACACATCGATCTCTGGGCCAAAGAGTTCGTGAAATCTCTCGATGGCGGTCGTAGTGTATGGATCATCGCCATAGGCGACGACGTGACCAGAGTTAACGGCATGTAGTGCTTTTAGAATGTCGGGATGAATGCCGGCGTTGTTGTCGCTGGCAAAACCACGTTTCAGTTTCAGGCGCCGGATCATCCTGGCGCGGATCATATCGCAGGTTATCCCGCGCGAGAAGATTCCCTGACAAACAGGAAGAGGAACACACGGGTGCGGCCGTGTGGCGAGCCACATGGAGTAAGGCTGCTAACGGTGTAACTATTCATTTGTGCGAAAGCTGCGTTGGTACATCCTCTGCGTCTTGTTGACATTCAGCCTGGGCGGGATTGCCGCGCGTGTTGCCAGACGCTCTCAACAAGTCGCTTCTGGTCCGCTGGTTCCCGGCGAAGCGGAGCTTAGGGCGCCTCTGCCATCCTGCGAGCGGGAAGCCCAACTACCAATCAGGATCAAAACGCTGCTGGATCGAAATTATCCCGGCTGGCGACTCCACCAGGTCACTCAAGAAGATTGCGAGTGGGTAAAGATGACGCGTGGCAAGTTTGCTTATCCGCAAATCGTTCAGGGAGACTTTGATGGTAACGGCCGGCTGGATTACGCGCTGCTAATCGACTATTACACCGACACCGATGACAGAACGCTTGACCTCCCGCCCACCGTTTACATCATCGCTTTCCTGGCGGCCAGCAATCGTTACGTGATGAAGGTTGTCAGCCGACAAGGCGCGGACTATTTGATCATGATGCCTAAGGGCGCTGAGGACTATGACTACGAAGCGCAGCGCGACTTCACCTACGCACTCGACACCATCCTCTCGGCAGAGGGAATGGGCGGAATGTCTTTCTTGTTTGAACACGGAAAGTTTCGACCCATCGTCACCAGTGACTAGGAAACGCGGGCTGGTGACATCAGTCGGTGCGGCTGCCCGTGGCCAAAGACCAGAGAATTGGCGTAGTACTCGCTGGCCGTGAAGATTGAAACCGAGGATTGAGCTAGAATCATGTCCATGTCCATTCTGATCGCTGAAGACAATGTGGCCCAACGGGCTTATCTGCGCGAGATCCTCGAGCGCGACTTCCCGGCCCATCAACCGGTGATTGAAGCCGGTGACGGTGAGGAAACAGTAAAGCTCGCGCTGCAGGAACGGCCCGAAGTTTGTATTCTCGACATCCAGATGCCCAAGCTTTCGGGCGTGAAAGCCGCACGCGCCATCTGGCGCGACTTTCCCACGGCGCGCATCATTTTCTGGACGCAGTTTCCGCACGAAATCTACATCAACGAGATTCGCAAGATCGTTAAGCTGGTGGATCCGCCGCCGGCATACGGCTTTATTCATAAGAACAATCCTGAGTCGCGCTTTCTTCGTTTTGTCGCCGCCGTGCTCGAAGACGGCGCCGACATGATCGATCCGGCGTTCAAGGATTCATTCAAGCGTCCGTTGCTGACTGAGTTCGAAGCCGAGGCGCTCTATTTTCTCGCGCTGGGTTTGTCGAACTGGGCCATCGCGCGAAAGTGCAGTCTGAGCCTGCGCGGTGTTGAGAGTCGTTTGGCCACGCTCTACGAAAAACTTTTCGTGTCCCTTCCCGAAGGCACGCCGCACGAAGCTTATGAAAAGCTGGCCTACAACGTGCGCACCCGCGCGTTCTTTGAAGCACTACGGCGCGGCCTGCTGAACAACGACGAGTTGGAAAAGGCTTCGGCCGATCTCGAAGGTTGGATCGAGCGCGACCGGAAAAGGTTTATCGACGAGCAGAAGCGGGAAGCGGGTAAGGCTAAGCGATAGATGCCGTGAAAGTTGCAATACAGCGCGGCCCGAAGGGCCGAAATGTAATAGCCACGCCCGTGAGGGCGTGGTTTAGTTATCTTTGGTTTCAAGCTGAGCGCCGAAGGTGCGACATTAATTCAGTCCGGTCCGTCGGACCTATTACTCAATCCGATAACATCCAGACCCCGGCCGCACGGCCCGGGCTATTTCATCACGGCCCTGCGGGCCTCAAACTACGGGGCTCTGCCGCAGCACAGTGTGGTGAGGCGTTGCCTCGCCGTGGGACCTTTTGGTTTTTTCTACTCACGGCTTACTGCTTACTGCTCACTTTCGGGCTGCTGCCCACTGTCGCTTCTCAAAACGCGACGCAGCCACCGCAACCGGTAGCCTCGCCTACGCCGTCGCCGACTCCATCGCCGTCGCCTTCACCGACGCCGCCGCCCAACTTGCATCAATGGGGTGCGGTCACTTCGTTTCATGGTTTGCCGTCCGACCGCACACATGCGATCGCCCAAACCGAATTTGGCGTGACCTGGTTCGCTACTGATGGCGGTCTCGCGCGTTATGACGGGCGCCGCACCAACGCTATCAATGCCGATGGGTTGCCTCCGGGCCGTGTGTTAGTGCTGAAGACTGACGCATCGGGAGCGCTTTGGATCGGCACTGACAATGGCGCCGCATGGATGTGGAATGGAAAGTTTCATCCGGTGGCGGAAACCGCCGGCAAAGTGATCACCGCGATCATCACGCCTGAGCGTAACCGCGCGATCATGGCCAGTGAGAGTGGCCAGATTTTCGATTGTCGTGCGGATCGCAGCGCGGGAAATTCGGCGCAGGCTGGTCAAGGTGCGCCTGATCTGACCCTTCGAGTGCAGGCAATTCCCAGCCAGCCACTGCAAAGCGCCGACCGGGACCAGCCGGGCCCACTCAAGATCACCAGTCTCGCGCTCGTGCATGACAAACTCTTTGCCGGCACTCAAAGCCGGGGGCTGCTTCAGATCGAAAACGGCGAAGCGAAAGAAGTCATCGCCAAGCCGCGCAGCTTTTTTATCAATGCTCTGGAAACCGATACGAAAGATCGGCTCTGGGTCGGCGCGCGCACTCGCCCCGAAGACAGTGGACTTTTTGACAGTAGCGAACCACTGAAGCCGATCAAGTCTGCTGCCGGCACCGGGCCAGTCATGGCGATCGCCCGCGGCGCGCACGAAGACATTTGGGTAGCCACGGATGGCCATGGCGCTTTTCATTTTCAGGACGGAAAAGCTGCCGAGCATTTTACTTTTGTAGGCACCGGCGGCGCCTTGCGTTCTGATCATGTCTTTTCCGTCTTTGTCGACGCAGAAGAAGTCGTGTGGTTCGCGACTGACAAAGGCGTCTGCCGGTACGATCCTCATGCCGCGCGCACGGAAACTATTTCGAACGATGCGAATGCCAATTATGTGCGCGCTCTCTGGCGAAGTTCACGGGGCAATCTGGTGGCCGGCACCAACTCCGGGCTTTATCTGAATGACGCAGCCAAAAAACTTTGGAATGAAGTGGGCGAGATTGGACGGCGAATTGTTTACGCGCTCGGTGAAGATCAGAATGGCCGCCTGCTGGTGGCCACCTCGAGCGGCCTGTTTGCTTCCTCAGCCGGCAGCGATGAAGCACTGACTCGAATCTCGCCGCCAACCGAAAAGTTGCCCCAGGGCGACAGCGTGCGCGCGATCACGAACGTCGACGGAACGATATACATCGCCACATATGGTTATGGAGTCGAAAAACTCGAGGGCCCGCAACGAACTTTGGTTTGGCCCGACTCCGGCGCCGACAATCAACTACGTGAGGTCACGGCCCTCGGACGAGATCCAAACGGTCGCCTGGCGATTGGCACCGCGAGTGGCAACTTATTTTTTTGGGACGGACGGCAGGCGACGAGCGACGCTGCTTTCGACAAGCTGAAAGGCGAAGCCATTTGGTCCATGCTCGCCGACAACAACGGCCTATGGCTGGCGAGCGCCCGAGGACTTTACTTCTATCAGGGCGGACAACTTCGCGAAGCGGTCCCGGGGGTCAACGCGCGGGCCGTTTCCTTAAGTGCGGACAACGCGCGCGCGGGACAGGTCTGGTGCGCCACCTCGGGCAGCGGCTTGTCGCGCGTCTCGCTTGATGATCAATTTGGGGCGATCGTCTCGCGTTGGGACATTGAGCAAGGCCTGCCTTCGCAACGAGTGTTCGCGGTCCTGTCGGAAAAAGCGCCGGACGGCAGTGAAAGTGTGATTGCGGGAACAAATCGGGGCGTGGTCCGTTACGAACCGAGTCAAGCCAAACCGACAGTACTGCCCGCGCGTATTATCAGCCAGCGCATCCATCAACAAAGCGAGCTCGCCGCGGGTTTGCAACTCGACTATCCACAGAACAGTTTGCTGCTTGATGTAACGGCGATTAGCAGCCGCACTTTCCCCGAACAATTTCAGTATGCGTTTGCGCTTTATGACGGCTCGGGCAAAATCATCCGGCAGAAACTTTCGCACGATTCGCAGTTCGCGATGGAACAGTTGGCGCCGGGCAAGTACAAAGTTGTCGCGCGCGCTTTGACCAAAGACCTGACCCCGGCCAACCCGCTCTCATTTGAATTTTCGGTGGCGCGCGCGCCGTTTCCCTGGACGTCGACCGCGCTGGGGATTTTGCTTTTGCTCGCCATCATCGCGTTGGTGTGGGGGTATGTGCAGAACCGGCGCATTCATCGCACCAGCGCTGAACTTGCTTCCACCAATCGCGAGTTGGCTGACGCGCGGCTTCAGCTCGCCAACGAGACGGAAACCGAACGTCGCCGCATCGCGCGCGACCTGCACGATCAGACGCTCGCCGATCTGCGTAACCTGGCTTTGCTGGTGGATCGTTTGCCCGCGAGTGGTGGACAAGAGCGTTTGAACCGCGCGCCTTCCGCGCCGACGGCTTTACGTTCCGAGATCGAATCAATTTCTCAGGAAGTGCGCCGCATCTGCGAAGACCTCAGTCCCTCGGCGCTGGAGAATGTGGGTTTGTCGGCTGCGTTGCAGTTTGCCCTGGCGCACGCGGTCGAGCATGCCGCGCCGGATTGTAAGTTTGAATATGAATTTGCCTGTGACGATGCGCTCGATGAAAAACTCAACCTGACTTCAAGCACGCAAATTCAGATTTATCGCATCGCCCAGGAAGCTTTGAGCAACATCTGTCGTCACGCGCACGCGAAGCACGTTAAGATGGCGGCCACGATTCCCAGGGCCAGCGAATTTGAATTGAGCATCGCCGACGATGGCCGGGGTTTTGATGAAGGCGATGCCAAGCGGAAGCCCGGCCGGGGTGTGGCTAACATTCGCGCACGCGCCAGCATGATTGACGCCGCGGTCGAATGGAAGAAACTTAACGGCCGCGGCACGACATTCAGGTTGATCAAGAAGGACGCGACGCTGGATCAAAGAAACGAGCGATGACGGTCGAGAAATTTCTCAAAATCAGTCCTGAAGTCTCGGCGGCGCTGGCGACCAACCGGCCCGTGGTGGCGCTTGAATCAACGGTGATTGCGCACGGTCTGCCGCGGCCGCAAAATCTCGAAACCGCACAGCGCCTGGAAGAAATCGTGCGTGAGATGGGCGCCACTCCCGCGACCATCGCCGTGATTGAAGGAAGCCTGTGTGTGGGTTTGGATGCCGAGCAGGTTGCCTTTCTCGCGAACCACGACGATATCAAAAAGCTGAGCACTCGCGATCTCGCTATCGCGGTGGCGCACCGCTGGAATGGCGCCACCACCGTAGCTTCGACCATGTGGATTGCGCATCGTGCGGGAATCAAGGTCTTTGCCACCGGAGGGATTGGCGGTGTGCATCGCGGCCCACTGCCCGACATTTCCGCCGATCTCCCCGAGCTGGCGCGCACGTCAATGATTGTGATTTGTTCAGGCGCGAAAATTATTTTGGATCTGCCCGCTACGCGTGAAAGGCTCGAGACAAATGGAATTACCGTGGTCGGTTATGGCTGCGACGAGATGCCCGCGTTCTATTCGCGGCAAAGCGGCTTGCCCATCGATGTGCGATGCGATTCACCGACCGACGTCGCACAACTTTTCCGGACGCAACGCGCACTTGGGTTTCAATCGGCCTTGCTGGTGACTGTACCCGTTCCCCCAGAGCACGAGGTTGAAAACTCACTGCTGAAGAGTGTACTCGAGAGTTCGCTGGCCGAAGCTGAGGCGCAAAAGATCTCGGGTCGCGAGCTGACGCCGTTTCTGCTCTCGCGCATGTCTGAAGCCAGTCACGACGCCACGCTGCATGCCAACATCGCGTTACTGGAAAACAACACACGCGTCGCCGCGGGAATTGCCCTGGCGCTGCGCTTCACATAACTCAAGAACCCGCGGATCCAAATTTCTGGATCAGTCTGCAAAAACTTTTTTCTGCGAAAACGACAACCAACCTCAAACGGTTTTCATCTCACGCGCAATCACGATGCACTCTCCCCAGTCTCGCGATTGAATTCTGCAAGCAATAGTTTTGTAGAAAGCTCAGTTCCAATTCTCGCGCGCCGCGCGCCTCCTCAGGCCGACGCAGTTTAGTCACGACAGTACGTTGTCAGCAGAGCAGAGTTATCTGTGCGTCGTTGAAGTGTGTGCAAAGGTTTACCACTAAGGAGGCAGTCATGAGCCGCAAACGGCTTTCCATCTTCCTGTTTTGCCTGGTCGCCTCGCTCATCATTCTGGCGCAGGGGACGCGCGCCGGTCTGACCCTTCGAGTAAACGAACCAGCGACGACACTCCTTTTCACCGGACATAAGACGAAGGTCGTGCTCGCGCTTGAAAATTCCACCGGTGCGGTGGTGGACCAAAAAATTCAACTTGAGCTGATCGACCCTAAGAACGTCGTCCGCGCCACCAGCGCCCGGGTCGAGTCAATTGGTCAGGGCCATCAGAAGCTGCAGTCCATCCTGGATTTCGATGTGACTGCACTTAACCCAGCTGAGAAGAGAGAACTGCCCTGGTACCGGCTGCGCTATCGACTCGAGAGCACGCAATCGCCTCCCACCAATTCGGCCGACGGCATTCTTTCGCTTTCGGAAATTACGCCCGACTTTATCGAGATACGCGTAGCCGCCGCTGAGATGGCCCATGAAGCGATGCGTTACCGGGCCCGTGTTCAGGCAATTCAGCTGATCACCAGGAAGCCGTCGCCGGGAGTTCACGTTGAAGGTGTGCTCACTCTCGAGACTGATGACGATGGAGGCGGAGTAAAACTGCGGGCGGCCGGGACCACTGACGCGAGTGGTTATGTGACCCTGTTCTTTGATTTGCCGGCGCGCTTCCCTGAATTCCCACACAACTTGCAGCCCGCCGGTGGGTCGATCAAGGTGACCGCTCAACGTGGCGGACTGACTGCCGAAGCTGAGAATCAAGTCTTGGTCGATCAATTTCCGCGCATACTGCTCAGCAGTGATAAGCCACTGTATCAACCTGGTCAGCAGTTGCACCTGCGCGCGCTGGTGTTGAGCCCTACAAAACATGCGCTCGCCGATCAGAACGTTTTCTTTCGAGTCGCGGATCCGGAAGACTCGGTCCTCTTTCGTGAAACTGTCAAGAGTTCGCGCTTTGGAATTGCCAGTGTTGACTGGGTGATTCCCGAGAATGTACGGCTGGGAGATTACTGGGTTAAGGTCGCGTTGGGACCGGACGAAGACTCAAGCCACGAGTATCTCAAGTTGCGGATTAGCCGTTACGAGCTGCCCAACTTCTCAGTCAGGGTCGAACCGGACCACGCTTACTACCTTCCGGCACAGAACGCCGAAGTCAAAGTGAGCGCCGATTACTTGTTCGGCAAGTCCGTTACTCGGGGTCATGTGCGCGTTGCGCGCGAGGTTGAGCGCGAATGGGACCATCGGGAACAAAAATGGAACATCGAGGAAGGTGACAAGTACGAAGGCGAGACTGACATCAACGGGGTCTTCGTAGCGCGCGTAAACCTGGCCGACGATCACGACGAGCTTGTCGACGACGATTATCGCGTTTTCAAAGACGTCACCTACACCGCCTACTTCACAGATCCCACCACCAACCGGACCGAACAGCGACGTTTCAATCTGCGGGTCACCCGTAATCCCATTCACGTATATGTAATCAGGACTGACGGCAAACGCACGCTGAGTTCAAAATTACCAATCGAGTTCTATGTCTCGACGTTCTATGCCGATGGCACACCGGCGCGCTGTCGAGTCAACATCGGTTTGAAGCCCGATGACAGCGAGCAGACCGGCCGCCGGTTAATGACGGTGCAGACCAATCGCTACGGCGTAGCGAAGGTGAGCGGATTGCGTTTGCCCTCCGACACTCTCGATGACGATGTCGAATTGCAGGTGAATGCACGCGACGCGAAGGGAAAATCCGGTTTTCACGAGGAAGAGTTCGATCTCGATGAAGATCGGGACGAAGTCCGGATCGCTACCGACAAATCACTCTATCGTCCGGGTGAACCGATTGTGGCGTCGGTCACGTCGACCATTCCGGACGCGAAGGTGGTTGTGGACGTCGCTCGGGATTCTGTCGTCTTGCATTCGCAAACGGCCCGTCTGAGCGGCGGACGAGCCGTGATTGAAATTGCTTACCGGGCGGAATTCAAAGATCGCCTGAATATCGCGGCGTACACGGATTTCGCCGACAGCGAAGGACTGATTAGCAGCCGGACAATCCTGTTTCCGCGTGATCGCGAATTAAGGGTCGACGCGCAAACTGAAGCGACCAGCTACCGGCCGGGCGAAGAAGTTGCCATCAATTTTCGCGTTCGTGATCAGAAGGGCGCCGCGGTCAGCGCTTTGGGTCTGACAATTGTCGACAAGGCCGTCGACGAGAGATTTCGCACCGACGGCGAAATGGGCAGTCGTTCCTATGGGTTTTGGGGATCGATCAGCAATGTTTTGGGAAACGACGATCAGATTGCCGGCGTGACGCTACGCGATCTCGAACGCGTGAACATGGCCCGCGCGGTACCGACGGATTATGAGTTACTCGCTGAAATACTTCTCAACCAGACTTACGAATATCGCCCGGTGTTTTTTGAAGCCGAGGATTATGCAGTCCATCAGCAAAGTGTCTTTGATAGCCTCACCAGATTGCAGATCTCACCTGTGCGAGAGGCACTGGCCACTCACTACGCGGCCACTCGCGAATATCCTGGTGATGAGTTGCGCCTGCAATCGCTCCTGACGAGCGCGGCTATCGACCTGCATGCGCTCCGCGATCCCTGGGGCATTCCATACCAGCCTGCGTTCACGATTGATAAGGTTGCGGACGTACTAAGTTTCCGGAGCGCCGGCGCCGACAAACATTTTGGCACTGATGACGATTTCTCAGTCGAGAGTAACCGGTGGGCCTACTTTCTTCCGGTGGGTGAAGCCATAAACAACACCGTCCGCAAGCACCATGAGACTACCGGAGGATTCATCCGCGATTTTGAAACCCTGCGATCGGAAAGCGCAACCAGAGGTTTCGACCTGCAGGCGTTACGCGATCGCTGGAGCCACCCATACCGCTTTACCTTCGAAATCGATCAAACCAATTTTGTGATTAAAGTGAGCAGCAGTGGGCCTGACGCCAGGTTCGAGCAGCAATCCTCTTCCTGGTATTACTACGCAGGTGACGACTTTTTGGTCTGGACATCAACAATTGATTACTTCGCGGAGGCGCGCGCGAAAATTAATGCGATCCTCGAAGATCAACTCAAGAACAAGAATCACTTTCCACAAAACGAGCAGGAGTTGTCCGCGGCGTTACGCGATTCAGATTTCCCGGAGTGTAGTCTTCAGGACGCCTGGGGCCATCCTTACTACGCTACGTTTGCCACCCAACCGTATTACTCAGATCGTGTCCGCATTGAGAACCGGGGAAGGTTTGGGGATCCTCAGGCCGAGCGAGTGTATGTGACGCCAGTGACTGCGAGAGCCGCGACGATTTTTCTGCGCAGTGCGGGGGCCGACGGCAAGGTTGGGACGGCTGATGACTTTAGCGTCGCTAATTTCTCTGGGGTCATCACCGAACAAGCCGCCGGCGAGACAAAACCGAAAGGCAAAAGCGCGCCTCTGGTCCTCTCCGGAACGAATGGCGCCATCAGCGGCATCATCACTGATCCGAATGGAGCAGTTATCCCAGGGGCCACCATCACGGTCACCAGTTCGACGGATTCTCAAGTCCGCACAACCACCAGCAATGACGCCGGATTTTACAGTGTGGCCAATCTCTCTCCCGGTATTTATCAAGTTTGTGTGGAAGCCGCCAACTTTAAGTCGGCGGTGGTCACTGACGTGACAGTTGGCTCTTCCACCATTGTCGACGTCAATATTGTTTTGCAAGCCGGAAGTGTCAGTGAGACGGTTACCGTGAGCGCGTCCGCAGAACAGGTCCAAACAAATTCTACGGACTATAATCTTAGTCGACTTGTTAAGCTGCCGGCGAAAGTGATCGTTGCTCGCGGCCGCCAATTCCAGCTCGTGACTAAATCAGGATCGGGCCCATCCTCAACCCCACGCTTGCGCGAATACTTTCCCGAAACGCTGCTGTGGCAGCCTTCTCTGGAAACGGACAGTCAGGGGCGGGCGCAGCTCAAATTCAAACTCGCCGACAACATTACGACCTGGAAGATGTCGGTGATCGGCTCAACCGAAGATGGACAGATCGGCACCGTCGAAAAAGAGATCAAAGCCTTTCAGCCGTTCTTTGTTGAGCACGATCCGCCGCGCATTCTTACCGAAGGCGATGAGATCTCGCTGCCGGTGGTGGTGCGCAACTATCTCGAGCGGCCACAACCAATCAATCTCGAGATCAAGCCGGAAAGTTGGTTCGCATCGCTCGGGCCGGTAACGAAGCGCTCAACGGTGGCCTCGGGCGACGCGACACGAGAAACATTTGATTTCCGCGCTACTTCATCCGTCAAAGACGGCAAGCAACGCATTACAGTCACCGGCGTGGATGCAAATGACGCGATTGAAAAGCCTGTGACCGTTCATCCCGACGGTGAAGAGCGATCACTAACTGCCAGTGACATCGTCAGCGCTCACGGGGTAATCAATCTGGATATTCCAGCCAACGCGATCGCGAATTCAGTGCATGCCGAACTGAAGATTTATCCAAATCTTCTCGCCCACGTCTCCGAAAGCGTCGAAGGCATCATGTCTCGGCCGCATGGTTGCGGGGAACAGACTATCTCTTCAAGTTATCCCAGCCTCCTGTTGCTGAAGCACTACCAGAAGACCGGACAGGACTCGCCCATGCGCGCTAAAGCACAACAATATCTGCGTCAGGGCTACGAACGTCTCTTGAATTATCGCGATGGCAGCGGTGGATTCACTTACTGGGGGCACGGTGAGCCGGATCTCGCTCTCACTGCTTATGCCTTGAGATTCCTCACCGAAGCGCGAACCTTGATCGAGGTCGACGAAAAAGTGATCGATGAAGCTGCGTCATGGCTTGCTAAACAGCAACGCGCCGATGGCAGCTGGAGCACGCACGATATTGGAAGCAATGCTGAAGACAAGACGCGCGTGGCCATCCTCACGGCTTACGTGGCGCGAGTACTGGCGATGTCCGCCGCCGCGGACAAGACGCGGGGCGACAAGTTGGCGGCTGCTTCTGTGAAGCGCGCGCTTAGTTACTTGTCGGGGCCAGTTGAGAAAGTCGACGAGCCATACCTGATCGCCTCATACGCTCTCGCAGCCATCGAAGCGCATGAGGATGCGCAAGCCGCCCGGGCCATCGTCAGATTGCGCGCGCTGGCTCACGAAGAATCCGGCGCCCATTACTGGTCGCTGGAGACGAACACACCTTTCTACGGCTGGGGATCGGCGGGAAGGATCGAGACTACTGCGCTGGCGTTGCAGGCAATCGCCCGCGTCGACCGCAACTCGCAAAATGATCGACTGGTGCGTGGCGGGATCCTGTTTCTTCTTAAACAAAAAGACCGCTATGGAGTTTGGTATTCAACGCAGGCGACGATCAATGTCCTCGATGCTCTGCTCGCTCTGCTGGCTGTTGATGTCGCTGCAAGTCGAGACAATACTTCATCCGCTGAAGTCACAGTCAATGGAACGGGTCTTCCGGCTGTCCAGTTGCCGGCTAATCAGTTGAATGGTCCGATCACGATCGACCTGTCCGGGTTTGTCCGCGCCGGGCGCAATAAAGTGGAGTTGACACATGGGGGCGAAAGCTCACCCGCGTCGGTCCAGGCCGTGGCCACCTATTACGTTCCCTGGCAGGACGCTGCGCAATCCGGCATGACCACCCAGGGTTCAAGCAGCCTGCGACTGGTCACGCGTTTTGACAAGACTGAAGCCAAAGTCAGCGATGAGATCACTTGCCACGTGGAAGCTGAGCGCATTGGCTTTCATGGTTACGGCATGATGTTGGCCGAGATTGGATTACCACCAGGCGCTGATATTGACCGAGCTTCGCTTGATAAGGCGATGGCAGAATCTGACTGGAGCATCGACCAGTATGACATCCTGCCTGATCGCGTAGTGGTCTATCTTTGGCCGCGCGCCGGTGGTTCGAGTTTCGACATCAAGTTCAAACCGAGATTTGGACTGAAGGCGAAGTCAGCGGCTTCGGTGGTCTATGACTACTACAATCCGGAGGCGCGCGCGACTGTCGCGCCCACCAGATTTATGGTCAAGTAGTCGCTTACGGATGGCCCTGCAGCAACTGCTTGCAAAAGCGCTTGGCGACTTTTCCGGCCACGGTGCCGCCGAGCGAACTTACTTTTCCCCCAGCCAGCACGGTATCCGTGCGGACGTCGACGGCCGAGTAAACGTACTTGGTCAAGAGGTCGTGCCGCAATTCGAGAACGATGTCCGCATCATTTCGATCGCGAGTGATAACCAAATTCAGTTGCTTGAACTCAGGCCGTTTCATGAGTTTTTCTTCCACGACCGCGCCGCGCACCAGCAAGGCTTCTGATTTCACAAATACTCTTCGCTCCAATCGCTCCGGCGAGGCGACAGCCCGCATCGTCGGGTTTTGGGTAAAGCCGGTGGTCGCCACAAGCGCCAATAAAAGGGCGGCGCCAATCAATCGTCTGTTCAGTGTTTTCATAATCTGTCTTTCCATGTCCATTTCAATTTTCTGGATAGTCTTTCAAAAATTTTCTGAGCTTTAACAACCGGGTCTCAACAAGCCGCATCTCAGCGACAAAATAAGCCGCGACTCTCGACGCTTACCGAATAGCAACAGGAGTCAGGCAGCCCGTTCGAGCGCCTCCTCAGGTTCGATGGACAACCAGAGCAAGCCCAGTGCCGGAACATCGGTTCCGGTTTGGTGGTCTAAGTCTGTGCGAAAAACTTAAGAGCTTCTCCGCAGGATTTCCGATCAAGCTCGAGAAAGTTGAAAGGGGCCTAGCCGTGTCAAAGCCGATCAGTTCTTTCAACCGAATGAAAATTGCTGCACCCTGCGATGCCGACTGGGAGTCGATGGCCGGTAATGATCAGGTGCGTTTTTGTGAGCACTGCAACCTGCACGTTACCGACTTGTCGAGCCTGTCGCGCAGGGACGCCATGGAACTGGTGGCGCGTTCGCAGGGTCGGATTTGCGTGCGGTTCATACCAACACCCAGCGGCGGTGTGCTTACGCGAACTTTGCCGGAAAAGCTCTATCGCATTCAGCGGCGGGTGTCGCGTATCGCGGCGAGCGCCTTCACCGCTACGCTCAGCATTTCCAGCGCAATGGCCCAGAGCCCGGGTTCTTCATCTTCCGATCAAGTAACGGAAGCGGTTCAGCGGGTTCAAACCGAGGGACGGCGCGAAATCACCGATCAATTCAAGGCTGGTATCGAGGGTGTCGTGAGAACTGAGGAAAACTCACGGATTTCGAATGCGACTGTGGTACTGGTCGATCGGGAAACCGGCGAGGAGCGAACCGCGATTTCTTCAGGATTCGGCCGATATGTTTTTGAGTCATTGCCCGAAGGCGATTACATGCTGTGGGCGAGAAAGCCCGGGTTGAGAACCAGCAGGGAAACCATCAACGTCCCATCAAACACGACCATTCACACCGAGCTCGTGATGCATGAACCAGCGATGCTGTTCGGAGAAACTATGGGGGCGATGTCGATTGTCGCGGAGCCTGAAGATCTTCTCTTCAAAGCCATCTCGGAAAACGATGTGGCCAGCGTGCAGCAAATGGTCGTGGCGGACTCGCAATTGAACCGGGCAGATCGGCGTTACGGGATGTCGCTCTTAACCCAAGCCGTGAAGAACGGCAATCGGGAAATCGTTTCGACGTTGTTGACCTTCGGGGCTGATGTCAATCTCAGAGACGGCAATCAACGGACTCCGCTGATGTACTTGTCTGAGAAGGCCACACCTGAGTTGCTGCGTGATCTGCTTTCCATGGGCGCGCGACTCAATGCCCGCGATGAATATGGCGCGAGCGTTTTGATGAATGCCGCGGAATACAATCCGCCTCGAATCCTCAGGGACATGATCGAAGCGGGCGCCCAGGTTAACTCTCGCGATAGCTCTGGCGAAAATTGTCTGTTCCGCGCGGCCCGAACCAACACTGCTGAATCGATCATCTTGTTGTTGGAAGCCGGTGCGGACATGGAAGTCAGAAACGAGGACGGTGAAACCGCGTTGATGTCGATGGCTGCGAGTGGGAACCTGGCCAACTTTCAGACTCTGATTGCGCGCGGCGCGGATCGAAATGTGCGGGCTGAGGATGGACGAACCTTGTTAATGTTCACGGCAGTGAATGAAGATCCACGACTCGCAAAGTCGCTGGTTGAGTCGGGCGAAGACGTTAACGCGAAGGATCTCGAAGGCAACACCGCGCTCATGTACGCGGCGATGACCGGGCACTCAGAGACAGTCGCGTTACTCTGTTTAGCCGGCGCAGATCCGGACAAGAAGAACAGCGATGGCGAGACCGCGCTCATGAAAGCAGTGTCCGCGAATGACCTTGAATGCGTTCAGGAATTATTGAAAGCCGGCGCCGATGTCAGAAAGAAAAACCCGGAAGGCAAAACTGCGCTGGCACTGGCTCGAGAGTCTGAGCATGACGAGATCATCGAGTTGCTGAAGTCGCGCGGCGCACCTTGATCCGAATCGCTCTCTAACCGCCCTACGCCTTCACACCTTCAACCACGCTGAACGGCGACTCGGTCGGCACAATGCGCGTCAAGCGAAAACCTGCGGCTTCGTAGAGTTCGCTAAACTCCTTCTCGGTACGTTCGCGTCCGCCGGTCATCACCAGCATGTTGAGATCGATGAACTTGCTGAAATGCATTTCGTTCCCTCGCGGCACCACCGCTTCAACCAAAATCAACTTTCCGTTTTCCGGCAGGGCGCGGTGACAGTTCCTCATGATCGTAATCGATTGCTCGTCGGTCCAGTCGTGGAGAATCCACTTCATGATGATCGCATCACTGCCCGAGGGAACTGACTCGAAGAAATCTCCACCAACCAGTTGGCAACGATCGGCAAAGCCCGACCCTTCGATTGAGCTTCGCGCGCCTTCGATCACCGTGGGCGCGTCGAACAGAATCCCATGCATCTCTGGATTGAGTTTTAGAATTGAAGTCAGCAAGTGGCCGTGTCCCCCGCCGACGTCCATCAACGTTTTAATGCCGGCGAAACTGTAAGCCGCGTGCAAAGTCTCAGTCGCCTGGTCGGTCATGCCGCTCATTGAGTTGTTGAAGATTTGGGCGTTCTCAGGGTGTTTGGCGAAGAAGTCCCAGACTTCAGTCTTGAAGGCGTGCGCGAAAGCGATCTCGCCCGTGCGCACGCTGTGAAGCACTTCGCCCCAGGCCGGGTAATGTTCTTCACCGAGCTCGCTCATCGCAAACCAACGCAACGACCCCAGGACGTCCGTGCGCAGCGTTTCCGACAACGGCGTATTTCCAAAGCGGCCATCGTCGTGCGTAAGCACATTGACCGCAGCCAGCGCACGCAACAAACGAAATAATGACGGCGCGTGAGTTTGCGTCGCCGCAGCCAGATCAGCGGCAGTCATCGGCCCCTCTTTTAGTAAATCAGGAATCCCCAACTTGGCGGTCACATAGACACATCGTGAAATCCAAAAACCGGAAATCAGTTGCAGCATGGCCAGCGGCGGCGGCGTTTCTTTCGTTTGCGCAGTTGCGTTCATCGTTTCCCCTTTTTCAAATGTTTCCGCATTCGGCCATGTTACTCAAGCGCCAATGGCACGGGCAACCGCCTCGGAGTAAATGACGGGTTCGGTGTCACACTGCGAGATGTGTTAAGCTCAGCTTCACGCAACAATAAGATTTGAAATAGGAGAGAAATCATGGCTGACGAAGAGACCTGTAAGAACCCTCCGTGTTCATGTCCACCACAACCAGACGGGAAGTACTGCAGCGCGTCGTGCGAAGGCACCGGCGACACGATCGAACTCGATTGTGACTGCGGTCACGAGGCCTGTTCGGGAAATTTCTGAGACCAACAGAAGACCCGACCGCCAGGGAGGGTGTGTTTGTCTGTGAGCGAAACACTCTACGTAACGGTCGGGTTACTGCAGTCTCTACCGCTGGCGTTTCGCGATCACACCGCGCAGATGCTCAGCCATCGCGGGATCCAGACTGCGAAGTCTCTGTAATTGCTCCTGCGCCTTTCGCGCGTCACCTAATACCAAATAGCTGATCGCAAAATTGTAGTAGAAGGAAGGGTCGCTGGGCGCCAGGCTGATGGCCTTTTCATGAAATGGAATGGCTTCGCGCGCTCGATCAGATTTCGACAGCGCCACTGCCAGGCTGTCGTAAGCCAACGCGAAGTCAGGAAAGTCGCGAATCAGGATTCGATAAATGAACTCGGCATACTTCATCTGGCCGAGCCGATCGTAAGTAACCCCGATATTGTAGCGGGCCTTGAGATAGCTCTGATCGATCGCGGCTGCCTTTTGAAACGCCAGCAGCGCGGGTTGGTACTGCTTCAATTCGCCGAGCGCCTCGCCCAGATTGTTGTTTGCTTCGGCTGAATTCGGATCCAACGAAACCGCTTTGCGAAAAGCGTTCGCGGCTTCGGCAAATTTGCCCAGCATCATGTAAATGTTGCCGGCGGCGAGGTGTGCTGTCGCGGCCGTCCGCGGAGAACTTGCCGCAACCACGGTGATGGTTTGATACGCCTTGAGGGCGTCATCAAAGCGGCCCTGTTGCTGGGCGACCTGGGCGACGCGGGTCAGTCGCTGGGCCTCTTTGACTGGATCATTGCTGGACTGGGCCTGGCCCCCGCTGACCGCGGCTAAACCCACGCAACTCAATATTAGTAATTGAAATAATCGCTTCATTTCACTCGTTTCCGGTCGGCGGGCGGCCGGCGCCATTTCCCCCGTCACGTTAGAAAACACCGAATTTAGTGAAATTTGGGAAATCTTTCCGGATTAGTTGTATTAATATAACCGTAAATTTCAGTATCCAGACCAGCGACCTACAAGGAGGCGCTCCGCATGACCAGATTCTGTCTCTTGTTCCTGATTGCCCTGATATGTGCACCCGCAGCATTGGCACAGAACAAAACCAGGGACTACTCTTATTATGAGTTCTATGTCGGCTATGCCTACACCCGGGCGGATAACAACGCCGATCATTTCGATCGGAATGGCACCGCGACTTTTAACGGCAACCGCGTGAATTTCGCTTCTGAACGTACGAACTTGAACGGCGTCACGGCTGAGTTCAATCAGAACATCCACCGGAACATCGGCATTGTGACCAGCTTTACCGGCTCGTGGAACAATGTCGGCTACGCTGACATCAATTCAGGGCGGATATTCAACGCCAGCCAGCAACGTTACGATTTGATGATTGGGCCGCGTTTCAATTACCGCACCTCGGCCGTAACCCCGTTTGGTCACGCGCTGTTTGGTATCACACACCAGCGTGTAAATTTTGACGATCGGCTTTCGTCCCGAAACAAAGCCGATACGGCATTCGCGATGGCCTTGGGCGGCGGTCTGGACATTCACGCCAGCGAACACCTGGACATTCGCCCGATCATGCTCGATTACGTTCCGACATACTTTAACGGTAAGCGTCAGGACAACTGGCGCGCCGGTGCTGGTATTAAGATTAAGTAGAAGTTCGAGAGACCGGACCAGTTTTTCTTTACGGGCGCTCTCGTTAACGGTCGGGTTTCGGATCCAGCTCAATAAATCGCGCGGCGAGTTTGGGACCGGTGCCTTCGTCTTCATGTTTGAAAAAGACGAAGGCACTTTTCCATTCCTGCGCCTGCACACGCCGCATCCACTCTGCCAAATCATTCTGCTCGTAGTTCACCCGGCGCAGTCGCAGGTAACCCCAGGTAGCGGTGCTGACGATTTCCGTCAAAGGCATTTCGTCAGTATCGGAAGCGACGAGCGCGCAATCCTTTCCGCGCAGCAAATCAAAAATCTCTTCGTCGAACCAACTCTCGTGACGAAATTCAAATGCCGCCGGCGTGGTCGATGGCAGGAGCGCGAGAAAATCCCGCAAACGTTCGGCGTCTTTCTTTGAGTTAGGTGGCAGCTGAAACAAGACCACACCCAGGCGCTCGTTGAGCAGGGCAGCCGTTTCCAGCAGGTACCGGGTTTCGTCGTGCGCGTTTTTCAGGCGCTTGATGTGGGTGATACGCTGGGTGGCTTTGATAGAAAAGCGAAAATCAGCCGGGACCTGATCGCGCCAGTTCTCGATCATGCTGGCCTGCGGCAGACGATAGAACGTATTGTTAATCTCCACCGCCGGCAATTGGCGCGCGTAAAAAGCCAGCATCTCTTTGGCGGGTAGATCTTCGGGATAGAAGATGCCCTTCCACTCTTTGTAACTGTAGCCGCTGGTGCCGACGTAGAGATCCATAACCAGTGGAGGCTTTGCCTCAAAAGTCGGCGAAGCCGACGAATGATAATAGCCCGCCGATTCATCGGTGGGATTAGGATGGAGACATAAATCCAGTCCGTGAAGCGGACGGCTGAGTCTAAACGTTCAAAGGTTCACAGGTTTATTCAGTCGTCCGCTTCACGGACTCTGCGGAACCTGCGGCGTCACCCCAGCGCTGAAGCGCTGGGCTATTTTCTTTCAGTCCGCTTCGCGGACGAGGAAAAAACACTTTTGGGGCAAAGCAACCAGTGGAAGAGAATCCTGTTTTTGGAGTGCGGCGACCTGTCGCCGCTTTTCTCCATCGATTGCCAAAGCGCTGACAAGTCAGCGCACTCCAAAATCATCCAATCGCCCGCGCGATCAGAAACGCGGCGCCCGCCGCTAAGCTTCCAATCAGTGCCGTTTGCAGCGCGCTGCGCAGCGGACGAGTGCCGGTGAAGCGTCCTTTAACAAATCCAAAAATAAACAACGCCACCAGTGTCAGCGCCACTGAGTAAAGCAACGCCGACGAAACCGTTATGCTCTTGATGAACTCTGCCACGATGTAAGGCGCCAGCGGGATCAACCCGCCGGCGATATACGAAGCGGCGATGGTAAAAGCGCTGACGAAGGCACGCTTGGGATCGGGCTTTTCCAGACCGAGCTCGAAACGCATCATGAAATCAACCCACTTCTTCGGGTGCTTTGACAGTGCTTCGACGATCGGCGCGCTTTCTTCATGGCTCAGACCGTACGAGTGAAAGACCTGGGCCACTTCACGCATTTCTTCCTCGGGAATCTCTACGACTTCGCGTTTCTCGCGCTCGCGTTCTTTCGCATAATGCTCAGCATCGCTGCGGGCCGCGAGATAGCCACCCAATCCCATGGCAATCGATCCGGCGGCGATTTCGGCGAGGCCGGCGGTAACGATGATGCCCGCGCTATTGATTGCGCCGGTCAATCCCGCCGCCAGCGCGAACGGCACTGTCAGGCCATCGGACATTCCGATGACAATGTCGCGCACGGCTTCACCGGCGGTGAAGTGACGTTCAACGTGTCGTGTCTGTGGCATAAGGAGAGTACGTGAAGAGAGCCTGCTCAGGTTAACTCATAAAAGATCATTTTTCATTTTTCAATTCTCATTTTTCATTTCTCAATAGTTAACTTCTTCAACCACTTCGCCAGCATTGAACTCGCGAATGAGAAATCTCAAATGAAAATGTTCAGAACTTCCCGGTCAGGACCAGCACTCCAATCACGATGAATGCCACACCCGCGCCACGTTTGATCCAGACGAGCGGCAGGTATTGCCCCAGCGTGGTCCCGATAATGATGCCAATGGCTGAGACGGCCGCAAGCGCCAGCGTGGCCGCGATGAAAACTTCCCACGGCCGCTTCTTCTCTGCGGCCATGGTCATCGCCGCAATCTGGGTCTTGTCACCCATCTCTGCCAGAAAGATTACTCCAAAAGTTGTCAAGAACACGCGCCAGTCCATTTTGGCTCCTCGTCGAGATTGATTGCGCAAATCATGTAAGGCACAATTATGCATCTGTCAAATCACTCGCGTCGCCCATCGGACAAACAATTGAAGGTTTACATGGCAGAAGCTGCCACAGATTTTGTCGGGACCGACCGATTCAGCCTGCGACGAAAACTCGGCGCCGGCGGCATGGGTGTGGTTTATGAAGCTCATGATCGCCGCAACGATAAGACCGTGGCCCTGAAGACCCTGAGCCGCGCTGAGCCGGACCATATCTATCGCTTCAAGCGCGAGTTCCGTACTCTCGCTGATGTTTCTCACCCAAACCTCGTCGAATTACACGAATTGATGTCCGACGGCCGTTACTGGTTCTTCACCATGGAACTAATCAACGGCGTGACTTTCATCAATTATGTGCGGCCTGAGACCCAGGAGGGACTGATTGAAGACAGTTGGCCCACCAGCGATTCGTTGGCCGACCGGGCGAACTCGCAAGCCGAAACTGAAGAATTCGACAGCTCTGACCTGTCACTCGATTCGGGCGAAATGACCGCCTTTATCGATGAGCCAACGCCTCTTTCGTCGCCTTACAAACTGGATGAATCGCGCCTGCGTTCGGCATTGCGGCAGCTGGCGGAAGGCGTCCATCACCTGCACGAAGTCGGCAAGCTCCATCGAGACATAAAGCCTTCGAACGTTCTGGTCACCGGCGAAGGCCGCGTGGTGATTCTGGATTTTGGTTTGGCCGAGGATGTCGAGCCTGAATTGCGCGACACGCTTTTGGTGGGCACACCGGATTACATGTCGCCAGAGCAGGGCGCGCAACAGCAGATTTCGCGCGCCAGCGATTGGTACAGCGTCGGCGTAATGCTTTACGAAGCGCTCACCGGGCGATTGCCGTTCGCCGGCAAATTCTTTGAAGTCATGCTGCGCAAGCAAACCCGCCGCCCGGTACAGCCCCGTGAAATCAATCCGGCTGTGCCGCGAGATCTGAATGATCTGTGCATGAGCTTGTTGCGACGCAATCCCGAGAACCGGCCGCCGGGGCACGAGATAGTGCGCACGCTCTCCGGGGAACTCCAAGCGGCGAATGCTCCGTGGATCACGCCGCTGAGTGGTGAGCCAACCTTCGTCGGACGCGAACGTCAGCTCCGCGAACTTCACCAGGCCCTGCACACCACGCGCACCGGTCAAACGGTTGCGGTTTACGTGAGTGGCCTTACGGGCATGGGAAAGAGCGCGCTGGTGCGCACCTTTCTGGATCAGGCAAAGCGCGAGTCCGAAAAGGTAGTCGTCCTGCAAGGCCGTTGCTACGAACGCGAGTCGGTCCCTTACAAAGCGCTGGACGGAGTGGTCGATAGTCTCAGCAAGTATCTGGCCTCGCTGCGTGACGCCAGCGCCGTGGCCTTGATGCCGCGTAATGCTCTCGCACTTGCGCGGGTGTTTCCGGTGATGCTGCAGGTCGATGCGATCTTTGATGAGCGCGCAATTCGACACGAGACTGGTGATTTGTTCACGCAGCGACGACAGGCATTCGGCGCATTGCGGGAATTGCTGACCTCACTGGGCCAGCGCCAGCCGCTTATTATCTGGATCGACGATCTGCAATGGGCCGACACCGACAGCATTCTGCTGCTTGAGGAGTTGTTGCGACCACCCGATGGTCCGCCGCTGCTTTTGATCGGAAGCTTTCGCACGGAAGACATCGACTCAAAACCATTCTTGAAGCAGTTGACTCAGATCTCAGGATGCGCAACCTGTCGCGAGCTGACCTTGAATCCGTTGACGAAGACTGAAGCCACCGAGCTGGCCCAATCAATCTTTTCGGGCACTGAGATGGACAGCAACCCGTTCATTGACTCACTGGTGCGCGAAGCCTCAGGCAATCCGTTTCTCCTGGAACAACTGTCGCACTACGCGATGATGAATGAAGGCGCGGCCACTGCCGGCATCACGCTCACGACAATGCTGGAAGAGCGCATCCGCCAATTGCCGGATGGCTCGCGTCAGTTCCTCGACACGCTCGCGGTAGCAGGACGCCCGGTGAATCAGGATGTGGCCATGAGCGCCGCGGGGCTGGATCGAGACGATCTGCAAGTGCTCAATGCAGTGCGCGCCGCGCAGCTTGCGCGCAGCGGCAGCACGGCTTATTCGATCGAAGTGCATCACGATCGCATTGGCGAAACTCTGCGCCAGTCACTACCTGAATCCGAACGGCGTCAAATTCACCGCCGTTTGGCTAAGGCGATCGAAGCACGTGGCTTTGACGATCCCGAATCGCTTTATCACGACTATCTCGGCGCGGGCGAAGCCGGACGCGCGGCTTTCCATGCCGAAGCCGCGGCCCGAAAGGCGGCAAGCGCTCTGGCGTTCGATCGCGCGGCGCTCTATTTCCGGCGCGCGATTGAGTTGGCGCCCGAAAATACGAATCTTATCGAAGTGAAAATTGCTTTGGGAGATGCGTTGGCAAACGCCGGCCGCCCGGCTGAAGCCGCGGCAGAATTCCTCGATGCCGCAAAATCGAGCGCACCGCGACAGGCGATCGAATTACAGCAGCGCGCCGGCGCTCAGTTGTTGATGGGTGGTCACCTGGATGAAGGACTGGAAATTTTTGCGAAAGTCCTGCGTGCTGCCGGCCTCACCCTGCCAAAAGGTCCGAGGCGCGCGCTGCTCTCGCTAGTTTTCAGACGGACATTGATCCGGCTGCGCGGTTTGGATTTCACCGAGCATGATGCCGCCAGCCTCTCAGAAGAAGATCTGCAACGGATCGACGTGTGCTGGTCCATCGCGGCGGGACTAGGCATCGTCGATCTAATTCGCGGCGCTGAATTTCAAAGCCGGCACATGCTGCTCGCGCTGCGCTCCGGCGAAGTCTATCGCGTGGCGCGAGCGATGGCCTTTGAAACGGTGCAGACGGCCACCGGCGGCGGCCGAACGATCGCGCGCGCTGAACGTCTGGCCGCAAGAACCGAAGCGTTGGCCCAGCGTGCCAACCACCCGCACGCAACCGGAATGGCAATTTGGGCGCGCGGCTTGAGCGCTTATCTGATCGGGAGCTGGAAAAAGTCGGCCGAGCTTTGCGAACGCGCCGCCGAAGTCCTCCGCGATCAGTGCACGGGCGCGACGTGGGAATTGACGGTGGCGAATCGCTTCATGCTCACCTCGTTGATGTTCCTCGGAGAGCTGACGGATGTTTCGCGGCGCGTGCCCCAGCTGCTTTCAGCGGCGCTGGAACAGGGAAACTTAATCGCCGCGACCGACTTGCGCACGCGTCTCAATCCAATCTGGCTTGCGGCCGACGATCCCGATCGCGCCCGCGACGAGGTCATTTCAGCGATGACCGTTTGGCCGCGCCAGGGCTTTCACCTGCAGCACTACACCTCGCTGGCGGCGCTCGCGCAAATCGAGCTCTACACCGGCGATACGGAAGTGGCTTGGAAGCACATTGAAAGCCAGGTCAAGCCGCTGGAAAAATCTCTCTTGCTTCGCACCCAAGGTTTGAAGATCGATGCCGCGCATCTGCGCGCGCGTCTGGCGCTTGCCAGCGCTTCGGGAAGCGAGCGCGAGCGCCGTCTGCGAATCGCTGAGGCTTCAGCCAGAATCATCGCCAAAGAACACATGCCGTGGTCAGATCCGCTCGCGGCATTGATTCGGGCCGCCCTCGCTCATCAAGAAGGTGATGTGGAGAGAGCGATAGCGCTGACGCGCATCGCGCTCGCAGGTCTCGAGCAAGCCGACATGGCCTTGTATGCGGCGGCAGCGCGTCGCCGGCTGGGCGAATTACTCGGTGGCGAAGAAGGTCGAGAAATGATCGCCCAGGCCGACGAATGGTTCAGCCGCCAGCAAGTGAAGAACCCCTCCGCAGTTACCCGTTTGATGGCGCCGGGTTTTGATTAGCTCAACAAAATGGCACGGGCGTCCGGCCCGTGATTCCACGCGCAAGATGCGCGCGCCACCTCGCTGGTGTTAGCATGTCCCGCACTAACCTGAAACTTCGAGCCCAATGCAACCGCTACTTGCCTCTCTGTTTGACGAAACTGAGCGCCAACCGCTCAGCGTGTCAGAGCTGACCTCGGCCATTCGCAACCACCTCGAAAAGAATTTTGGTTCGGTGTGGATTGAAGGCGAGATTTCGAACTTTCACGCGCACTCTTCCGGCCATTGGTATTTCACTTTGAAGGACGAGTTGGCCCAACTGCGCGCCGTCTGTTATCGCAGCAGTAATCAACGCATTCGTTTTCGGCCCGAAGACGGATTGATGGTGCGCGCACGCGGGCGCGTGACTGTGTATGCGCCCAAGGGTGAATACCAATTAATTGCAGATTCGCTCGAGCCGGTAGGCGCGGGCGCGTTGCAGCTGGCTTTTGAGCAAACCAAAGCGCGACTGCAGGCGGAAGGTTTGTTCGCCGCGGAATTGAAACGCGCTATCCCGTTTTTCCCGCGCCGCGTTGGCATCGTGACTTCGGCCACCGGCGCCGCCATTCGCGACATCGTCAACGTAATCTCGCGCCGCACGCGCACCGTGCACGTGTTGTTTGCTCCGGCCCGCGTCCAGGGTGAAGGCGCCGCGCATGATGTCGTGCGCGCGCTTCGCTTTCTCAACGATCATCACACTCGCGGCGGAGAGATCGATGTAATCATCGTGGGGCGCGGCGGTGGTTCAGTGGAAGATCTTTGGGCCTTCAACGAAGAGGTCGTGGCCCGCGCGATTCGTGCTTCCGCCATTCCGGTGATCTCGGCGGTGGGCCACGAAACTGATTTCACCATCGCGGACTTTGCCGCGGACCTGCGCGCGCCGACGCCTTCAGCGGCAGCGGAATTGGTGGCGGCGCATGAACAGGAATTGTGCACCGCGCTCAACCGGCTGATGAATAATCTCAGCCGCGCTGCGCGTTACCACGTGGCAACTGAACGCGCGCGGGTGCGCGAGCTCACGTTTGCGCGCGGCTTTGATGAAGTCAAAGCACATCTGCGCAACGCCATCGCGGCTGTGGACGAGCGTGACGGACGCCTGCGCGACGCCATCGCGAATGTCATACAGCTCAGAATGCGACGGCTTGATGCAGCGGCGCGCGCTTTGTCACCCGCCGAGCTGCGCGGCCGTACGAGCGCACAACGCAATCGTTTCGATTCACTTTGTACCGCCCGTAACGTGGCCATGCTTGCCCGCATCGAGAACGCGCGCCGGCAGTTCGGCTTGGCCGCCGCCGAGTTGGATGCGATGTCGCCGCTCAAAGTGCTCGAGCGCGGTTACGCGATCGCCCAGGATGCAGGCGGCGCAATTGTGCGTGATGCCTCGACGGTTACGAACGGCGATCAATTGAAGCTACGTCTTTGGAAAGGTGCTTTGGACTGTCGCGTCGAGGACGTCGACCAGAGTTAGAGTGATTTGATGACGATTATTTCCACTGCCGCTAAGTCTCTTGCCTGCGCGATTGTTTTATTAATCGCTGCCGGCTTTTCCTTTTCTCAGTCCAATCCCAATGCGCCTCAGGACAAGCCTGGCAGCATCAAACGCGACGACGTCCAGATTTTCGAAGAAGCCATCAAACCGTACGTCGAAAAAGCCCGGCGGACTTATCCTGAAGCGAAGAAACGCTTTCTCGCTGGACTTCCTTCAAGACACATTTTCTTTGTCACCACGAGACTGCGTGATTCCACCGGACGATTTGAACAGGCCTTCATCGCCGTTAAAGAAATCAATGATGACAAAATCTCGGGACTGATTCGGAGCGATATTCAATTAGTCTCAGGCTACAAATACGGCGACTCGATTACCTTTCCTGAAAGCGAGTTGATTGATTGGACGATTAGCCGGCCCGACGGCTCAGAGGAAGGCAACTTCGTCGGGAAATTCCTTGACACGTATAGGCCCGGGCCGCCTTCTACTGAGAGTACATGGAGAAATCAGCCCGCCACTCCCGAAAGAATGAATCAGCGGATTGAGCAAGCGTCGGTCAGGGTTAATGGTCCGGTCCCGCGAGGCATCCTGTATGACATCGCTTTCCCACGCGATAACGAGGAACTGCAGGCGCTGAACGGCTATGCAGTGATCCTGTTAACTTCTCTGGCGCACGATCGGAACGAGCTCCCTTTGCAGAGAGTGTACGTTTCCCTGGACGGCCAGGAGACTGAGTTGAAGCAAATACGGCTCGTGCTGTCTCAGCAAACGGATCCGAATCGGCTTTCAGTAAAGATGTTTGGCGCTTTTCGGGCGGACGCGCTTTACTTGCTGCCCGCCTATCTGCGTTTGAGCCCCGGCAGTCTGATCGCCGATTTCGCCGGGGGAAAAAGTCTTAAAGTGGCCACCTTCGGCACGCCGGTGTCAGCCGACGTGGCAAAACTAGACATCAAACCATCAACTGCAACGCCTTCAAATGAAGTAGTAGAACAATTCATTCGGCGTGAGTACCCGAATTTTTTCGAGCAGTAGAGACGATCAATTCCTACGTATGAAAAGTAAACGCAATCGCATCGTCATTGATCTCAATCAACCGGCGCCGGCAGGCGCGCCGCGCTATGCGCGCAAGCGTTCATCGCGCGCCGGGCGGATCCTCGCGATCATCGGAGTTGTGATCGTCCTGATTATCGTAGGCGTTGCCGCGGGCGCTTATTTCTGGTGGCAGCACTATAAGGCCCAGCCCGCTTACACGCTGGCGCTGCTGGTTGACGCGGCGCAGCGAAACGACAACCCGGAAATGGATCGCGTCCTCGACATCGACAAGATCGCTGAGGGCTTTGTCAGCGACGTGCGCTCGCGACTGACCGGATCGTCGCTGGTCAACAGCATTCTGCCTTCACAGGTAGATCAGATCGCCGCTAACCTGACACCGCAACTAAAAGAAACGCTGCGTGCCGTGCTGCCGGGAGAGATTCAGCGTCTTACCGAGCCGGCGAAAGGAAAGCCTTTTATTCTGGTCGCTTTAGGCGTGCCCTACTTCGCCGATATCAAACAGAACGGTGCGACGGCGACAGCTGATCTGAAACTCAAGGACGAACAGGTTCAACTGGTAATGCAGAAGAATGGTGATGCGTGGCGAATAGAAGGAATCAAAGACGACCGGCTTACGACTATCATCGCCGATGCGGCGAAAAAAGGATTGACGCAACGTGGCTCGCAGTTGCAGGACGAGCTCCAGAAACAGCTAAAGAACCTGAACTTGCCCAGTGCGTCGCCGACTCCTTAGCGAGCAATTTGCCGTGGAGAATCCAGCCGCGGATTAACACAGACAGGCACGGACAGCACCAAGGCAGTAGAAGCTACTGAACAGCCTTCTCTTTTTCTTGCTTATCCGCGACCCTCTGCGCTAATCCGCGGCTAAAATAGACTTCGGTTGAGACACAGACTAAAGTCCTTGCTACTCGAATTATGGAAAAGAACAACGCGCAAAATTTCGAAACGTCTTTGGAAGAGCTCGAGCGCATCGTGCGCGAACTGGAACGCGGTGATTTGCCGCTCGAGAAAAGCCTCGAGCTGTTTGAGGAGGGTGTGAAGCTCTCGCGCGCCTGTCAGGAACGGCTAAACGAGGCTGAGCGTCGTATCGAAATTCTCACGCGCGATAATCAGGGACGACCTGCGATTCGGCCCTTCGATGCGGAAAGCGAGCTGCGCAGCGGCGATGAAGGCGATTCCTGATTCCTCAAACGTTTTGGCAAACAATCTGAACCAGGCCGGCGCCCGCGAATTTTTTGCCTCATGTCGTCCGCTGGTTGATTCCGAACTCGATCGTTTACTCCCGCGAGAGGACCAGGAGCCTTCCAAACTTCACCGCGCTATTCGCTGGAGTGTCTTTGCGGGCGGCAAGCGTTTTCGGCCGGCGCTGCTTTTGGCCACCGGACAAACCTTCGGGGCCGAGCTCGATAACCTAATCAAAACCGCGTGCGCGCTGGAAATGATTCACACCTACTCGCTGATTCACGACGATTTACCGTCGATGGACGATGATGATCTGCGGCGTGGGCGACCGACTTGTCATGTGAAGTTTGACGAGGCGACGGCGATTCTGGCGGGAGACGCGCTGCAGGCGCTTGCCTTTCAAACCATCGCCGAAGACAAAAATCTTTCCGCCGAGATTCGTGCTCGCTTAGTAGCGGAACTGGCTGGCGCGGCGGGCACGCCCGCGGGCATGGTGAGCGGCCAGGCGCGCGATCTCGATGCCGAGTCACGCGACGTTGATGGTCAGGAATTAGAGCGGATTCATCATGAAAAGACCGGCGCGTTAATCTGCGCCGCGGGCCGCTGTGGTGCAATCATCGCCGGCGCGACTGAAGCCGAGCTGCTGGCGGTGACGAACTATGCGATCAACCTTGGACTGCTGTTTCAGATCACCGACGATCTTTTGGATGTGACGGCAACCGCTGACGATCTCGGGAAAACTCCCGGCAAGGATGCGCGCTCGAAAAAAGCTACCTTTCCTGCAGTCTATGGTGTGGAAGCCACGCGCATGAATCTTTCAACCGTGCATAAAACCACCTGCGAACAACTGGCGCAAATCGAACGGCCCACACAACTCTTGCGCTCAGTGGCAGATTTCATCGCCAACCGTCGTGCTTGATGAAGAAGTAGATCTGAGGCAGGCCCTGACTATTTTCGCTGCCTTTCGACCTCTTCGTCTGTGGCTGCAATCCAAATACTCACTTGCTGGTCAGAGCCGGCAGCAGCAAGTGTCCGCCTGTCCGGAGAGAAAGCTACCGAATAAACACTTCCGGTACTTTCGACCAGCGTGGCCAACTGCTGGCCTGTATCCGGGGCCCAAAGCCTGAGAGTTCGGTCGAAGCTCGCCGACGCGAGCGTCTTGCCATCCGGCGAAAAAGCAACTGAAAGAACACCTTGCACGTGACCAATCAAGGTAGTTATCACCCTCTTGCTGGCAACGTCCCAAAGTTTCACGTTGCCTTCAAAATCGCCTGAGGCCAGCACTCGTCCGTCGGGTGAGAAAGTTAGTGAAATTACTCCTTGTGAGTACTCTCTAAAAGTCGCAAGCGGCTGGTGCGTTTGGATGTTCCACAACTTTACCGTTCGATCGTAACCGGAGGATGCCAGAGTCTGGTGGTCAGGAGAGAATGCCACCGACATAACGCTGGCGGCGTGTTCAAGAGTCGCTATCTCCTGACGCTTGGCCACATCCCAAAGCTTCACTTTAGAGTCATCGCTGCCAGATGCGAGTAAACGGCCGTCGAGGGAAAAAGCCACGGCATTCACTGGGCCCAGGTGACTGCTCTGGAACGGACTCAACTCTTGCCACGTGTCCGTGGCCCAAAGCCTCACAGTGCCTTTGGTCGAGGCTGCGGCCAGCATTTTTCCATCAGGTGAGAACGCGACTGATCGAGCGTATTCAGCATCGCCCAGGTGCAGAGCGGCGAGCTCTCGCTGAGTCGCTAACTCCCAAACTTTCACGTCGCCTTCTTGAACGGCCGCGGCGAGCTTCTGACTGTCAGGAGAAATGGCAATTGAAAAAATGCGTTTCTCTTGTTTGGGCAGCAGGTGCTCTTCCTCTCGTGCCGATGGGTCCCACAACTTCACCGTGTTGTCCCGGCTGCCCGAGACCAGATACTTTCCATCTGGCGAAAACGCGGCCGCAAGCAGCCCGAGTGAATGTCCTGAAAGGGTGACGAGCAATTTTTGCGTGGGCACTTCCCACAATTTCAAAGCACCATCGAGGCTGGCCGATGCGAGTGTCTGGCCATCCGGCGAAAAGGCGACTGAACGAACATCGGATATATGACCCTTGAGGGTTGCCAGTTCACGCCGACTAGCTACATCCCATAACTTCACGTTCTTGTCCGCGCTGGCGGACGCGAGTGTCTTCCCATCCGGCGACAGAGTTACTGAAAGCACATAGCCTTCATGTCCTTTGAGCGTGGCTACCTTCTTCTTACTCGCCAGTTCCCACAGTTCTATGCCTCCGTCACCACCCGCCACTAGCATCTTGCCGTCCGCGGAAAAAACCAGTGACATCACGTGGCTTATATCGGCCGGCAACGGAGTCGGCTGAGTCCGCGTCTGTAGGTCCCAGAGCAACACCTTGCCATCAAGACCCGCGGACGCGAGCATGCGTCCATCAGGCGCGAAGGCGACCGATCGGACCGAACCCTGGTGTGCGGAGTGCGAGGCCAATTCCCTCCGAGTGCCGGCGTCCCAAAGTTTTACGGCGCCATCATCACCGGCGGTAGCGAATGTCTTGCTGTCCGGTGACCAGCATACCGAACGCACCGGACCCGCATGATTTGTAAGTGTGGCCAGTTCCTGACGTGTACTCATGTCCCAAAGCTTGACTGTCTTATCGTCACTGGCGGACGCAAGGATTCGGCTATCTGGTGAGAAGGCGACGGCATTGATGGGAAACGTGTGTCCCGAAAGTGTCGCACGCTCGCGATGAGCTTTGTGCCATAAGTAATACCAGGAGAAGCTTCGCAAATCGTCCGGCAACTTTTCGGATTCTGGCAAAGTAGAATCCAGGGACCGGACTACTCTGGCAAAGTTGCCGGAAGACAAATCCTGATGCGCCAGGGTAATTAGAGCGTGATAACGTAACCGCCTCGACTGCTTTTCGCTTGCCTCCGCCTGCGCTTTCTTCACCAAGGCATATGCCAACGCCCCCAAGGCGAACAGGCACAGGACCAGAAGAACGGCCGCCGTCGTCCGCGCGCGTATTGTCTTCCGTCGTTGTAAGGCTTGTTCGCGTTTTGCTCGTTCAAGTTCCTGCGCTCGCTCGATTTGATTGGCTTCTTTTTGAATCGGTTCAATCAGAAACTCGCTGGAAAGTTCGAAGTAGTAGGTTCCACGCTGCGAGACCTGATTGATGAGCCGGCGTGCCTCGAGGGAATTCAACACGCTGGACAGCCGGTCGTCACTGACGCTGGCGGGCACCAGGCTCCGGATCTTCTCTTTGCTGACCACGTCTCTGGTATTCGAGTCGGTGACGAGCCTGCTGAGCACCTGCACCGCCGGCTCGCGCAACGACGGTTCCAGGAGCGCGAGTTCAGAAGTAAGAAACTCCTTGAGGATGCCCTTCACCTGGCCCATCTCGTTGAATTGCTCGACACCGATCTCACTTCGAGTCGGCGCATAAGCATCCCAAAGACGGCTACATACAATTTGCAGCTGCGTGGGCGGTAAGGTCCGCGCTACCTGCGTACTCACAAGTTGTTCGATAATAACGTTCGCCAGATCCGGTGTGAATCTTGATTGAAAGCGATTAGGCGCAAGAAAAGGGTTGAGGATTGATTCACGCGCCGCGTCCTCGCCCAACAGCCCCAGCCGGATCCGGTGATCGAGAACCTGCGGGTACTGGTGGGTAAGCATCTGCAGCTTGCCCAGAAAATCTTCACGAATGGTGAGGACGATTTTTGTCTTTAGCTGCGTGTTGTTGGCCAGACCAGTAATCGTGTTCAGCAACTGCATCTGTAAACCGCGCTCGATATCGGCGGAGGCAAGATCTTTTCCGTGGCCGAACAGCGTGAACAGTTCCTCGAATTGATCGAAGATCAAAACAGGATGTTTAGTGGCTACGGCGTTGTCGATTGCTTGGCGAAAATCTTTCAAAGAGCGTTCCAGCGCGGGGCGGGCGTCATCGTCCGGACCGGACGTGAAAATCGATGGCAAGAAGTCGCCGTCGTCATTTGCGCCCGCCTCAATTCTTTCAATTAACAACGGTTGTTCGGCAAACGGCCGTACCCGCAACCTCTCTGGCTGGTATCCCTTCTTGACCAGCGCCGGAAGCAGTCCTGCATTTAGCAGAGAAGATTTTCCACATCCGGATTCGCCGAAGAGAATGACCAGGCGATACAGAACGACCTTGTCGCTCAACTCCTGGATCAATTCAGTGCGCCCACAGTAGTATTCCTGATCGATGAAACGAAATGGCCGGATTCCCCGGAAAGGGGATCGCAGGTGCGTAGCGCCGGACGCTTGCGTCTCAATCTCCTTCATTTCGAATAACCTTTGCCGATCACTGCTTCGTAAAGCTCAGGTACAAACTCCCAAAGATCTTCTTTGATGAAACTGACAAGCGGTTGCGGTCCTTTCTGCCACACCGTGACAATAAGGTTGTCAGGAAAGGGATCTACTGAGAATGAGAGTGGGTAGTTAGCAGGGTCCACATGCCAGCGAAGCGTCTTGAAGAGCAGTCGCAGATTGTAGTCCTTGAGGCTGTATCCAATGAATAGCGTGGGCCACTCCATCATGCACGCGCGAATCTGCTCGTGGATGGGATGAAAATAGGAATTCCCCATGCGCTGGATGAAGGTTATGTAATCTTCTTCCGTGACGACCAGGGATTCCGGTCTGGTGAAATCGCCGTGAAGCTTTAACAGTACCGGCTGGACTTCCGGAGGATCTCTGGGTACGAATTCGGGCGGCCCGTTTCTGAGCGGATCGTAGATGGTAAGGCGAGGCTTCTTTTCCAATCCATCCAGTGTCTTTGCCCGGCTGAGTGCTGACTCAAAAAGCTGATCGTAATTAGTGGTGATGATGATGCGAAAAGGCAAAGCGGCAAGCATGTGGAGCGCCGGTGAGGGCACAATCTCGGGGGCAGCCACTTCGGCCCTGATTGCTTCGACCAAATCCTGCCGCGAAAACCCTTCCCGGGACTGATAATAGAGCGCCACACGCTGAAGATTTGTCCGGTCAGGCTCGGGATATTCGCATTGCTCGGCCAATCTTTCAGATAGCGCGCCGCCGCTTGGCGGCCTCACGCTATAGGTAAAACCTGATTCCGCGGGCGGCTCTGCGGCCGAAGCCATCGCACCGAGAAAGAGGATGCACCTGCCGGACTTAACGTAATCAACGATTTTGCTTTCCAGTGACATGGGGGATGGAAGCAGTCTGGCTATTTAGTTAGTGATCCACGCGACGCCATTCATGAAAGTGGTATTAGATCTCACTCAGACGTGGTCGCGTGAGCCGGCGTAAACAGAGCGAATCCAGCTTGTCAGGTTCTCCCGCGAGCAAAGCATTGAGGACTGTTCCGCGCCGACAAAAAGTGCGTCATCATACTGCATGGACGCGGCGCCACGCAATGAAATCGTCAGCCCGCATACGCCGCATAAACGCTCTTCACCTTCTCGAGAAAATCGCGCCGGTCGATCAGGTAGTGAAGCTTGACTGGCTCGGCGATGATTTCATCGGGCTGGGGCTGAGTGGGTTTGGTCTTGCGGGATTTCTTTGCCGCCTTTTTGGCTGGCTTTTTCTTTGCTGCTTTCTTTGTCGCGAGTGCTGGCGCCGCCGCCGCTGCGCTGCGGGACCACTCGTGCTTGGCGGCGAGATGCTCGATCAGCTTTTCAAAAACCTCGCCGGGCTCCCGTTCCGTAATGCCAATCTGATCGAGATAGCCGCTGTAGCGTAACCGCCGAATCAATTCCATCAGAGTCACCCGGCCTTCAAGCGTCAAACCGCCATGCGTGTGCGAACGAGAAACCAGGTACTGGATCAGAATCGCCTCGCTATAAAGACTGGGCGCGAGAAACAAGCGCGCGCCGTCGCGCTCCCAGCCCTCGGTCAAACGTGACGAACGGCGTACCGCGCGGAGTTCCGCAAACACTTCGTCCCAGTTGGTTTTGGGTTCGCGCCGCTCGAGATATCTGCGCGTCGCCTCAATGGGCCACGCGTCATCGTTCAGATCCGCATTCAAACCGAGCGTGTCCAACCATTCAAAAAATACCACGCGCGAGTCTGACTTCTTTTCCACCACCAGGAATTGATCGTCGGCCTTCGGCAGCTTTTTCAGAAGCGCGCGCCGCGCGGCGTCGGTCGTCTTTCCGCCTTCAATACAAAAGGTATCGAAGCGCGCCAGCCAGCGCTTCGCCGAACCACAGTACGGGCAGTGCGGGTGCTTCTCTTCGCTGTCGAAGTACGGCCGCGTCGCCTGTCGTGAAGTTAGTTCTTCGATCGTCGGAGAATGACGTTTGATTTCCGAGAAGGCCGTGCGCGGCGCCAGTCCGAGTTGTTTGGTGAAGATGTCGAAGATGCAGGCGAGGCAAACCAGCGTGGTGTATTCAGTCACGGTGCCGGCCGGTAAGCCGCTCAGGTCGAGCTCGCGCTTTTTAGTGGTCGTAGCCACGGCGGGATTTAATCACACATAGGGCCGGTATTTGTACTATTGCAGGTGTTCAACTTCGAGTTTCAAGCGGCTTTGCCGTCTGATGTGCGGAAGGTCTTTGACCTTCCGGATCGTTGAGGAAACAATTGGGGCTGCGCCTTGGCACTGATATCAGCGTTATGCAATCGCGACGAGTGCTGGCTCGCTGTCTGTGTGCCCAAGCACCAGATCGAGCTCAGCTTCCACATCGCCCGATCCGGCCGTCAGACTCTTGAAGTCAAACAGATTGGGATCGAGCAAGTGCGTCGGCACTGCGTTCCCCAGCGCGGTCAGCATCGAGGCGCGAATATTAGGGATCTCTTTCTCAAGATCAGAAATCAATCTCTCCAAGCGCGCGCGCTTCAGGTTTGGCTGTGAGCCGCACAGATCGCAGGGGATAATCGGAAACTGTTCCTGGGCCGCAAACTCGGCAATATCAGTCTGACGACAATAAGCGAGCGGCCGAATGATTGTGTTGCGTCCATCGTCAGATCGCAGCACCGGCGGCATGGCTTTCAGACTGCCAATGAAAAAGAAGTTGAGCAGAAAAGTGGTGGTGATGTCGTCGGCATGATGGCCCAGAGCGATCTTGGTGCAGCCTTCCTCGACCGCAATGTTGTAGAGAATGCCGCGGCGCAAGCGTGAGCAGACCGCGCAGAAAGTTTTTCCTTCCGGCACCAGCCGCTTCACGACTGAGTAAGTGTCACGCTCGACGATGCGAAATGGGACGTCGCGTTCGCGCAGGTAGTTTGGCAATACTTCCGCCGGAAAGCCCGGCTGCTTTTGATCTAGATTCACCGCCAGTAATTCGAAGCGCACCGGCGCCCGTTTTTGCACGTCGAGCAGCAAGTCGAGCAGCGTGTGGCTGTCCTTGCCTCCCGACAGACAGACCATTAACCGATCACCATCCTCGATCATCTGGAAATCGCGGATGGCCTCGCCCATGCGGCGCAGCAATTTAGTCCTTATTTTGCTGTCGACAAACATCCGTGTGAGCATGCCACGCTCGTTCGGGTTTTGACAAACATGCCATAGAGGTACGTAGCCTCCTCGGCTGCCTGGCGAAAGCACGCTGCGGCGTGCGTACCCGAGCGGACGCCTGGGCCATCCCCGCCCAAAAATGGCTTGTACGCTCTGTACGACTGTGATACTGTGCCGCGCACTTCAAGCGGAGAGTTTTTCGATACGGCCTCGCCGGTAGTAACTGCGGCGACTTTCCTTCAAGTATTTCGTGAAAATCTGTTTGTTGAAGACTGCGACCAGACGGTTCGCGGAGAACGAATAAATGCCCCTTGCAAAAACCGCCTTCACTGTGGACCAGTCTCCGCCTGTGGACGAGGCGACGCCGCTCATTGAAAAAGTTCCGCCACGACTTCCGAATGTGATGGCGGCCGGTGAGCGCGGCACACCGCTGCGTTCAGTTTCGACAATCAAATCTCAATCAGCGTTAACGGGCTCGACTTTTCAGCCACGCAACCCGGTGATTACCGGCGAAGCGCACTTCAAGGGCAAGACATCGGTCGATGGAATCATCTCCGGACAGTTGCATGCGAACGGCGGGTCATTCAGCCTCAAGCAACGCCCGCGCAACGTGCGGGTTGAATCGGTACCTGAGCTTGATGGCGAGCTCTCTTTCAAGGACTTGCTGCGCATCAATGGTCACGTCGCGGGAAAAGTTTTTTCGCCGAAAGGAACTCTGATCATCGACGAGTCGGCGATTGTCGATGCATTGATCGACGTTGGCGTCGTCATTATTAGCGGCACAGTGAATGGCGAGATCGTGGGGCGCGAACGCGTTGAGCTCGGCCTGGGCGCAGTCATCAACGGCAACATCTCGACACCGAAGCTGTCGATCAGACCCGGCGCAACGTTCCAGGGTGATTGCCGCATGCTCAAGGCTGAGAGCGCGTAGTCTTCCAATTGCAGTAAAGAGCGAACCAGGGGTGTGTATGTCTTTGAGTACAACCCGATTTGCGGACGGATTGTTTTTGACCAAAGCTGCCGATACCGACTCGGCGGAGTTGAACCAAAACCTGCTCCGCGAAACCCACCAAAGCTTCCAGGACTGGCTGGAAGACCTCAGTATCTCTGAAACCCCGAAAGTTGAATCGACCTCAGTCGCTTACGCGCCTAACGAGATCAATTTCGAAGGCACCCTGACTATGAATGGCCACATGGCCGGGATAGTGTTTTCGCCTGCAGGCACGCTGATTTTGGGCGAACACGGTGAAGTTGATGGCGATATTTTTGTGGACGTGGCGATTATCCACGGCACCGTCCGCGGAGACATTCGGGCCGCGAAACAAGTCCAGCTCGGAAGTGTAAGCAAAGTGATTGGTGATATCGAATCCACGGAACTTTCCATCCAACCCGGCGCCATATTCGAAGGACGCTGCATTTTTTCTCAACCCGCCGAAGTTGATCAGCCTGAAGCTGACCTGGCTGATTCTCATTAGTGAAATCATGCAGAGGGGTTCTGCCTCAAAAGTTTTTTGCTCGTCCCAGGCTTTATGCCGTCACCAGCTTCGCGGGTTAGTTAAGCGCTGACTAACTTGCTTCCAATCTCGCCGAGCTCTTGTGATAGAGTCTGCGGAATCACAGACTAAGGTCTGTGCCACTAACAATGATCGATCTACGGAGTGACACCGTCACCAAACCGACACCGGCAATGCGCCGCGCGATGGCCGAGGCCGAAGTCGGCGATGACGTCTATGGCGAAGATCCGACCGTCAACCGTTTGCAGGAACTGGCGGCTGAGATTTTCGAAAAGGAAGCGGCGATCTTTGTTCCCACCGGCTCGATGGGAAATCAGACGGCCGTCAAACTGCACACCCGGCACGGCCAGGAAGTGGTGATCGAAGAGCGGGGTCACATCTTCAACTTCGAGATGGCCACTATGGCTGCCTTCTCGGGCTGTGTTGCACGGCCCGTGCACAGCAAAGATGGCAGCGGCATCCTGACCTGGGAAGAAATCGCCGGCGCCATTCACGCTAATGCCGCGTACTACGTGGCCCCGACTGGCCTGATCGCGATCGAGAATTCTCACAACCTTGCCGGTGGATCAGTCATGACGCGCGCACGCGCCGAAGAAATTTGCGAAGGCGCGCATGCGATGAATCTGCCGGTGCATCTGGACGGCGCGCGCATCTTCAATGCGGCCACCGCCCAGAATGAAACCGTCGCCAATTTGGCGCGCCCGGTTGATTCCGTGATGTTTTGTTTGTCGAAAGGGCTGGGAGCTCCGGTCGGCTCGATATTGCTTGGCACAAAGGCTTTCATCGACGAAGCTCGCTCGGTCCGCAAAATGCTCGGCGGCGGCATGCGTCAGGCCGGAGTGCTCGCAGCCGCAGGTTTGGTGGCGCTTCAGGAAACTCCGGCACGTCTGCACGAAGATCACGATAATGCGCGCCGGCTCGCCATTGGTCTCGCCGAACTTCCGGGCATCAAGATCGATCCCGAAAAGGTAGTCACCAACATTGTCATCTTTGATGTGGCTGAGACCGGACAATCCGCCGACGCGATTTGTGCACAACTGCGCGAGCAGGGGGTGCTCGCTTCAGGATTCGGCACATCCATCCGCATGGTCACGCACTACGACGTTTCACGCGAAGGCATCGAGACTGCGCTGAGTGCTCTTCGTCAGATCCTGCGGCGATGACTGCAGCCAAAACGTCTTCATTCTTCTAGTTCTATGCCCGCAAAGAAAAGACCTCCGGTTGGGCTCGTAACCATCGCCTTTCTGATTTCTATTTTTTCGGTCGCGGGTCAGGCCCAGACCCGGCTTCGGCTGCGCACTCCCCAGGCTCTGCTCAATCTGCTCGAGAAAGAAGACCGCGATTGCGTCCTGCAAAACGGCGGTCTTAGCAAGACGGTTACCGCCCGGCCAATTCATCTGGCAGCCGATGGCAGCCAACAGATTCTGATTAAAGGCTCGGGTGTTTGTTTATGCGGCGCCCAAAACTGCTACTTCTGGATTTATCGAAAGACGGGCGAGAAGTACGAATTACTTTTGACCGGGACTGGCGCAACAAAAGTAAGAGCGGGACCGCGGCGTTCGGCGCACGGATACCGCGACGTAATCAGCGAGAGTCACGCGTCCGCAAACGAAACCATAATCAGAACGTACCGGTACGACGGTTCGGAATACCTGGCCCACGATTGTGTAAATCGTGCCTACTACAACGACGCGGGCGAGTACACGAGGGAGCCAACTTTCCGGCCCTGTGAAGTAGAAAAGAAAAGCGAGCCGTTGGTTACCTTGCCTTCCAGCATCCTCGCTAGTGAATTAACCACACTTGATAATAGACACCTGAAACTTTCAGATTACCCGGATCGGGTAATTGTCCTGAATATATTTGCCGCGTGGTGCATTCCATGCCGGTCGAATGTATGGGATTTGATTGCGTTGAAACAAAACTATCATGCTTATCCGATCGAAGTGATCACCGTCGTGATGGACTCGAAAAACCACGATCAGGATATTGGAGATGTTCGCAAGGCGTTGGGTGCGGGAATCAACTTCCCGGTCGTTTGGGACCAAGACGATTTTGTTGCGTCGCTCATGAAGGTGATGAACAAACGAGCGATCATACCTCAGACCTACGTGATCGATCGGAACGGCGTCGTGCAGAAAGTTTTCCTGGGGTTCGCACCGGCAAAGTCGCCGCTGCTGCTTCGCAGAGCGATCGACAAGATCAGCCGACAGCCAAACACGTCTCCATAAGGGCCGGGTTGACTCAGGATCGAATCTAAATGGACAGGACAGCGCACAGTAAACCCAACCTCAGGACCGAAGCCATCGCCGGCGTGACCACCTTCTTCACGATGGCTTACATCGTGATCGTAAATCCGCAAATCATTTCGGCGGACGGCAAAACCGGAATGGCCTTCACCGGTGTCCTCACCGCGACAGTGATCATCTGCTTCACGATGACGCTGTTGATGGGACTCTATGCCAAGCTGCCGTTCGCGGTAGCTCCGGGCATGGGCATCAACGCCTTCTTCACTTACACAATCATTTTGGGGAAAGGCGTACCCTGGCCGGCAGCGCTGGGAATAATTTTCTGGGCCGGCGTGTTCTTTTTGTTGATTTCGGTCACACCGATTCGCGAATCGATCGCTAAAGCAATCCCTGCGGAGTTAAGAATTGCGGCCGCCGTCGGCATCGGCATCTTCCTCACATTCATCGGCTTGAAGAATGCGGGCTTTATCGTTTCCGACCCGGTCACTTTTGTGAAGATTGGCGCGTTGGGAAAACCTGCGCTGCTCACCATCGCCGGAGTCGGCATTTCGATCTTCTTAATGTCGCGGCGAAATCCCTTTGCCTTTCTCGCCACCATCGTGGCGATTACCATTGCCGCCTGGGCGCTGGGCATGGTCAGCGCCCCGCCAAAGATTCTTACTTTTCCGGATTTCAAGAGTGTCTTTTTCAAGCTCGATGTGATCGGCGCTCTGAAGCTGAGCCTGTTGCCTTCGATTATCGCGATTCTCTTCACCGACCTATTCGATTCGATCTCGACTTTCATTGGCGTGGCGCACGCGGGCGATCTACTTGACGAGAAAGGCCATCCGCGAAATTTGCGTCAGGGACTGATCGTCGATTCACTGGCGACGATGGGGGCCGGAGTAGCCGGCACTTCGTCGGGAACCGCTTACATCGAAAGTGTCGCCGGCATTCAAATGGGTGGTCGCACCGGATTGACTTCGGTTTTCACGGCACTTTGTTTCCTGCCATGCTTTTTTATCGCGCCGCTGGCCGGAATGGTGCCGGCATACGCCACTGCGGCAGTGCTCATCCTGATAGGCGCGACTATGTTCCGCAGTGTGGGCCAAATCCGTTTTTCCAAAGTTGAAGAAGGCGTGCCTGCATTCCTGACGCTGATTTTGATTCCGTTGACCTTTTCGATCACGCAGGGGATTCTTTGGGGATTCATCTCGCATGTCGGACTTTACCTGATGGTCGGACGCCGTCGCGATATTCACCCGGTGATGTACATTTTGGCGGCAGTATCCATCGGACTGTTGGTGCTCGAGAGGGCGGCGTAACGGCTTTGCTTTGGAAAATCGTGAACGTTTTTGCAAAGCGACGCGTAGCGTCGAGCTGATTTTAGCCCGGCCTTGAAAGGCCGGGCGGCCGAGGCAGCCCGATAGGGCTGCGAGATAGTAGCCGGGGTTGAGCGTAAGCGATACCCCCGGATCAGATGGCATTGTTTTTTGACCCTGAAAGGGTCACAGAGTTGTCTGTCTCAGCGCACTGGCGCCCGGCGGCCAGTTTCGACTGCGTCGACTAATGCTGCCGTTTCTGTAAAACTTCGCTCGCGTAGTAAATTAGGACTTTCAAATTCACACTGAACGACTATCGACGTGAAACGATCAACTCGCGGATGCGGATGTGTAGTGGCGGTGGTGGCGTTGATGGCACTCGCCGCCGGCGGAATCGTCTGGAAGTTTGATCTGATCAACTGGTGGCGCAAGCGCCCGCCAAAACCACAGGGCGAGCTCACGGTGCGCATACTCGATGTCGGACCGATCGAGGGCGATTCGATCCTGATCATTTCCCCCACCGGTAAATCAGTTCTGATCGATGCGGGTGATGCCGGCAAAGGGAAAGTCGTCCTCGAAGCACTCAAGCAGTCCAAAGTCGAAAAGCTGGACTACTTCATTGCCACGCATCCTCATCCCGATCATATCGGCGGCGCGGACGAGGTGATGAACGGAATCAAAGTCGGCACCGTAATCGACAACGGCGTGGATCTTTCGACACCCCCGCCGCCCACGCCCACCACTACCAAAGGCAAGCCCAAACCGGCGCCGACTCCGCCAAAAAGAAAAGGAAAGACGATCAACGGTTTCTTTGACGAGTACGCGGCGGCGCTCAAGCAGAACGGCGCGCAGTACGAAAAGGCACAACCGGGAACCAAATACGATCTCGGTGGCGGCGCTTTTCTCACGGTGCTTGCTCCAAGCGAGCCATTCTTCACCGCGGACCAATTAAAGGCGGGCGGTAACGAGGCGAATGCGAACTCGATCGTGCTGCGGCTGGACTATGGCGACTTCTCGATGTTGCTGATGGGCGATGCTGAATTGCAGACTGAGCAGCGCCTGCTCGGCAAACCAGATCTGGATTTGAAGGCAAAGATCATCAAGGTCGCGCATCATGGATCCAAGTATGCCACCACGCAGGATTTTCTGACGCGCGTGCAGCCTGAGGTAGCCATCATTTCCGACGGCGGCTGGAACCGCTACGGACATCCGGCGCAAGCGACGCTCGATCGGGTCAAGACCGCCAACGCCAAAGTTTTCCGGACCGATTTGCAGGGTGAAGTGACCATCAGGACGAAGGGCAAGCTTGATTCCGGCAAGCTTTACGAAATCAAGACGGCAAAGGAACCAACTGAAGACGTGTGGCTGGGGCGCGAAGGCCAGAAGGACGATACCAGTCGTTCCGGCTTTATCGCTTATGGTGATTTTGGACCACCACCAAAACCGAAGCCAACGCCTAAGAAGAGTAGATAGTAAATCGTGAATCGTAGATGGACAGCCACCATTCAGGACTTACTATTAACAATTAGCGATTTACGATTCACTAAGCAATGACCAAACCAATTACCTATGCATCGGCGGGCGTCGATATCGATGCCGCGAATCGCGCGACTGAGAAGATCAGAGAACTGGCGCGCGCGACATTCAACGAACGCACGCTTTCAGACATCGGCAGCTTTGGTGGAATGTTCGACGGTGCCTTTCCCAAAATGAAGCGTCCGGTGCTGGTGGCATCTGCGGATGGTGTGGGTACCAAACTCAAGATAGCGTTTGAGACGGGACTGCATAGCACCATCGGTCGCGACCTGGTGAATCATTGCGTCAACGACATTCTGGTACAGGGGGCGCGTCCGCTTTTCTTCCTCGACTACATTGCGACCGGAAAACTGGCGCCCGAAACAGTCATCGGCATTGTCGAAGGCATTGCCAACGGCTGCGCGGAAAACGGATGTGTCCTGCTGGGCGGCGAGACTGCGGAAATGCCCGGTTTTTATTCTGAAGGCGAATACGACGTCGCCGGATTCATCGTGGGCGTTGTCGATCGCGAACATACGATCGACGGTCATGCGATCACGCCCGGTGACAAAGTCCTCGGCCTGCCATCGACGGGTTTGCACACCAACGGCTATTCCCTCGCGCGAAAACTTTTGCTCGAAGTGGCCGGCCACTCAGTCGAATCTTATGTCGACGAACTCGACGGCACCGTGGGCGCGGCCCTTCTGCGACCGCACCTCAGTTATCTTCCCGCGCTCAGGGACTTACTCGATCGAAACGTCGTGAAAGGCCTCGCGCATATTACCGGCGGTGGTTTGCTCGAGAATATTCCGCGTATTCTGCCCGAAGGCACAGCCGTAAAGATCGAAGGCGGTTCGTGGCCGGTGCTGCCGATTTTTCACTTGCTGCAAAGGATCGGCGAGATTGACGACGCTGAAATGTTTCGCACCTTCAACATGGGTCTGGGTATGATTGTGGTGTGCGCCCCTGACCATGTACACGATATCAAATCTCACATCGAGCTCACCGGAAGCGAATGCTTTCAGGTCGGCTCGGTCGTTCATGGCGCGCGCGAAGTGATCATCGAACAATCCGGGAACTAGAATTGAGAAGGAGTGGCCGGCAATGGAGCAGTGGGTCGACGATTTCAAACACACAATTGATTCGGCGAGTGCGCGACTTTCAAAAATCAGCGAGGCCGACGCCGGAACTCCGCGTGCGGAAGATCACTGGTCTGCCAAACAGATCATTGGTCATCTGATTGATTCCGCCAACAACAATCACGCGCGATTTGTGCTGGGCCAGATGAAAGACGATCTGGTGTTTCCGGGATACGATCAAAATGGCTGGGTGCGAATCAACCACTATCAGGAAGCATCATGGCCGCAACTGGTGGAACTGTGGCGCGTCTACAATCTTCACCTGCATCATTTGATGTCGCACGCTTCCAGAGAAAAGATGAGCACCCCCTGCACTTTGCACACGCTTGAAGAGATCGCCTTCAAAACGGTCCCTAAATCCGAGCCGGTCACGCTCGAGTATCTGATGAAGGACTATGTCGTTCATCTCAAACATCATCTTGGGCAAATCTTTGGCGAGTCGGAAAACTGACTTTGAAAGCTCGTCTGGCAATTCTGATCTCAGGCCGTGGTTCGAACATGGTGGCGCTTGCAGATGCAGTGGCTGATGGTCGCATCCCCAACGCCGAAATTGAGTTAGTGATTAGCGATCAGCCCGGCGCGGCGGGTTTGATAAAGGCCGATGAGCGCGGCCTTGAAACCGTCGTTATCGAGCGTCATGGCCGCGCGCGCGCCGACCATGATCGAGAGATCGTGGCTGAATTGAAAAAGCGCGACATCGATCTGATTTGCCTCGCCGGCTACATGCGCATTCTGTCGAGTGAGATTCTCGTGCCGTATCGCGGAAGAATTCTGAACATCCATCCGAGTCTGCTGCCTGACTTTCGGGGACTCGATCCGCAAAAGCAGGCGCTGGAGCGCGGCGTGAACGTGTCGGGATGTACGGTCCACTTTGTGGATGAGACATTGGACGGCGGCCCGGTGATCGCGCAACGCACGGTGCCGGTACTCGCAGGCGATACGGTCGAGACGCTTGCGGCGCGCATTCTCGAGCAGGAGCACGAACTTTATCCGGAAGCGGTGGCGTCGTTACTGCGAGAGCTTGCCATCTCGCAGTCCCGCACCACGACTTAAACCATGTCAGCAGTACTGACCACTGACGAGACTCTAATCATCGAAACGCCTGAGCGCGTGCCGCTGCATTTTGCGCTCGCGTCGATTGGCAATCGCTTCATCGCCTGCGCCATCGATCACTCGATTCAGATGGGAACGCTAATCGGGTTGCTCATCATTTTCATTCTCATCGCTGATTTTTCAGATCTGGGTGAACGTGTAACCAGCGCGCCAAAATGGATCATCGCACTCTTGATTGTCCTCGTGTTCATTCTGATGTCGGGTTACTTCGCGTTCTTTGAGTGGATTTGGAACGGCCAAACTCCCGGCAAGCGCTGGCTGAAGTTGCGCGTCATTCGCGAAGATGGGCGTCCCATTAGCTTCTTTGAAGCGATGGTGCGAAATCTCCTGCGCAACTTTGACATCATGCCTTCGCCCTTTTATTCGGTCGGGCTGATTTCAGTTTTTGCCACTGAGCGTGATCAGCGCGTCGGCGATCTGGTGGCGGGCACGGTGGTGGTGCGCGAGCGTGAAGCCGAAGCGCCCGCATTCGCGGAAGTCTTTGCCTCTCCGGTTTCCGATGCCGCGCTGCGCCGTTCGTTCCGCGCGGTGCCGTTCACGGCGGACCTGAACAATCTGACCGAAGCCGAGATTCAGGTGGTGGAAAGTTTTTTGCGACGGCGGTGGGACTTGAAAGACTATCCGCGACAGTGGATGGCCTGGCGAGTGTCTATGCCCATCCTGTTCAAGCTGCGCCCGCAGTACGATGTGAACACGTTTACCTACGAAGGCTTTCTGGAAGAGCTACTGCATCGCTATCGCGAGAAGCATCGGTTTATTGACTGATGTGGCACGCGCATCTTGCGCGTGATCTTCACGGGCGGGACGCCCGTGCCACTCTCAAATTGACCTCGTGGCACACGCTTGCGCGTGATCTTCATGGGCGGGACGCCCGTGCCGCTCCCAAATTGACCTCGTGGCACGCGCATCTTGCGCGTGATCTTCATGGGCGGGACGCCCATGCCACTCCCAAATTGACCTCGTGGCACGCGCATCTTGCGCGTGATCTTCACGGGCGGGACGCCCGTGCCACTCGCAAATTGACCTCACCGCACGCCGTTTGCTAGCCTTGTCGGTTTCTAACATCAACAAATTTCTCTACTGAGTGGGAAGGCAAGCAATTTATGTCTCAAGACGTTTTTATTCTCGGCGGTAAGCGGACGCCCATGGGCGAGTATGTCGGCGCGCTCAAAGATACTTCAGCAATCGACTTAGGCGCGATAGCCTCGCGCGCGGCATTGGAAGATTCGGGTGTCGCTCCGGAAGTAGTCGATCACACGATTATGGGTAACGCACTGCAAACTTCCGGTGACGCGATTTACGGCGCGCGGCATGTGGCATTGAAGGCAGGTGTGCCCTTCGATCGTCCGGCCCTGACCGTCAACCGCCTTTGCGGCAGCGGCATTCAATCGATCGTTTCGGGCGCCCAGATGATCAAACTTGGCGAAGCCCAAACCTGTCTGGTGGGCGGAATGGAGTCGATGTCGCAGGCGCCGCATGTGATTCGCGGCGCGCGCTCAGGTTTCGCGCTCGGCCAGGGCAAATTGGAAGACAGTTTGATGGTGGCGTTGCTCGATACCTACTGCAACACGCCGATGGCCGGTACTGCGGAAAATCTCGCGCGCAAGTTCGAGATCTCGCGCGAAGAGCAGGACAAATACGCCTTGCGATCGCAGCAGGCTGCGAAGCGTGCGCTCGACGCCGGCTATTTCGCCGAGGAAATTGTTCCCGTCGAAATCAAAAACCGTAAAGGAACGGAAGTCTTCGAGCACGACGATCACATGCGGCCGGAAACTACGATGGAGGGTCTGGCAAAGTTAAGACCTGCGTTCAGTAAAGATGGCTTTGTCACCGCGGGGAACGCATCAGGAATCGTCGATGGCGCCGCCGCCCTGGTGATCGCGAGTGAAAACTATGTCAAAGCAAACAATGCCAAGCCGCTCGGCCGAATTGTCAGCTGGGCTTACGCGGGCGTTGAGCCGGAAATAATGGGAATTGGTCCTGTGCCGGCGTCGCTTCAAGCTTTGGAGCGAGCCGGACTGAAGCTTTCCGACATGGATCTGATCGAAGTCAACGAAGCCTTTGCCGCTCAGTATCTCGCTGTCGAACAGGAACTAGGTCTCGATCGCGAGAAGACCAACGTGAACGGCGGCGCGATCGCGCTCGGCCATCCGCTCGCAGCGACGGGAACGCGTTTGGTTTTGACTTTGTTACGCGAGTTGCAACGCCGCCAGGGTCGCTATGGACTGGCCACTGCATGCATCGGCGGCGGACAGGGTATCGCGATCATCTGCGAGCGCTCATAGCAGCGACGAGATCGTGCTGCGAGAGTAATGGTTCTACCACTTTTAGACTGGCTTTAGATTTTCATAGAAAATCCAAATTCTCGGGCGCTTTCTGCGGCATAATTGCGTGAAGGCCCTCCACTTTCCAGCACATTGGGATCCTAAGCTTAGAATTCCACGTGGACAAGTTGTCGCG
>JADMIO011638345.1_pt1 | contig 60352 bp, 56 predicted proteins | sample 8958161 | NCBI WGS metagenome assembly JADMIO01 (sample SAMN16585339, study PRJNA669376) | soil metagenome | isolation source: Crop rotation soil | place: USA: Cullars Rotation, Alabama | collected 2011
GACAACTTGTCCACGTGGAATTCTAAGCTTAGGATCCCAATGTGCTGGAAAGGACCATGAAATGCCGGCCGAGATTTCGCGCGAGCTTCGCCTCGGTCTGCAGCACGCCGCGCCTGGTGTCCTCGAAGGTGTCGCGCGCCGACAATATCGACAGCGGCGGCAGGCACCAGAGCAGCACCAGCCACCAGCCGGCGAAACCGGCTCGTCTCCAGAATCCCCATCTCGACAGAAGTGCGATCACGACAACGCTGGTTGCAAGGAGAACGACGGTTCCCGGGCCGCGCAACGATATCAGAACCGGATGGTTCTTGTAGATCGAGACCAGCGTGAGCACGATCCCGGTTGCCCAGACGAGGGACAATCCGAAGCATTTGGCAATCCACATGGCGCACCGCAAGCAATGATGTTGCGGGAGCACGAATTATCCATCCCGTCGCTGCGATTCCAGCCAGGAAAAGCGTCTGCACAAATTCTGCAGGAAAATCCTGAAAGCCTGCAGAGCGCGGTGCGATGAATTGCAAGCTTGGGCGTCATCCTCGGTCCTGCGCAAAAACCTCACGCAGGATTTCCCATGACAGATCTCGTATCACTGCTTCCGGATATCCAGCTGGCAACGCGGAACCTTCTGCCCGTCAAACTGGCGCTCGCCTTCGGCCTTGCCGCGCTCGCCGACTGGCTGTTCTGGAACCAGCGCATCGGCCTCTCGATGGCGCTGTTTGCCGTCGCGGTGCTCGGGAGCTCCACCCTTGCCAATCTTCGTGCCCTCGAACGCCGGCGCAGCGTGATCGCGGCAGCCGTCCTTTTTGGCGCATTGCTGCCCGCTCTCGAAGAACTCAACTTCCTTTCCTTCGTATTTGGCGTCGCAGGCCTCATCGTCAGTGCCGCGGTCCTGACCAATCCGGACTTCTCGCGCCTCACCGACGGCCTGCGCACCTGCCGCGACCTGTTCCTGATCGGGCCGTTTCGGCTGCCCGGCGACGTCGCCCGCATGACCAACATCCGCGCGCTCTCGACCGGGCTCACGCTCTGGCTCATGCCCTTCGTGTTCGGGATCGTCTTTCTCTGTCTCTTCGTCTCTGCCAATCCGCTGCTCGAGAAATGGATCAACCTGCTCGATCTCAAGGAACTGCTGGCGAAGATGAACCTCGCCCGCATTCTGCTCTGGACGCTCGTGCTGTCGATGGCCTGGCCATTCCTGCATGTGCGCTGGCGCGGCCGGAAGCCATGCCCGCCCGCCCTGCCCCGGTCCGTCGCCGAGAACGCCGAAGCGCCCGCCGATTTCCCGAACTTCTTCAGCGCCGACGCGATCCTGCGGTCGCTGATCCTGTTCAACGTGATGTTTGCGATCCAGACCGTGCTCGACCTCGTCTTTCTCTGGGGCAACGCCAGGCTGCCCTCCGGCATCAGCTATGCCGATTACGCCCATCGCGGCGCCTATCCGCTGATCGTCACGGCCTTGCTCGCAGCCGCCTTCGTGCTGGCAGCGATGCGGCCGGGCGGAGCGGCGGAGAAGTCCGAGATCATCCGGCCATTGGTCTACCTCTGGGTCGGCCAAAACGTGATGCTGGTGATCTCCTCGATGCTCCGGCTCGATCGCTACATGGAGATTTACCTGCTCACGGGCTGGCGAATCGCGGCCCTGATATGGATGCTGCTGGTCGCGATCGGGCTTGTCCTGATCGTGACGCGTATCATTCTGAAACAGTCGAACGGCTGGCTGGTCCGGATGAACCTGATCAGCCTGACAGCGACACTCTATATATGTTCCCTGGTCAACTTTGACGCGATCATTGCGGACTATAATGTCAGCCACAGCAAGGAAGCTTCGGGCAAGGGCGTGAATCTCGACCTTTACTACCTCACCGGCCTCGGACCGCAGGCGCTGCCGGCGCTGGACCGGGCGATATTGCTGCCGGGGATCAACGTCGTCGCCTGCCGGCGCAACCGGCTGCTCACCGCCCAGGCGGCCGACATGGCATCCTGGCGGAGCTGGGGTTTTCGGACCTGGCGTCTGCAGCGCTATCTGAACGATCACGACAAACCATCGACCGCAGGCTGACGGAGACCGAATTGACGCACCGCATCCTTGCCGTCGACGACGATCTCCACATCCGCGAGGTCATTCGTGTCGCGCTTCGGAAGGCCGAGATGACCGTGACCGAAGCGCGCGACGGCAAGGAGGCGCTGGCGCGTTTCGCCGCCGAGAGGCCCGACCTCATCATCCTGGACATCGGCATGCCCGAGCTCGACGGGCTCGAAGTGTGCCGGCAGATCCGCAAATCCTCCGACGTGCCGATCCTGTTCCTCACGGCGCGCGACGACGAGATCGACCGCGTGCTCGGGCTCGAGATCGGCGGCGACGATTACGTGACCAAGCCGTTCAGCCCGCGCGAACTGATCGCGCGGGTGAATGTCATCCTGCGGCGGGTCACCGTCCGCGACATGGAACGGCCGGCGCAGGCCGCGCTCGCGCAAGGCGCGCTCTCGATCGACACGACGCAGCATGTCGCAGCCTTTGCCGGCGCGCCGCTTCGCCTCACCGCGATCGAGTTCGGCATCCTCAAGGCATTCCTCGGACGCCCCACCGCCGTCTTCAGCCGCGATCAGATCATGAGCGCGGCCTACCAGCTCAACATCCAGGTCTCCGACCGCACCATCGACAGCCACATCCGGAACATCCGCGCCAAGCTCGCGGCCGTGAATTGCGACAACGTCATCGAGACCATTCACGGCGTCGGATTCAGGCTCGGACGCTGCGAGAAGCAGGCATGATCAGCGCGCGCCTTCGGGAGAAGTGGCGCCCCTCGCTCGGACTGATCGTGTTCGCCGTGCTGGCCTTCGTGATGGTGCTGCCGCTGATCGGCCTGTTCTTCTTCCGCCTCTATGACAACCAGCTCATCCGCCAGACCCAGGCCGAGCTGATCGCGCAGAGCCAGGTGCTGGCCGCGGTCTACGCGCGCGAGGTCGAGGCGCGACGCGCGGGCGGCATCACGCTCGGCGCCGAGATCCCGCCGGAGGCGCGCCCGGACCCGGACGACAAATTCGCGCCGATCCGGCCTGCGCTCGATCTCGCCGGCAACGATTTCTTCAGTCGGCGCCCCGACGCGCTGCCTGCAAGGACGCCGGCCGAACCGACTTTTGCCGCGATTGGCGCGGCGATGATGCCGCTGATCGCGGAAACGCAGAAGGTGACGTTGGCAGGCTTCCGCATTCTCGATCCCCGGGGCGTCGTCATCGCCGGACGCGACGAGGTCGGGCAATCGCTCGCCCATATCGAGGAGGTCGCCGCCGCGCTGCGCGGGCAATATCGCGCGGTGCTGCGCACCCGTGTGCCGGACAAGCCGCCGCCGCCGATCTATTCCTTCAGCCGCGGCCTCGGCGTGCACGTGTTTTCGGCGATGCCCGTCGTCGTCGGCCATCATGTCGCCGGCGTGATCTACACCTCGCGCACGCCGAGCAACATCTTCCAGAATTTCTATCAGGAGCGCGTGAAGTTCGTCCTCGCCGCCGTTGCGGTGATGCTGGCGACGCTTGGCATCGGCTTTGTATTTTCCCGCACCATCACGCGGCCGATGTACGAGCTGATCGGCCGCGCCGCGCGGATTTCACGGGGCGAGCGCGATGCCTTCCGGCCGCTCGCGCATTACGGCACCCGCGAATTCGCCCAACTCTCGCGCAGCTTCCTCGACATGGCCGAACAGCTCTCGCGGCGCTCGGACTACATCGCGACCTTCTCGGCGCATCTCACCCACGAATTGAAATCGCCGCTGACCTCGATCAAGGGCGCCACGGAGCTCCTGCTCGAATCCGCGCAAGGCGAAAAGGAAACGCTGACGCGAATGGAGCAGAAGAACTTCCTGCGCAACATCCTCGGCGATGCCGACAGGCTGGAAACCATGACGCAACGGTTGCGCGAGCTCGCGCGCGCCGAGAGCATGCCGTCGAACGAACGGGCCGAACTCGGTTTCGTGGTCGGCGGATTGAAAAGCCGGTTTCCGACACGCACAATTTCCGCAAGCGGCTGTCTCGATCGCTCGATCGGCATGTCCGCCGAAAAGGCGCTGATCGTGCTGTCGCATCTGACCGACAATGCCATGCGGCACAATGCGAGGTGCGTGCGGCTGGAGGCATCCGGCGAAACGACGAAGATCAGGCTGACCGTTTCAAACGACGGCGATCCCATTTCCGGGCCCAACCGCGACAGGATCTTCGACGCCTTCTTCACCACGCGCCGCGACACCGGCGGCACCGGCATGGGGCTTGCGATCGTCAAAGCCGTCATGACAAGCCACGGCGGATCGATCAGGCTGCTGCCGGCCGAGAATGGCGCTTCGTTCGAGCTGGAATTCCCCGCCGCTTAGGCGCAGCCCGCTTTCACCGAGCTTTCCGCGCGGGGACAGCGCAATTCCCGGACCAAATCGTCATTTCCACATATGTGGAATTTTCCGGCGCGCCTTGGCGCGTCCCGCACTCCCGCCGTAACCTTCCGGAAAGCTTGCCTCGAGCGGAGGCGTCACGCGGAAGGGCGTCATGAAGGTTTTCATCTTTGACCTGCTCGCCTATGGCGAACAGCTTGAACATCTCAAGGTCGGGAGCGAGCTCCCCTACCCGCTCTCGAGCCGCTACTTCAAGGCCGATGTGGCGGTGCGCACCTATGCCGAACATCTCGAAGCCTGGGAGGAAATGGACAGGCTTGGCTATGACGGCATCGGTTTCAACGAGCACCATTGCTCTCCTTACGGCCTGATGAACTCGCCGAACCTGATGGCGGCGGCCGCCGCCCAGCGCACCAGCAAGCTGAAGCTCCTGATCTACGGCAACCTCTTGCCGCTGCACGAGCCGCTGCGGCTCGCCGAAGAGCTCGCCATGATCGACTGCCTCTCCAATGGCCGGCTGATCTCCGGCTTCGCGCGCGGCATTCCCCGGGAATACCAGGTGCACAACGTGTCGCTGAAGGATTCACGCGCGCGTTTCGAGGAGGCCTATGAAATCGTCACCCGTGCCTGGACGGAAGAAATCTTTTCCTTCGAGGGAAAATTCTGGTCCTACAAGGACGTCGCGCTGTGGCCGCGCCCGGTGCAGAAGCCGGGCCCCGAAATCTGGATCCCGATCGTCGGCAGCAAGGAATCGATCGAGTTCGCCGCCAGGAAGAACGCGGTGATCACGCCGGGTCTCGCCCGCGGCGGATTGCAGGAAGACATCATCCGCTATTTCGCAAAATGCCTCGCCGCGAATGGCCATCAGATCACGCCGCATCACCTCTCGATCGCGATGTCGGCCTATGTCGCCGACAGCAAGGCGGAGGCGGTGAGGGAGTTCGCGCCCTACCACCTCTATTTCAACCGCACACTGTTCAGCCACGGCAACTTCACCGAGACGGCGAGGCAGCGCGACGCGGGTTACGTCTCGCAATCCTCGACCGACTATGTGCGGCCGGAGAACATGAAGGCGGCGCAGGGCCTGCGCGAGGACTATCGCAACATGACCATGGCCGAGTTCGAGCGGCAGGCCGAGCACATGCCGCTCGGCACCGCGAAGGAAGTGACCGAGCGCATCATCGCAGCCGCGGAAGCCGCCGGCTCCAACCAGGTGCAGATCAGCCTCAACCGCGGCGCACTGCCGCATGAGATGTTCATGGAGCAGATCCGCCGCTTCGCACGCGAGGTGTTGCCGGCGCTGCAGGCGCACGAGGTGCGCCGCGTACCGCTCGGCGATGAGATCGCGGCATGACAGATGGCAAATTCGAGCGGCTTCGAAAACTTCACCTCTCCCTTGGGAGAGGTCGGCGCGCAGCGACGGGTGAGGGGTTACGGTCTCTCGTTGGAGCAGACCCCCTCACCCGATTTGCTGCGCAAATCGACCTCTCCCCGCCGGGGAGAGGTGAAGCACATCCGCGAACGCTGTAGGATTCGAACAAGACATCTGCGAACATAACAACAAGAGTGTCGGCCCAAGGCACCTCATCCATTCTCGGGGAGGCAATGATGAGCGGGGAATTGAAATCGCCGGTCGAAGAGGCGCTGGAGAACCAGCCGTTCGGCGCGTTGCAGTTGCTGGTCGTCCTGCTTTGCGCATTGGTGCAGGCCTTCGACGGCTTCGATATCGGCACCATCGGCATGGCGGCACCATCGCTGTCCAAGGCCTGGGGTGTACCTCCGCCGCAATTCACCACCGCCTTTGTGATGTCGAGCGTCGGCATCCTCGTCGGCGCGCTGGCCTCCGGCCCACTCGGCGACCGCTTCGGGCGCAAGCCGCTCCTGATCCTGAGCGTCGGCTTCATCGGCATGTTCTCGGTCTTGTCGGCCTTCACCTGGTCGGTGCCCACGATCACCGCGACGCGGTTCCTGACCGGGGTGGGCATCGGCGGCGCCATGCCTGTGACCGTCGCGCTCACCTCCGATTACAGCCCGCTCCGGCGGCGCGGCACGCTGATCATGCTGATGTTCTGCGGCAACACGCTTGGCGGCTTTCTCGGCGGCCAATTGGTCGCGCAAATCCTTCCCGTGTTCGGCTGGCAGAGCATTTTCCTTGCCGGCGGCATTCCGCCGCTGGTGCTGATTCCGTTCCTGCTGGCGTATCTGCCGGAATCGCCGCGCTTCCTGATCGCCCACCGCACGGATGCGCCGGCAACCCAGGACATCCTGCGCCAGCTCAATGTCAGCGCGCAGGCCGCAGCGTCAAAGCTTGTCGACGTGGCCACGGGCAATCCGGTGCAGCAGCTCTTCACGGGCGGGCTCGCGCTCGCCACGCTGCTGGTCTGGGTCATCTTCTTCGCCAACCTCCTGAACCTGTATCTGTTCGGCTACTGGATGCCGACCGTGCTGAACCTCTCCGGCCTCAAGCCAGAGGTCGCCGTGTTCTATGCCAGCATGTTCCAGCTCGGCGGCATCCTGTCCTGCCTGCTGCTCGGGCCGATGATCGACCGTTTCGGCGCACCCAAAACGCTCGCCTTGAGCTTTGCGTCGGGCGTGCTCTTCGTCCTCACGATCGGCCTTGCCAATCTGGGGGCTCCCTTGATCGCGATCCCGATCTTCGGCGCAGGTGCTGCGATCATCGGCAGTCAGCTTGGCGCCAATGCGATGGTGGCCGGGCTCTATCCCGCGCGCATCCGCTCGACCGGCGTGGGCTGGGCGCTCGGCGTCGGCCGGCTCGGCGGCATCGCCGGTCCCGCCATCGGCGGCGCGCTGCTCGGGCTCGGCCTGCCGCCGAAGGAGATCTTCCTGTGCGCCTGCGGGCCCGCGCTGGTCGCTGCGACCTGCACCTTCCTGCTGACGATGAAGGCCGTACGCAATCGCGACGACGCCCCCGCCTCCGCGGCGCAAGCGCGGACGGCCTGACCCTCATCCTGAGGAGCGCGCTTGCGCGCGTCTCGAAGGATGAGGCCAATAGCGGGGCCTCATGGTTCTCCCGGCGATGCGAAGCATCGTCCGGAGACGGCGCGCTACTTTTTTGCACCGTTCGCGACGGCCTCGCTTCCGCTGGGCCTGCTCGGGTGCGCGCGCCTCCTCACCATGAGGGTTTTGACGCAGTAGGGCTAATCCGCCTCGCCGGCGAATTCCTTCAGCCGCGCGTTCTCGGCGCGGAAGGCGGCAAGGATCTTCGGCAGGTTCTTCTCGATCCGCTCCTGCGGGCCGGCGATGCCGATGGCGAGCCGCCGGTGTTTCGCCGGCGTCGGCACCATCATGCCGACGACACCGACACCGCGCGTGACCATGCCGCGCGACAGGCAATAGCCGTCGCGGCGCACCTGCTCGATGCCCTTGGCGAGACGCTGCAGCGAGGAGATGCCGCGCTCGACCTTGTCCTGCCGGACCGTGCGCCGGTAGATCCGCGCGATCTCCTCGTCGCGCAACTCGCTCAGCAGCGGCCAGCCGAGACCGGAATGCACCAGCAGCACGCGCGTGCCGATATGGGTGAAATATTGCAGCGGCTCCCGCGCGCGCAGGATATCGACGATCTCGACGTAGATATCCGTCGAGGTGCCGAGCAGGATGGTCTCGCCGAGCTTGCGGCCGATCCGCCGCACCGCTTCCTGGATCGGCCCGCCCTCATAGCTCGCGGGCGTGACCCAGCCGCCGAGTTGCGACAGCCGCAGCGTCGGAAGATACGCGCGCGAGGTGCTTTCAAAGGAGAGATAGTTCATCTGCGCCATGGTCTTCAAAAGCGCCGCCGCACTCGAGGTCGGCATCTCAAGCGCATCGACGACATCCTTCAGCCGCAGCGGACATTGCCGCTCGCGGAACAGTTCGAGGATGTCAAAGACCCTCCGCGCCGACTTTGTCAGTCCGCCCGACATTTTGGCCCGCCGTTCAACTCCCCGCCGCCTGCGCCACGCGCGGCTGCGACATCGGCAGCACCTCGCGCGCAAAGAGACCGACCGAGTGCATCACCTCCTCGTGGGCGAGATCGCCGAACGAGAACTGGCTGATGAAATAGTTGGTGCCGGCCTCCTCCGTCGCAGCGCGTACGCGGTCCCGCACCGTGGCGGGCGAGCCTGCGATACCGCCGCCGTGCTCGACCAATGTCTCGAAATCCGGGGGCAAGCGGGCAAAGCGCGGTTGCGTGCCGTGCAGCTTCCAGAGCTTCATGAAGCTCTGGTGGAACGAAGGCCAGGCGCGGCGGCCGAGCGCCATCGCCTCGCGATCGGTATCGGCGACGACCACGAAGCGGTTGATGCCCATCAACGGCAGCGCGGCGAGCGAATGCCCGGCAGCGACCCATTCGGCGCGATAGCGGTCGGTAATCTCACGCACCCGCGGCAACGGCCCGCCGCAGACGATGTTGATGCGGTTCTGCGCCGGCCATGCTGCGCCTTCCGGTACCGGCACCGCGTACCACAATGGCGGATGCGGCAATTGCGCCGGCTTCAAATCGATCGGCACGTTCCTGAATTGATAATGCTTGCCCTCGAAATTCACCTCGTTCCTGGTCAGCGACTGCATGATGACCTGATAGGCCTCGACATACATCGCAGGCGCCAGATCGGCATCGACGCCGAAATAATTCAGCTCGTGCGGCGAGGCGCCGCGACCGATGCCGACCTCGAGCCGGCCGTGGCTCAGATGGTCGAGCATGCAGATTTCCTCGGCGAGCTTCAGCGGATGATGCGCGGGCAGCACATAGACAAGCGCACCGAAGCGCAGCCGTTTGGTTCGTTGCGCCACGGCTGCGAGAAACACGCTCGGCGACGGCGTGAGATTGAGCGGCGTCGAGTGATGCTCGCTCATGTGATAGGTACGAAAACCGCAGGCGTCGTAGAATGCGATCAGCTCGAGCCGCTTGTCATATTGCTCGGTGAGCCCGTAGCGGCCGTGGTCGTTCTGGTCGAAAATGCCGAACTGCATGGTAGCACCCCTGACAAGGCTCACCGGGCAAAGGCTGGCGGCACGCGCCAGCCTTCATCCTTATCAACATTTTTGGACCGGAAGCACGTCCGCCGGCCTTGGTCTCTCTTACTGCGGCAACGCTTCCAGCTTGGCGGACTTGCCGTCGACCACCTTGAACAAGACATAGCGCGGCTGCAACTGCCCGTTGGGCAGGAAGGTCGCATCGCCGAACACCGTACCCTTGATGGTCTTGCCCCGAATCGCCTCCGCGACCGTCTTCTTGTCGAGCGACTTGGTCGCTTCCACGGCGCTGGCCCAGACCTGCACCGCAGCGGCGCCAAGCGCGGCACTCTTGTCTGGATCGGCACCGTAGGCCTTCTTGAAGGCAGCGGCGAAGCTGTTGCTTTCGGCAATGGCGTTGAATGGCGGCAAATCCCAGAAATAGATGTCGGCGGATACGATGCCATTGTTGGCGTCACCCGCAACCTTGAACACGGTGGTCAGCATGATGCCGACCGCGCCGACAAAGGCCGACTTGATGTCGGCCTGGCGATACTGCTCGACCATGGCCGGCAGGCCGGACGAGTTGGAGGCATTGGTGACGATGATGGCGTCGGGATTGACGGCCTTCAGGTTGGTGAGCTGGACGCGGAAGTCCGTATCCTTGAACGCGAATTTCTCTGTCGTGACGACCTGACCGTCGAAATTCAATTTCTTGAACTCGGCCTCGACCGCGGCCTGGAAGCCGTTGCCATAGACGTCGTTCTGGGTCAGGAACGCAACCTTCTTCGCCTTCAGGGTATTGGCGACATATTTGGCGATCACCGCGGCATCGAAGCCGTTCGAGCTGTTGATGCGGATCGCCTGGGGATTGCCGTCGCCGGAGAGGATCAAGTCCGACTTCGACACCGTCGTGATGTCGAGCACCCCGGCGCGTGCCAGGATCGGCTGCATGGCGAGCGTCACCGGCGAGTTCCAGCCTTCGAACACGACGTCGGCCTTCTCGGCGATCATCTCGTTGGCGCGGCTGACGCCGACTGCAGGCGTGCTCTCGTCGTCCTTGGAGATCACGACGAGTTTGCGACCGAGCAGGCCGCCCTTGGCATTGATCTGATCGACGATGAGCTTCACGGCATTGGTCACCGTCTGCCCGTCCGGCCCCGCGCCGCCGCTCAGGGGAAAAATGGTCCCGACCTTGATGTCCTGCGCCATTGCCGGCACGGCAAACGCGAACAACAGCGTCGCCGCCATCCTGATGATCTTGCTCATGAACGTTCTCCCTTCTCTTTATGTACTTGGTTTACTTCCGGCGGCCCTTCGGAAAAGCCCGATCAACCCCGCAGGCCAGAAAATCAGGACCAGCGCCAGCACCGAGCCCAGCACGATCTTGTTCCAGTCGCCGCCAAGCGAGAGCAGGTTCTGCTGGGCAATCAGGATCGCGGTGCCGATCAGGGGGCCGACCAGGATACGACGACCGATCAGCACGACCGCGGTCAGCATCAGGACGAGGAAATAGGTCTCGAACATGTCCGGCCCGACATAGGCGCGCTGATACGCATAGAGCCAGCCGGCAAGCCCGGTGATCGGCGCGGACAGCACGAACACCGCAAGTCGTACCTTGCGCGGATCAATGCCGAGGCTGGCGGCAAGCGCCGGATTCATCTGCACCATCAGCGCAGCGGTGCCGAGTTTCGAACGGCGAAAGCGCGCAATGAACAGCAGCGTCAACAGCAACAATGCGAGCGCCACCGGCCAAAGTTCTTCCTGGGTCATGCCGGCGAAGATTGCGAAACCGAATGGCAGCTTCAGCGCGGCGATGCCGACAATGCCGTCGGAGCCGCCGATGGCGTCCCAGTTGAAGGCGATCTCATAGCCGACCACGGCAGCGGCATAGGTCACCAGCGAAAACACGAACTCACGGGTCCGCAGCGTGACCGCGCCGAGGAAGCCAGCCGCGACAATGCAGAGTGCAGCGGTCGCGAGCGCCGTGCTCCAGCCGTTCAGGCCATATTTCACCGAAAGGTTCGCAGCTGTGTAGCCGCCGATGGCCCAGAATAAAGTATGTCCGAGGCTGACCTCGCCGAGATAGGACAGCACGATGTCGATGCCGTAACACATCACCGCGAAGATCGCGATCGTGGTCAGCGTCGAATAGGCGATCGACGTGCCGCCGAGCAGTGCTGGCAGGAAGAAGCCCACAGCGGCGAGAACGACGAAGATCGCCGCGCGAACGCCCGGCATGGAACTGGAACGACCTGGCTCGATCGCGGTCATTTGGTCGCCAGTCCGGCGGGACGGATCACGAGCAGAATCAGCAGCAGCGCGAAGGCGGCTGCGGTGGTGTAGGCCTGCGCCACGAACGCGCCGAAGAAGGCGATAAACAGCCCGAGCCCGAGGCCTGCGGCGAGCGCGCCGGTGATCGAGCCGATACCACCGAGCACGACCACGACAAAGGTCATGATGACCTCGTTGAAGCCCATGCTGGTCAGGATCGGCGAGCGCGGCGCCACCAGGGCCGCACCGAGCGCCACTGCTGAGCATTCAAAGATGAATACCAGGAGGTAGACGATCTTCGCGTTGATGCCGAACAGCTCCGCGAGCTTCGGGTCCTCGGCCACCGCCCGAATGACCGAACCGAAGCGGGTCTTCTGGGTAAACAGCCACACCGCGCCGTAGAGCAATAGCGTCGCAGCGAACACCAGCACGTCCTGCCAGGTGAACCAGAGCGTGCCGAGATCGACCTTGGCGCGCGCCAGCGTGCCCGGCAGGGTCTGCGGATTGCCGCCGAAAAGCAGCGCGCTGCCGCCTTGCAGCACATACCCGAAGCCGAGCGTGACGATCATCAGGCTCGTGAGATTTTGTGTCATGACGAGACGCATCATCGCGCTCTGCAACAACGCGCCGAGTATCCCGAGGGCGACAACGGCAGCAAGGATCGCGACGGGATAAGGCATGCCGGCCTTGACCATCGCGTACCAGGTGACGAATGCCCCCAGCATGTAGAGCTGGCCATGCGCGAAATTCACCAGCCGCGCGACACCCAAGAGGATGGTCCAGCCCAGCGCGACGCAGGCATAGCCGGAGCCCAGCACGAGGCCGTTGACGATCTGCTGGGCGATACTCATGTCCCGGCTTCCGCGATCGTGCCGAGATAGGCCTCGACGATGCGATGGTCGGCGGCCATCTCCGTCGCAGGCCCCTGGCCCACGATGCGGCCGCGCTCGAGCAAATAGAGATAGTCCACGACCTTCAGCGCGGCCTTGACGTTCTGCTCGACCAGGAGCACCGGCAGGCCGCGATCGACCAGGAGACGAATCCGCGACAACAGGTCGGAGATCAGCCGCGGCGCCAGGCCGGCGGACGGCTCGTCCAGCATCAGCACGCGCGGACCCGCGAGCAACACGCGGCCAACCGCTAGCATCTGGCGCTCGCCGCCCGAAAGCGCCGCGCCTTTGTGGTGGCGCCGCTCCGTCAGGCGCGGGAAGAAGTCAAAGACATCGGCGATGGTGAAGAGATGGCGATCCCTGGTGTCCGCCGGTCGTCGTACCAGTGCGAGATTTTCATCGACGGTGAGCTCGGCAAAGATGTTCTTGCCTTCGGGAACCAGCGTCAGTCCGCGCCCCACGCGCTCGTGCGCTGCGAGACCGCCGATATCCCGGCCTTCCAGCATGACCTTGCCGGCGACGATGGCGCGACCGCGCGACCAGCCCGCCAGCGCATTGACGAGCGTTGACTTGCCGGCGCCATTGGCGCCGACGAGACCGACCATCTTGCCGGCTGGTACATCGACCGCGACGTCCGACAGCGCCACATTGCCGGCATAGCGCACGGTGAGGTGTTCGCAAGTCAGCACCGCACTCATTCGTCGCGCCCCAGATAGGCCTCGCGCACCCGGGCGTCGCGCTGGATTTCCGCAGGGCTACCGCTCGCAAGCATCACGCCCTGGTCGATCATGACGATGCGGTCGGCAATCGACATGATCAGGTCCATGTGATGCTCGATCACGACAAGGGCGAGGTTCTGCTTGCGCAAACTCACCAGCACTTCGGCGAGTTTCTTCATGTCGCCGCCGCCGAGGCCCGCGGCCGGTTCATCCAGCAGCAGCACTGTCGAGCCGGTGCCGTACGCGAGTGCGACGGAGAGCAGCCGTTGCACGCCATAGGGAATGTCGCCGGGAAGCCGGTCGTGATATTCGGCGGCGACGCCGAAAAAATCCAGAAGCTGCGTTGCGACCAGCTCCGCCTGCCGGCTGACCGCCATCTCGCGCCAGGGCAGGAACAGCGAGGTCAGAAGGTTTGCAGAATATTCGCGTACGATGGCGGAGACGGCATTCTGCAATACCGTCAGTTCGCCAAAAAACGAGTTTTGCTGGAAGGTCCGGCGCAGGCCCCGGCTCGCGAGATCGTACGTGCGCGTCGTGGAAACATCGGCATCGTCGAGAAAGACGCGGCCGGAATGCCGGACCGCGTTCGTCACCGCCGCAAAGCAACTGCTCTTGCCAGCGCCGTTCGGCCCGATGATTCCCAGGATCTCGCCCGACGCGACTTGCCAGCTCACGTCACGCAGCGCGACCAGCGCGCCATATTGAACGGCCAGCCCTTCGACCCGCAGGACATCAGTCGTCTGGGCTCGCGACGTTTCTTCTGAACTTGCCAAGGGGGCTGTCCATGTTGGTTATCTTCGGGCCGGCTGGAGGCGCCGAAATTTGATGCGACAGCGAACATGGCAACAGCGCCGCGGTCAAGGCCGCCAAAGGTGCGACCGAATGAAAGTCGTTGCGTTTAGGCGCTATCGTATTTCAGAGGACGGAAATACCAATGACGAGCGGCGAAGTCGGTTACGAGCGCCGTGCTGGTGGTCGGCTCCGGCACGGCAAATGCCGCGAAATCGCCCAACGAAGGGACGATGGTCGCGTGGCCAGGCCGAGCTAAAGCGTGGTTCAAAATGATAAAGTGCCTTGCATTCTCCTTCATGCTGGCGGCGACGGCGATCTCGGGCTTGCCGGGACCATCGCAGCATCGGCTCGGTGATCTGATCAAGGTCGGGCTCGACGATGCCCCTCATGTGCCGGGCACCACCGCGCCGCCCGCTCCGGTCACGCCTGATAACGCTGCCACAGCCGGCGATCAGGCGCCTTGCAGCGGCAAGGTCACGTTCACGCGCAGCGTCAAATATGGCGGCGACAGCCTGAACGTCCTCGATGCGGCAAGCTCACAGACCGGGTCCGGCGCCAGGCGGCCGGTGCTGGTGTTCGTCGCCGGCAACAGCTTTGCGGGCGACGGCAACGCTGCGGCGGCCAGTCCGCTGGTTGATCAGGCCCTGTGCTTTGCCGCGAGCAATGGACTGGTCGCCTTTCACGTATCCTATCGCGTTGCCCCCGCGGCCACCTGGCCCGCCGGCGCGCGGGATGTCGCGGCAGCGATCTCCTGGGTTCATGAGAACGCCGACCTGTTCGGCGGCAACGCCCAGGAGATCATTCCGGTCGGCTACGGCACCGGCGCGTTTCACGTGGCGAGCTTCCTTGCCCACAAGGAATATCAGGAAAAGGACGACTACATCGCGGGCGCGGTGCTGGTATCGGGGATCTATCATCCGACCACCGATAGCGGTGAAGGCGCGCGCGCCTATTTCGGAAGCGACACCAGCACCTATGACAGCCGCTCGGCGATACCGGGCCTCACCGCGATCGATGAACCGATCGTCCTTGCCTGGTCGTCGGCGGACGCAGCCGGTTTCATCGCGCAGGGCGAGAAGCTGAAAAACATGCTGTGCGCCGCCGGACACTGCCCGCGCACATCCGTGCTGAGCAAGCCGTCGAGCCCTGCCTCGGTTTTCGACCTCGACGGCGCCAGTGCCGATCTGCATGAACGCCTGCGCCAGTTGATCAGCCAGATCGACGCGCGTGGAATGCCGTAGGACGCGGCCTCCAACGCCGAGACGCCTGATTCGTCATCGAGCGAACAGGTCGGGCTGCGGCGGTGGCGCCGGATAGGTCAGCACGTCAGTGCCTTGCGGCCGTGCGGCCTCGTTCATCGTTGCGGCCTCGATCTTTCCCGGCGCCATGATGTGGACAACGCTCTCGCCGGCGGCGAGCAGATAGTCGGCGATGATGCGGCGGTGACAGCGCCACCACACCGTCTCGGCGCACATGATCGCGCAACGTCGCATCGCGCCGAGCTCGCGCAGATGGTCGAGGCCCGCGTGAAAACGCTCGCCCATGGCGTAGTCGGCATAATTGTGGAAGCTGCCGTTCTTCCAGAATCCATTGACCTCAGGCTCCACCTCGCGCGCGCGGCTGCGCAGGCCGCCAAGCGCGGCGATGTGCTCATAGCCGATCGCGAACGGCTTAAGGGACATCGGCAGCGCATCCTGATTGTATTGCGGGTTGGTGCGCGAACGCGGCACGGTACGGACGTCGACGAGCAGCGTCACCTCGACACTGCGGAGCAGATCGACGAATTCCGTAATCGGCCGCGTGCCATGACCGATGGTGTAGAAGGGATGCGCCATCGCTGACCTCCTTCTCAAGCCGACAACAGCCGCAATGCCCGCCCCTTGTGCAAGGCGATGTGATCGGTCTTGTCGCTCTTGATCTCATATTGCGGATCGTCCGGGCTCGCATGATGGACGTAACCCTTGTAGGCCACGTCCTTCTTGTGCACGCGCAGAATGCGGCCTCGCACCCGGCCGGCCTCCGAGTTCCAGCTGACGTGATCTCCTGTCTTGAAGACTTTGGTCATGGCCGACTTTTCCGTGCTCGGTGCCGCCTCCCGACAGGATAAGCGCGGCGCACCGTCCGGGTTGCAATTTGGCGGCATCCCGCGCCATCGCGGCGGTTGCACGGCCATCGGCCGCGGGCGATAGTCGAGAAACAATGAACAGTGAACATATGTCGCTGGCGTCGCTTGTCCAAGGTCGCCCGGACACGGCAACGGCCGTCGTGTTCGACGGCAAGCCGGTCACACGCGCTGAATTGTGTCGCCGCGTTGACCAGGCGGCGGGGTGGCTTGCCGCGCAAGGCATCGTACGCGGTGACGTGATCGCGGTCTGGCTGGTCAACCGCCTCGAATGGGTGGCGCTGTTGTTCGCGGCCGCGCGCCTCGGCGTCATCGTCGCCGCCGTCAACACGCGCTACCGCAGCGCCGAGGTCGAGCATCTGCTGCGTCTGTCGGGCGCCAAACTGCTGGTGGCGGAAGCGCAGTTCCGCTCGATCGATTTTCCGGCGATCCTGGCCGGTGTCGACAAATCAGCCGTTCCTGACCTCGAACGCGTGGCTGTTGTCGGCGCAGGCGGCATCGCCGCGCAGTGGCCCTGCATCCGGTTCGACGCGTTCGAGGCAGACTATCCGCCTGCGCCGGCGCCGGAGCACGATCCGGACGCGCCGGTCCTGCTCTTCACCACGTCGGGCACGACGAAGGGGCCGAAGCTGGTCGCGCATTCGCAAGCCACTCTGGCCGGACACGCGGCCGCGATCAGCAAGGCGCTCAAGCTGTCGGCGGGGCAACACTCGCTGCTCGCGATGCTGCCCTTCTGTGGCACGTTCGGCATGAGCGGCCTGCTTGGTTTCATGGCGGCCGGTGTCACCATCCACGTGCTCGATGCGTTCGATACCGAAACGGCGCTGCGCACGCTGAGGGATGAGGGGATCACCCACACCTTTGGCTCCGACGAGATGTTCCGCCGCCTGCTGGCGTTGACGGACGCGCCGCGTCCGTTTCCCCATGCGCAGGTCTTCGGCTTTGCCGCCTTTCAACCGGGGTGGCGCGACTTCGCTGCGCAGGCCGAAGCGCGCGGCCTGCCGCTCTTTGGCCTCTACGGTTCAAGCGAAGTGCAAGCGCTGTTCTCAATCGGGCGAACGGATGCGGCCTTCACCGACCGCATCGAATGCGGCGGCTGGCCGATGTCGCCGGAAGCGATCGTGCGGGTGCGCGATGGCGAAACCGGCGAGCTGGCCAAGCCTGGCGTGCTCGGCGAGATCGAGATCAAGGCGCCGTCAGGCTTCCTCGGCTACTTCCATAATCCGCAGGCGACGGCGGACGCCATGACCGCGGATGGATTTTTCAGCACCGGCGACCTCGGCCGGCTGCGTGGCGACGGCTCGTTCATCTACGAGACGCGGGCCGGAGACGCCATGCGGCTCGGCGGCTTCCTGGTCGCGCCCGGCGAGATCGAGGACGAGCTGAAGTCGCGCGCAGGCGTGAGTGACGCACAGGTGGTCGAGATCGATCTGAACGGCCAGGCACGATGCGTCGCCTTTGTCATTGCGGATGATCTGGTGACCGCACAGGCCGCGCCACTGCTCGCCCATCTGCGCGAACGGCTCGCGGCCTACAAGGTGCCGGCGCGAATCTACTTCGTGGATGCCTTTCCCGTCACGGAGAGCGCCAACGGCGTGAAGGTCCAGCGCGGCCGGTTGCGGACGATGGCGATGGAGGGGATCGCGGCGGAGACGTGATAACTCGACCAATCCGCCCTCGTTTTCGCTCCGCTCGGGCTACGCCGTATACACGTCGACCGTGGGTCTTGCGCGGCTGTGTCTTGAAATTCCCAAGGTCAAACTCAGCTCGACGCTAGTGCAAAAAAACAAATCCGGCGTGCAGGTCCGTCACGTGAAGGATCGGCGATGGCTGGTGCGGATTGACGAATGGATCATGAGGGTCGCTGATCCCGTGGATCAGCATTTCCGACGGAGCGACCGGGTCATCGAACGAAAACTCCGATAGCGGGCCGGACGAAGGGCTATGGAAATCATGCGCGTCGAAGTTTGCCGACGGCACCGTGGACATTGTCCCGAGATCCGGCCGGAAGACAAAGGAGTCTCCGGAAGCAGAAGCCATGCTGACCGCGGCATGAGCCTGTGGGACGCCGATCACGCCATCGCCATTGAGGTCCTGGTGGAATCTGACCTCCGCCGCTTCCAGCGTCGCGCTTGTCCCCGACACCAGGCCGCTGTCCGAGATGTAGTTGCCGTTGCTGTCAGTGATCCAGATCGAATACTGATCGGCGCCGGCGGCCTTCCAGGCGACTTCGCATCCGCTTGCGGTTTTCTCGGCGCCGAGAGGGTTGAACCCGCTGAACTGGCCCGGGACCACCACAACACCATCATGGGACTTCAGCGTCGGGCCCGTACCGCCCGCGACCGGATCGAGCGTATAGGCGGCGCCGGCGAGATCCAGCTTGGTCGAGCCGAACGCTTCAATCGTGGTCGGCGCGATACCGATATGGCCATCTCGCCCAGCCGTAGCTTGTGAAGCGAGCGAAAGGTGGCCTGCCCAGCCGAAGCTCGCGTGCCCAAAGCCCGCCTTTGCCTTCGGCGTGGCATCCTTCACTCGCTCTGCAAGCGAAGGATGGTGGGCACGACAGGGATCGAACCTGTGACCCCTACCATGTCAAGGTAGTGCTCTCCCGCTGAGCTACGTGCCCTAAAGTCCTTAATTGGGGTCGGGGTCCCTATATCGGCTCCGAGCCGGGCAGGCAAGCCAAAGCCGGACCCGTAACGGGAGCCGATCTGGCCGCGAATCAGGCCGCCAGCATCTTGTTCACTTCGCTGACCAATTCGCGCAGGTGAACGGGTTTCGACAGCACCTTGGCGTTCTTGGGCGCTTCCGAATCGGAATTGAGCGCCACGGCCGCAAAGCCGGTGATGAACATGATCTTGATGTCGGGGTCGAGTTCGGAGGCGCGGCGCGCGAGCTCGATGCCGTCCATCTCGGGCATCACGATATCGGTGAGCAGCATCTCGAACGGCTCCTCGCGCAGCCGCTGATAGGCGGACATGCCGTTATCATGGTGCGACACCTGAAAACCGGCGTTTTCCAGCGCCTTGACCAGGAAGCGGCGCATGTCGTTGTCGTCTTCGGCGAGGAGGATCTTGTGCATGGCGAGGAGATCAATCCCAATTCACGGCGGATCGGTGCATTCACTAAGCCCGACAGACGGTAAATATCGGGTGAAAGGCGGACCGGTACAGACGCCCTTCGCAAGGTGATTTCTGGACCGGAATGCGACTTAAGGCAATAAAGACCCGGTCTTTGGGCGTTCCCAAGAGACGTTCCAGGCCCTCCCAAAACTTTTTTGCTTGGCAGAGGGGTTGCGATTACCGACAATGCCTGCTCACAAAAGCTTCGCCGTTCGGGCCAGGACGACCCGCACGGCCAGGGTGGATGCAAGGGACGATACAAGGGACGGCACCCCACGATGATGCCTTTTAATGGCGAACTGCCGCCTCCGTTCGAGATCGTGGAGCCGGCCGAATGGCGGGCGCCGATCATCTTCAACTCCCCCCATTCCGGGTCGGTCTATCCGGAGGCATTCCTTAACGTCTCGCGGATCGATCTGCCGACGCTGCGCCGTTCGGAAGATTCCTTTATGGACGAGCTGATCGGGGAGCTGTCGGCACGCGGCTTTCCCGTGGTGCGGGTCAACTTCCCCCGCTCCTATGTCGATGTGAACCGGGAACCCTATGAGCTGGACCCGCGGATGTTTGCCGGCCGGCTGCCGAGCTTTGCCAATACGCGCTCGATGCGGGTCGCCGGCGGGCTCGGCACCATTCCGCGTGTGGTCGGCGACGGGCAGGAAATCTATCGCGAGCGGCTTTCGGTCGACGACGCGTTGACGCGGATCGAGACGCTCTACAAACCCTATCACCGTGCGCTGCGCCGGCTGATCAACCGGGTGCACCAGACCTTCGGTACGGTCGTCGTGGTCGACTGCCACTCGATGCCTTCGATCGGCGTTTCACGCGACGAGCCGAGGCGTCCCGACATCGTGATTGGCGACCGTTACGGCACGAGCTGCGCATCGCTGCTGCCGGACCGGGTCGAGCAAACCATGAGCCGGCTCGGCTATTCGGTCGGCCGCAACAAGCCCTATGCCGGCGGCTTCATCACCGAGCATTACGGCAATCCGGCAAGCGGGCTGCACGCGATCCAGCTCGAGCTCAACCGCGCGATCTATATGGATGAACGACGACGGGAGAAAGGTCCGCGCTTTGCGCAGGTCGCGGCCGACTTCGCCGCGCTTGCCGATGCACTGGCCAGCGTTCCGTTTGGAGATCTCGGCCCGTTCCAGGCGGCCGCGGAATAAAATCGAGGTAAAGCTGCTCAAGCTCTTGTCGGTTCCGGTCCCCCACTCGCTCTCTCTGGCCGGCGCCGGCGCTTCGACGACTGTCTAGACGAAGAAAAAAGGGCCGCTTGCGATGAGCAAGCGGCCCAAGTCTAGGGAGGAAACGCCCAAGGAGGGCAGCGATAGCGCGAGGCGCTACCGCACCGCAACAATATGCGACCGCGATGCACAAAACGCAAGGGCTTTTCGAGCCTTTCCCATGCAAAATTCGCAGGACATGCAGGCGTGCAACACTTTCAAGATGTCAAAAATTCGTATTATTTCTCATAAGCTTACGATAGCTCCGGGACAGCGAGCGCTGGATTCGCTCGCCAACTCAAGCAACCTCTCGATTTCGTGATCACGTGCGTTATCGGAAATTATACCAGCGGCCTTGCTTCGATTCGGCATTCAAAATGCCAGCGAAGTGCTGCCGATCCGCGTGCGGACAAGGCAGGATTAGGATAGGCAAGGTGTCGGGATTCCCTGCCGGCCCCTCGCCTTCACCCTTGCCTCAAGGAACAGACGTGACGGTCATCGACTTTACCGCCTTCATCGGGCGTCTCGCCACGACGTCAGGCGAAACCATCCTGCCGTTCTTCCGCACCTCTCTGTCGATCGACAACAAGAGTTCCGCCAAGGATTTCGATCCGGTCACCGAAGCCGACCGTGCCGCGGAGGCGGTGATGCGGCGGCTGATCAAATATCACTTCCCCCAGCATGGCATTGTCGGCGAGGAGTTCGGCAACGAGCGCGAGGACTCCGACTATGTCTGGGTGCTGGACCCGATCGACGGCACCAAATCCTTCATCGCCGGCTTCCCGATCTGGGGCACGCTGATCGCGTTGTTGCACAAGGGAACGCCGGTGTTCGGCATGATGCATCAGCCTTTCATCGGCGAACGCTTTTCCGGCGACAATGCGATGGCCAATTACCATGGGCCGTCGGGTGAACGCCGGCTTCAGACCCGCCGTTGCGCCTCATTGAAAGAGGCGACTTCCTACACCACAAGCCCGCTCATGATGAACGCATCCGACCGCGCCGTGTTTGCGCGAATCGAAGGCGAGGTTCGTCTCTCGCGCTACGGCGGCGATTGCTATTCCTACTGCATGCTGGCCGCCGGCCATCTCGATCTCGTGGTCGAGACCGAGCTCAAACCCTACGATATCGCGGCACTGATCCCGATCATCACCGGCGCCGGCGGTGTGGTCACCAACTGGGAAGGCGGGCCGGCGCAGAACGGCGGCCGCATTGTCGCCGCCGGCGATCCGCGCGTGCACGAGCTGGCGCTCAAATTGTTGAAGGGCTAGGCGGGTGGACGCGCTACTGGTGGTCGACATGCAGGTAGGCCTGCTCAAGGGCGACCGAAAGCACGACCTCGCCGGTGTCATCGGGCGCATCAATGATCTCGCAGCGGGAGTCCGCGAGCGCGCGGGCCGCGTGATTTTCATCCAGCACTGCGGCGCCGACGGCGACGATTTCGCTCCACAGGCGTCCGGCTGGCAATTGCTTCCCGAACTGAGCCGCGATGGCGCCGACGTCATCGTCCGCAAGAGCCTCAACGATCCCTTTGCCGGCACCGATTTGCAGGCGCGGCTGCAAGCGATGGCGCCGGACCGCCTTCTCGTCACGGGCTGGGCCACCGACCTCTGCGTCGATGCGACGGTGCGCTCGGCGGTTGCCAACGGCCATCACGTTGTCGCGGTCGCGGACGGCCATACGCTTAGCGACCGGCCACATCTCGACGCCGCCCAGGTCATTCGGCATCATAACTGGGTCTGGAGCGAACTCATCACGCGGCGATCGGTCAGGGTCATCCCGGCGAACGATCTGATGTCGTAGCGGCGCTTGCGGATGATCGAAAGGCCGGCGCCAAGAAGAAGAAGAAACGGGATCACAAGGGAGGCGTTCATGAAGATCCTTTGCAGGATCTTGCTGGGTTTTGCATTGCTGTTGCCAGGCGCGGCCGCGGCGGAGGATTTTCCGTCGAAACCGATCCGGCTGATCGTGCCGTTCCCGCCAGGCGGCCCGAACGACATCATCGCGCGCGTGGTCGGCCAGCGCATGTCGGAGATCACGAAACAGCCGGTGGTCATCGACAATCGCAGCGGCCAGGCCGGCGTGCTCGGCACCGACGCGGTCGCAAAGTCCTCGCCCGACGGCTACACCATCGCCATCACCAGCGCGAGCTCGCTGGCGATCAACCCGAGCCTGGAAAAGATCGCCTACGACGTCGACAAGGACCTCGCGCCGGTCACGCTGGTGGCGGAGGTGCCGGAAATGCTGGTCGTGGCGAGCAACGTTCCCGCCAGGAACATGGACGAACTCGTTGCGCTCGCCAAGGCGCAGCCTGGGAAGCTCAACTTTGCCTCCGCCGGCGTCGGCGGCCTGCCGCATCTCGCCGGTGAATTGTTCAAGCTGACGGCGAAGATCGATATCGTTCACGTGCCCTATCGGGGCGCCGCGCCGGCGATCAACGATCTGCTCGGCCAGCAGGTGCAGATGACGTTCCTCGATCTCCCGGTGCTTCTGCCGCAGATCAAGGCCGGAACGCTCCGCCCGATCGCGCTCGGCGCGAAGTCCCGCGCGGCGCAGGCACCCGACGTACCGACCACGGCCGAAGTCGGCATGCCCGATCTCTTGATCGAGAATTGGTACGGCATGGTTGCGCCGGCAGCGACCCCGCCGGACGTGATCAGGAAACTCAACCAGATCACCACCGAGGCGATGTCCGACCCGAATGTGAAGGAGAAGCTCGCCGACCAGGGGCTGACCCTGGTGCCTCAGACGCCGGACCAGTTCCGCGCCTATATCGGTGCCGAAACCAAGAAGTGGGCCAAGGTGATCAAGGACGCCGGCGTGCAGATCAAGTAGCTGCGCTTGCGCCAGCCGCTCAATCGATGAGACGCCCACGAAGTTCGGCAAACGGGATCATGACGTGCTCGCGAAAAGGGGCGCGTTGCTGCAACGTGCGATACCAGCGCTCGACCTGTGGCAGCGAGGGACGATCGATCTCGAGCTCGAAATATCGGTAAAGCGAGGTGCCGGCGGTGATGTCGGCGAGCGACAGCGTCTCGCCGAGCAGGAATGGCCGCCCCTCGAGCAAGCGGTCGAGCTTGCGGAACTCGACTGCGGCGCGCGCCAGCGCGGCGTTGATCGCGGGCCAGTTTCGCCGGTCTTCCGGCGTGCGGTAGAATCCCCAGAACACGCCGACCAGAAACGCCGGCTGCAGCGACGTCTGCGACCAGTCCATCCATCCTTCGACGCGCGCACGAGCAGCCGCATCGTCGGACCAGAACCGGCCCTGGCCAAATAGCGCGGCGAGATAGCGCAGGATGGCGTGGGATTCCCACACAACGGCGTCGCCGTCGCGAATGACGGGAACGCGACCATGCGGATTCATGGCGAGGAATGCCGGATCGTCCAGTCCGCCGAACCGGCCGCCCGCATCGATATGCCGGTGAGGCAGCTCAAGCTCGCCGATCAGCCACATGACCTTCTGGACGTTGAATGAACTGCGCCTTCCCCAGACCTGCAGCACTCGCTCCTCCCTTCAACCTTGCGCCGCCGCCCGTAAATGCTCGACCAGCAACTTGGCGGGCCGCGGCAGCGCCTTGAAGCTGCGCGCACAGATCACCAGCCTGCGATTGGCCCAGGCATCGCGAATCCTGACCATCGCGATCGGCAACGCCCGCGCGCAGCGGCGGGCAGCCGCCTCCGGCACCACCGCGACGCCGACATCGGCGGCGACCATCTGGCAGATCGCGTCGAAATCCCGCAGCCGCGCCCGGAAATGCAGGCGCATGCCGAGCCGCGCGGCGTGTTTGGAGATATGCGCCTGCAACGCCGTCGCGTTCGTCAGGCCCACGAAATTGCAGATTGCGGCTTCCTGGAAGTCGATCTGGCGGCGGCCGCCGAACGCACCCTTTTTCGCGGTGACGAGGGTGAGCCGGTCTTCGGCGAATTTGAACCGCTCGACATTTTCCGGCAGCGCGTGCTCGGCGGCAAAGCCGAGATCAGCCGCGCCGACCGCAATCGCTGCCGCGATATCCGTGCTCTCGCGCTCTTCGACGTCGACGTTGATGTCGGGATTCGCGCGCAGGAAGGCTGCGAGCGCGCGCGGCAGATGCTCCGAGAGGCCCGAGGTGTTGGCGAGCAGATTGACGCTTGCGCGCACGCCGCTTGCAAATCGCGCGAGATCGCCGCGCATGTTGTCGACATTATGGATGACGAGACGGGCATGATCGAGCAGGCTCTCGCCGGCAGCCGTGAGCTCGACGCCGCGCCGGCCACGCTTGAACAGCACGACACCGAGGGCTTGTTCCAGCCCCTTGATCCTGGCGCTGGCCGAGGCGAGCGCGAGGTGCGCGCGATCGGCGCCGCGGGTGATGCTGCGGCTGTCGGCGACCGCGATGAAGAGCTGCAGATCGACCAGATCGAAACGCATGAGCCTTTCCGGGACTATCAAGCCTTCGTTTGAGACGAAAGCTGCCTCCGTAACCTCCACATTGTGCCTGATATGCGGATCGGTCAATGTCCCCGCCATGTTCGAACTCCACCCTCTCCTGCTTTTCATCGCGGCCGTTTTCATGCTGGCCGGTTTCGTCAAGGGCGTCGTCGGCCTTGGCCTGCCGACGGTATCGATGGGGCTGCTGGCCGTGACCATGGCGCCGAGCCAGGCGCTCGCGATCGTGATCGTGCCGGCGGTCATCACCAACATATGGCAGACCTTCGTCGGCCACTATCTGCGCGATATCGTGCGGCGGCTCTGGCCGCTGTTGATCGGCACGGTGCTCGGCATCTGGCTGAACCGGGGGGCGCTGACTGGATCCTACGCGCATTATCTGCCGATCGCGCTCGGCATCCTGCTCGTGATCTACGCCGTGATGGGATTGAGTAAGTTCGATTTCGCCGTCACCCGCGGCAACGAGAAATGGGTCGGCGGTGTTGTCGGGCTTGTCACCGGCGCCATCTCGGCCGCGACCGGTGTGCAGGTGATCCCCTCGATGCCGTTCCTGCAGGCGATCGGCATGGAGAAGGACGAACTGGTGCAGGCGCTCGGCGTGTTCTTCACCGTCGCCACCCTTGCACTGTCGGTCAATCTCACCACCACAGGTCTGCTCAGCGCCTCGACTGTACTGCCCGGCGCGATCGCGATGGGCTGTTCATTTGCCGGCATGTTCATCGGCCAGGCGCTGCGGACGCGGATGCCGGCGCAAGCGTTCCGCCGCTGGTTCCTGATCGCGATGATCTTCCTTGGGATCTATCTCGCAGGCAGCGCGATCTACCAGCTTCACCTCGCCTGAAACAGGGCGATGCGCGCGCCGAGATAGACGAACATCGCGCCCAGCGCGCGGTTGATCCATGCCGTCGCCCGCCCCGATTGCCTGAACCGGCGTGCCGTGCGCGCGGCGAATGCGGCAACCCCCAGACACCAGAGCGTGCCGTTGAAGATGAAGATCCCGCCGAGGGCGACAAAGGCCAGCGCCTTGTGCGGCGCCTCCGCATCGACGAACTGCGGCAGCAAGGCGAGGAAAAACAGCGCGACCTTCGGATTGAGCACGTTGGTCAGCGCGCCCTGCCAGAACACTTTTGAAGGCGACATGGCATCTGAAGGTGACTTGGCATCGCTCTCGCGCGATGGCCCAGCGTCGGAGGGCGCGCTTCCACGCGCCAACAGCATCTTGATCCCGATGAAGCAGAGATAGGCTGCGCCAACCCATTTCACCGCCGTGAAGGCGGTGGCCGACGCCGCGAGCAAGGCTGACAGACCGATCGCGCAGCAGAAAACATGCACAAGACAGCCCGTGCCTATGCCGAGCGCTGCGGCCGCGCCGCCGCGCCAGCCGAATTGCGCGCTGCGTCCGACGATATAGGCGGTATCCGGACCCGGCGTGATGTTGAGCACGAGGCCGGAAAGGATGAAGAGCCAGAGATCGTGAATGCCGAGCATCGAAGCATTCCTTCAGCCGAAGCGCCGCGACACGTCGCAAACGGGTGTGGCGCGCAGTCTTGTCAGGGTCAAACTCGCCCCTGCCGATGACCTTCTTGTGAACGACGGCCGCCTTAGCCGTACGTGTAATGGTCTTATGATGCATCATCAAGAAAACTGGAGCCAGTCCTACGACTGTGCAAACGAGCGGGAGGTCAGCATGCGAACGAACATAATGGGAGCACTTTGCGCCATCGCGATGATCACGAGCGCAAATGCTGCGATCAAGGAAGCGCCGATCACCTATACGGACGGCGAGGCCACGATGAAGGGCTTCCTGGTCTACGACGACGCTAGCCAGGCCAAGCGGCCCGGGATCGTGATGGTGCATGAATGGTGGGGCATCACCCAGCATATGCATAACCAGGCGCGGAAGTTCGCAGAGCAAGGCTACACCGTCCTCATTTCCGACATGTATGGCGACGCCAAGACCGCCGACAACCCGAAGGACGCCGGCGCACTTTCGTCCTCGGTGATGAAGAATCCGACCGTGATGGAGCAGCGCTTCAAGGCGGCGCGGGACCAACTCGCCAAGCAGCCTTCGGTCAATCCCCAGAAAATTGGTGCCGTCGGTTACTGCTTCGGAGGCGCCGTTGTCGTGAATATGGCGCGCTCGGGCGCTGACCTGGCCGCGGTTGCGGGCTTTCACGCGTCCCTTGGTCTCAACACCCCCGCACCAGCGCCGGGAACCGTCAAAGCGAAAATCCTGGTCCTGAACGGCGCCGACGACCCCTTCGTCAAGCGTGAGCAGTACGATACGGTCAAGAAGGATTTCGATGCAGCGAAGGCCGATTACCGGGTCATCGAGTATCCCGGTGCCGTGCACGCATTCACGAATCCCGAAGCCACCGAACTCGGCAAGAAGTTTAATCTGCCCCTCAGATACGACGCCAAGGTCAACGAAGAAGCGGAGGGTGAGGCTGCCAAGTTCTTTGCCGCCGATCTCAAGAAATAGACAGGCAGGAAATAAACAGGAAAGGCCACCTCCATGGTGGCCTTTCTATTCGGGCTGGTGAGCGCGATCCGACCTTGGCCGCTGACGAATCCGCCTCTCAGCCGAACAGTGGCGTGCCCGGCACGAAAGCGTCGAACGCTGCCCAGAACTGCGCGCGGTAACGGTCCTGCTCCTGCAGGATTTCATGCTTGGAGCCGGCGATGACGAGATGCGAACCGGCGCGCAGATGATAGGCGAACTCCTCGATCGCCGATGTCGAGACCACGGCATCGTTGGAGGCCGCCAGCATCAGGATCGGCTGGCGGATCTGCGAGGGATAATACCGCTCGCGGAACGTGTTCATGGCGCGGAACGCCGTATCGGCCCAGGCAACTGTTGGCGAAGCGATGCCGAGTGTCGGGTCTTCCTCCAGGATCGCCGCATTGCGGGCGTAGCGCACGGGGTCGGAGGTCAGGGGATTGTTGATAAAGGATCGCGTGCCGGTGAGCGTATCGTCGCCGCCTGGAACATAACGACCGCCCTGCCCCGCGAAACGCATCGCCCGCAGCAACAGCCGCACCGGCAGCGAGGTCGCGCGGCCGGGCAGATCGATCATCGGGGCCGACAGCACCATGCGGTCGAACCAGCGCTTGCCGCCGTAGGCGAGGCGCAGCATCACCGCGCCCCCCATGGAATGAGCGAGCGCGAAATGCGGCGGCGGACAATCCGGCAGCACCACCTGCTGCACGAAAGTCTCGACGTCGACCTCATAGTCGGAGAAGTCGCGGACATAACCCTTGCGCGGATCGCGCAGGCGCCGTGACGAGTGGCCCTGCCCGCGCCAGTCGATCATGGCGACCGCAAAGCCACGGTCGCGCAGGTCGCGCACGGTCTCGAAATATTTCTCGATCTGCTCGCCACGGCCCTGGAAGACGCAGACCGTACCCTTGCGGCCCGCGGGCGGCGCCCAGCGCGCAAAGCGCAATTCGGCGCCATCCGGCGTGCGGATCGTGCCGGTGACGACGTCTTCCGGAACGGGGTTGGCGGGAATCGAGACGAGCGTCATGGCAAGGGATCTGGAAGCGGTCGGTTAGGCGAAAAGCGCTGAAAAACAAGGGCCGGGAAGGTCAAAAAAGGCTCGCATCCCGCCCTCTTGAACGCCGTCTTGCCTCTCCCATATCACCTTCGTGCAGGCCGCTACCAGTGTTTCGGAACCGAAACATCAAGGCTGCACAGGACTAAGCCCGGCCCGATGGCGGGCGGGTATCTGAAACAGTCGCTCAATGGAGGACTTCCCTATGCGCACCTACGACCTCACCCCGTTTTATCGTTCCACCGTCGGCTTCGATCGTCTTTTCTCCCTGCTCGACCAGGTGAACTCCGACGGCGGCAATGGTTATCCCCCCTACAATATCGAACGGACCGGCGAGAATACCTATCGCATCTCGGTTGCGGTATCCGGCTTCGCCAAGGAAGAGCTCACCATCGTCGCGAAGGAAAACACGCTGACGATCAAGGGCGAGAAAGTCGCCAACGAGAACAGCCAGGGCAAATCCGAAGTGCTGTACCGCGGCATCGCCGCGCGCGCCTTCGAGCGCGTGTTCCAGCTCGCCGATTTCGTCGCGGTGAAGAATGCCTCGCTCGAGCACGGCCTGCTCCATGTCGACCTCGTTCGCGAGATCCCCGAGGCCAAGAAGCCCCGCAACATTCCGATCGGCAACGTGACCCCTGCCCCGCAGGTGATCGACGGCTCGGCTGCGAAGGCCGCCGCCTGAGCTTCAGGTTTTCGCGTAGCGTTGCGTAAGAAAACGCCCCGGAAAACCGGGGCGTTTTTTTGTTCTTGTCTTTCCTGTTTTGGCAGGGACGACATCGAGATTTCACTCCAGCCCTTGCGCCGCAGGCATTTGCTGGGTCGGCCGGATCGCCGGCGCAGGTCTGGCTTCGCCGACAGCTGCATTCGCCGGCGGCGAGATGCTGGCCTGGAGCGGTGGAGAGGCGCCAGCCTGAGGCGCCTGTGCGCTCGGGGCCGGTGGAGGGTTGGGCCGCGCGGCGGGAGCCGCCGGCCTGGTCTCGATGGCGGCGGATCGCTGCGCCGGCTCGCCGGGCCTCGCAGCCATGTCCGGTTTTGGCGCCGGGAGCGGCACCGCGTGGCTTGCGACATGCGGCACCGGGGCCGGCGGCCTCGGCATGCCGCGGATCACCGTCGGTGGCGGCAGCGCCACCTCCGGCCCGTAACCCGACATCGGCTCGAGCGGGAGGCTTTCGCCATAGGGGCCGTAGCCATAGGCCGGCATGAAGCGGATGATCCGCCCGTTGCGCGCATCGATCACGAGCCGTCCGTCCTCGCCGTTCCGGTCCAGGACCGCAATCGTGTAGACAAGGCCGCGCTGATGCGGGATTCCGAGCGGCGAGAAGCCGTTGTCGCGCAACACCGCATAGACCTCGTAAGGAGGCAGCAGAGCCGGCGCGTAACCGCCATAGCTGTAAATGGGCGGCGGTGCGGGCGGCATCGCTCCGTAGGGCCGCTCATACGGCGCGTCGAAATCGGAAACCGCCCGGTAGGGCACCGGCATCTGAGCGTTGGCGGCCGAGGCCGCGAGCATCAATCCGGCCGAGATGGCCCAGCCTGTGAAACGCATCATGGCTTCATTGCTCCAGCAGCGCCCCCGTTAAGCCCCAAGCCTTAAACCCAAAGGCAAATCTCGGGGGTGATTTCGGCGGCGCTTGGGCCGGATCGGGGCGCCTCCGGGGCGCTACGGACGAGCAATGCGGTGGACGGGGCGCCGGAGGACTTTCATGCGCTTGTGTGATAGAGAAAAATGAGGCATGGTGCTGTTAGGACAGGACTGCTGTCTCAAATTTCGTTGCGAAGCCGGCATGGGTATTGCAACGAAAGTTCGGCGCCCAGCGCCGCAAGGTACCCAGGCAAGGACGTTCTCCAGGGACGTTGAACGCTGAGCCTGAACTCTGAAAATACGGCTCGCTTGACAACGAGCGGTGACCCCCGACGATTTTTGGGGTGCCCGCGGAACGCCCAAGGTGCGCCGAAGACAACGAGGCCCTCAACCGGGGAGACGAAGCATGAGCGGATCGGAATTCGAGCGCGGACACATCGTGACAGAAACGCTGTCGGCGAGCGCGGACTCGAAACCGGCCGACCGTGAACTGCATGCTGAACTCCATACCTGGCGTCCCGAAGCCGAAGGCCTGTACGATCCGTCGCTGGAGAAGGATTCCTGCGGCGTCGGCTTCATCGCCAACATCAAGGGCAAGAAGTCGCATCAGATCATTTCCGATGCGCTGAGCATTCTCTGCAATCTCGAGCATCGCGGTGCCGTCGGCGCCGACCCGCGCTTCGGCGACGGCGCCGGCATCCTGGTGCAGATTCCGCACGCCTTCTTCAAGCGCAAGGCGGCCGAGATCGGCTTCCAGCTGCCCAAGCCCGGTCACTACGCGATCGGCGCGCTGTTCATGCCAAAGGATACGGCATGGCGGAAGGTGATCCAGAGCATCATCGCCGACCAGATCAAGGCCGAAGGCATGATGCTGCTCGGCTGGCGCGACGTGCCGTCCGACAACTCCTCCCTTGGCCCCACGGTCAAGCCGACCGAGCCCTATCACATTCAGGTCTTCATCGACCGCAACGGCGCGGCGAAGACCGAGGAGGAGTTCGAGCGCAAGCTCTACATCCTGCGCAAGTCGATCTCGCAGGCGATCTACCAGCGCCGCGACCGCGGCATGGCCGGCTATTATCCGGTGTCGTTCTCCTGCCGCACCGTGATCTACAAGGGCATGTTCCTCGCCGACCAGCTCGGCAAGTACTACGCCGACCTGCACGAGAAGGACTTCGAGAGCGCGCTCGCGCTGGTGCACCAGCGTTTTTCGACCAACACTTTCCCGACCTGGTCGCTGGCGCATCCCTACCGGATGATCGCCCATAACGGCGAGATCAACACGCTGCGCGGCAACGTCAACTGGATGGCGGCGCGGCAGGCGTCGGTGAGCTCGGACCTCTATGGCAAGGACATCAGCCGGCTGTGGCCGATCTCCTATGAAGGCCAGTCGGACACCGCCTGCTTCGACAACGCGCTCGAATTCCTGGTGCAGGGCGGCTACTCGCTGCCGCATGCGGTCATGATGATGATTCCGGAGGCGTGGGCCGGCAATCCGTTGATGGATGACAAGCGCCGCGCCTTTTACGAATATCACGCCGCGCTGATGGAGCCCTGGGACGGCCCGGCCGCGATCGCCTTCACCGACGGCCGGCAGATCGGCGCGACGCTGGACCGCAACGGCCTGCGGCCGGCGCGCTACCTCGTCACCAACGACGACCGCATCGTGATGGCCTCCGAAATGGGCGTGCTCAAGATTCCGGAGGAGCAGATCGTCACCAAGTGGCGGCTGCAGCCCGGCAAGATGCTGCTGGTCGATCTCGAGCAGGGTCGCCTCATTCCCGACGACGAGATCAAGGCGACGCTGGCGAGAAGCCATCCTTACAGCGACTGGCTGCACCGCACCCAGGTTCAGCTCGAGGAATTGCCGGACGCGCCGGCCAAGGGCGTGCGCTCCAACCTGCCGCTGCTCGACCGGCAGCAGGCCTTCGGCTATTCGCAGGAAGACATCACCATCCTGATGACGCCGATGGCCTCGACCGGAGAGGAAGCCACGGGCTCGATGGGCAACGACACGCCGATCTCGGCGCTGTCGGACCGGCCGAAGCAGCTCTTCACCTACTTCAAGCAGAACTTCGCGCAGGTGACCAACCCGCCGATCGATCCGATCCGCGAGGAACTCGTCATGAGCCTCGTCTCGATCATCGGGCCGCGGCCGAACCTGTTCGACCTCAAGGGGCTTGCCTCCACCAAGCGGCTCGAGGTGCGCCAGCCGATCCTCACCGATGCCGATCTCGAGAAGATCCGCTCGATCGGTGAGTTCGCCGAGAGTCATTTCAAGTCGCGATCGCTGGACACCACGTTCCACGCAGGCCTCGGCGCTTCCGGCATGGACCAGGTGCTCGACGAGCTCTGCGCGCGAGCCGAGGGCGCGGTGCGCGAGGGCGTCAACATCATCATCCTGTCCGACCGCATGGTGGGCTCCGACCGGATTCCGATCCCCTCGCTGCTCGCCTGCGCCGCCGTGCATCATCATTTGATCCGCACCGGCCTGCGCACCTCCGTAGGCATCGTCGTCGAATCCGGCGAGCCGCGCGAAGTGCATCACTTCGCCTGCCTTGCCGGTTACGGCGCGGAAGCGATCAACCCCTATCTCGCCTTCGAGACCATCATCGCACTGAAGGACCGCTTGCCCGGCTCGCTCAACGACTATGAAGTCGTCAAGCGCTACATCAAGTCGATCGGCAAGGGCCTGCTCAAGGTGATGTCCAAGATGGGCATCTCGACCTACCAGTCCTATTGCGGCGCGCAGATCTTCGACGCCGTCGGCCTGAAGGCCGATTTCGTCGCCAAGTATTTTGCCGGCACCCACACCCGCATCGAAGGCGTGGGCCTCGCCGAGATCGCGGAAGAGACCACGCGCCGTCATGCCGACGCTTTCGGGGAGTCGCTGGTCTACAAGACCGCGCTCGACGTCGGCGGCGAGTATGCCTACCGCACCCGCGGCGAGGATCACGCATGGAACGCCGAATCGGTCTCCATGCTGCAGCATGCGGCGCGCGGCAATTCGAAGGAGCGCTACCAGGCCTTCGCCAGGATCCTCAACGAACAGTCGGAGCGGCTGGTCACGCTGCGTGGCCTGTTCCGGATCAAGAGCGCCGAGGACGAGAAGCGCAAGGCGGTGCCGCTCGCCCAGGTCGAGCCGGCCAAGGACATCGTCAAGCGGTTTGCGACCGGCGCGATGAGCTTCGGCTCGATTTCGCGCGAGGCGCATACGACGCTTGCGATTGCCATGAACCGCATCGGCGGCAAGTCCAACACCGGTGAAGGCGGCGAGGAATCCGACCGCTTCAAGCCGTTGCCGAATGGCGATTCCATGCGCTCGGCGATCAAGCAGGTCGCCTCCGGCCGCTTCGGCGTCACGACGGAGTATCTCGTCAACTCCGACATGATGCAGATCAAGATGGCGCAGGGCGCCAAGCCCGGCGAAGGCGGCCAGCTGCCCGGCCACAAGGTCGACGCGACCATCGCCAAGGTCCGGCATTCGACGCCGGGCGTCGGCCTGATCTCGCCGCCGCCGCATCACGACATCTATTCGATCGAAGACCTCGCGCAGCTCATCTACGACCTGAAGAACGTCAATCCCGAAGGCCAGGTGTCGGTGAAGCTCGTCTCCGAAGTCGGCGTCGGCACCGTTGCCGCCGGCGTTGCCAAGGCGCGGGCCGACCATGTCACCATCGCCGGCTTCGAGGGCGGCACCGGCGCCTCGCCGCTCACCTCGATCAAGCACGCAGGCTCGCCCTGGGAGATCGGGCTTGCCGAAACCCACCAGACGCTGGTGCGCGAGCGGCTGCGCAGCCGCATCGTGGTCCAGGTCGACGGCGGCTTCCGCACCGGACGCGATGTCGTGATCGGTGCGCTGCTCGGCGCCGACGAGTTCGGCTTCGCGACCGCTCCCCTGATCGCGGCGGGCTGCATCATGATGCGCAAGTGCCACCTCAACACCTGCCCGGTCGGGGTCGCGACCCAGGACCCGGTGCTGCGCAAGCGCTTCACCGGCCAGCCCGAGCACGTCATCAACTACTTCTTCTTCGTCGCCGAGGAAGTCCGCGAGATCATGGCAAGCCTCGGCTTCCGCACCTTCAACGAGATGGTGGGCCAGACCCAGTTGCTCGACCAGACCCGGCTGGTCGCGCATTGGAAGGCCAAGGGCCTCGACTTCTCGAAGCTGTTCGTGCGGCAGAAGGAGGAGAAGGATCAGAAGATCTATCACTCCGAGGCCCAGAACCATCATCTCGAAGCCGTGCTCGACCGCAAGCTGATCGAACGCGCGCAGGCCGCGCTCGACCGTGGCGCGCCCGTGAAAATCGAGGCTGAGATCAACAACACCAACCGTTCGGCGGGCGCGATGCTCTCGGGCCGGGTCGCGAAGATCTACGGCCATGCCGGCCTGCCGGACGACACCATCAGCGTTCAGCTGAAGGGCACCGCCGGACAAGCCTTTGGAGCATGGCTGACCAGGGGCGTCACCTTCGAGCTCGAAGGGGAGGCCAACGACTATGTCGGCAAGGGGCTCTCCGGCGGCAGGATCATCGTGAAGCCGCCGCGCAACGGCGGCATCGTGCCGGAAGAGAGCATCATCGTCGGCAACACCGTGATGTACGGCGCGATCGAGGGCGAGTGCTATTTCCGCGGCATTGCCGGCGAGCGCTTTGCGGTGCGCAACTCGGGTGCGGTCGCCGTCGTCGAGGGCGCGGGCGACCATTGCTGCGAATACATGACCGGCGGCATCGTGGTCGTGCTCGGCAAGACCGGGCGCAACTTCGCGGCCGGCATGTCCGGCGGCATCGCCTATGTCTTGGACGAGGCCGGAGACTTCGACAAGCTCTGCAACCTCTCGATGGTCGAACTCGCGCCGCTGCTCTCGGAAGAGATGATCAACGAAGGCACGTACCATCATTCCGGCGATCTCGAATCGCATGGCCGGGTCGACGTGTTCAAGAACCTGCTCGACGCCGATATCGAACGGCTGCACGTCCTGATCACGCGCCACGCCAAGGCGACGGGCTCCAGGCGCGCCGCCGAGATCCTGGCGAACTGGAAGGAATGGCTGCCGAAATTCCGCAAGGTCATGCCGGTCGAGTACCGCCGCGCGCTCCGCGAGTTGCAGGCGAACGCCGACGCCGAACCGAAGATCGCAATCGGGGCGTGATATTCGGGCCTCGCCCTTCGAGACGCGGCGAAGACGCCGCTCCTCAGGGTGAGGGGAGATAGTTATTCCTCATGGTGAGGAGGCGCGAAGCGCCGTCTCGAACCATGAGGCCACCATCGGGGCCTTCATCCTTCGAGACGCGGCGAAGACGCCGCTCCTCAGGATGAGGGTCTAGCAACAGAGTTCCGGATTTGCGCCTGGCGGCGCATCCCGGAATGACCAGAACTAAGAACGCAGGGGCGTCAGGCTTAATGGGTAAGGTCACAGGTTTTCTGGAAATCGAGCGGCATGACCGGAAGTACACCCCGGTCGGCGAGCGCGTGAAGCATTTCAACGAGTTCGTCGTTCCGCTCTCGGAGAAAGAGACACGCGACCAGGCTGCGCGCTGCATGAACTGCGGCATCCCCTATTGCCACGGCACCGGCTCGGCGCAGCCGGGCACGCCGGGCTGCCCGGTCAACAACCAGATCCCCGACTTCAACGATCTCGTCTATCAGGGCAATTGGGAAGAGGCTTCGCGCAACCTGCACTCGACCAACAATTTCCCCGAATTCACCGGCCGCATCTGCCCGGCGCCGTGCGAGGCCTCCTGCACGCTCAACATCGATGACAACCCGGTCACGATCAAGACCATCGAATGCGCCATTGTGGATCGCGCCTGGGAGAACGGCTGGCTGAAGCCGGAGATCGCGCCCGTCAAGACCGGCAAGAGGGTCGCCGTGATCGGCTCCGGCCCTGCGGGCCTTGCCTGCGCGCAGCAGCTCGCGCGCGCCGGCCACGACGTGCATGTGTTCGAGAAATACGCCAAGGCCGGCGGGCTGCTGCGATATGGCATTCCCGACTTCAAGATGGAGAAGAACGTCATCGATCGCCGCATCGACCAGATGGAGGCCGAGGGCGTCATCTTCCACTACGGTGTCCATGTCGGCGCCGCGGGCGCGCTCGACCCGCGCGAGATGCTGAACGACTTTGACGCGATCGCGTTGACCGGTGGCGCCGAGGCTCCGCGCGACCTGCCGATCCCCGGCCGCGACCTCGCCGGCATTCATTATGCGATGGATTTCCTGCCGCAGCAGAACCGCCGCGTCAGCAGTGAATCGCTCAATGGAACGGCAGACATCCTGGCCGGCGGCAGGCATGTCGTGGTGATCGGCGGCGGCGATACCGGCTCTGATTGCATCGGCACCTCGTTCCGGCAGGGCGCCAGGTCGGTGACGCAACTCGAGATCATGCCGGCACCGCCCGAGCGCGAGAACAAGGCCCTGACCTGGCCGAACTGGCCATTGAAGATGCGGACCTCGTCAAGCCAGGCCGAGGGCGCTGCCCGCGAATTCGCCGTACTGACCGAGAGGTTCTCGGGCGCCGACGGCAAGGTCAAGAAGCTTCATTGCGTCAAGGTCGATGACAAGTTCAAGCCGCTGCCCGGCACCGAGTTCGATCTCGACGCCGAGCTCGTGCTGCTCGCCATGGGCTTTGTGCATCCCGTGCACGAGGGCCTGTTAAAACTGCTCGGCGTCGATCTCGACCAGCGCGGCAATGTCCGCGCCAACCTCGCCGACTACCAGACCTCGCGGCCGAACGTGTTCTCCGCCGGCGACATGCGCCGCGGCCAATCGCTCGTCGTCTGGGCGATCCGCGAGGGCCGCCTCTGCGCGCAGTCGATCGACAAGTTCCTGATGGGGAAGACGGACCTGCCGCGGTGAGATCGTCATTGCCGGCCAGGCGCGAAGTGCTGCCCGGGATCATAGCCGCAGGCCACCGTTGTCGCAAAGATCGTCCGCTTCGGATCGATTGTTAGATTCCGCGGTAGGACCTCTCTTTGGAGGCCTATGTGGATACTGAGTATCGACTTGAATGTTGCAGATGAAACGAAGTTTCATCTTGATACTACCGGGCGGCGGCAGCTCGTCCTCACCTTCGACGATGCGCCGCAACATTGTGTCCAGCCTATGCGTGCCATTGGGCCTGCCTTGTGGATCGCCGCTCTTGCTTTTTTGAACTGCGTGCCTTTATTCGGGAAATTCACCTGATTTGCACCTGTGAGTGCATCATGTCCACACTCTAAGCCGCCCTGGCAAGAATGATCATCGAACGCGCGAAGAAGGTCAAAGTGGGAAATGCCTCCGACTACGCGTGGTCTGTATTGCGGAAATTTCAAAATGTGGATTTGATTGCAACGCTGCTAATCAACGTTCATAAAGTGCCGGCTAAATATCACGATGACGCCCGCAAGCAGGCTCAACAAATCAGATACTGCTTAATACAAGCGCGTGAGTACTTTCGAGCGGCAGCGGATGTATCGACGGCAACAAAGCCAAACCTCCTCTATTACGGCACGATGAGCCTTGCGCTCGCCGAAATACTTTTCAAACAATCAGGCGACAGCAGTCTCGATCGAGCTCGTCAGGAAAACCGTCATCACGGCTTAACGATGACTGTCGGATCCACCAAAAAAGGCGCTGACCTAAAAACTGCCGCCGAAGCGATCAGGGCCCATCCCCATCTAGTCCTCGGAAAACGCCACGGCACTTTCGAGCTTTGGCATAAGACAAGCCGAGAACATCCGCTAGCAGGCAATGCCACTCGTCACTTTGAGTCCGGAGGATCAAACATCGGATTCAGGTGCATCTTCAAAGCAGCTGATAACGAGTACCCACCGATACCTATTGCAGGCCTAAGTCTGGCGGACTGTCTTTCAAGCATTCCCTTGATGCTTGAGTATCTCGAAAACGGGCCTCTCGACTCCACGCTCGTAAGGGGTTTGTTGAGTCCGATGTTTATCCAGGCCCTCAATGGAGCAACCAGCATCGAGTCATCATTCATCCTAGTTCACTTTACAGCACGCTTGTGAACCAGCTTAGGGCAGATCCAAACGCCGTTGATCACATCAACATCTACGAAGCTGGCCAAGCAGCGAGAATAACCCTCGACCACAATTGGATATATCCGGGCTTTAGTCTCCCTTTTCCTCCCGCAGCCGCAATAACCACAACAGAGTGGCGTATGTGGACCAATTCGCCGCCACTGAACGAATTCGGTTACCTCTATGTGGCTATCTACTTGGCTGGAAACTACGCGAGATATTTTCCCGACAAGTGGCTCTTAGATGTTGAGACGTCTACCCCTCTTTCGTTGGCTATCGAAGAACTGTGCACCATGTGCGAATGGAGGGTACCGTGGTTAGCTCTTTGCGAACTAGACCAAACTCTTCATGTCCAGGACGCTTAGCCAAAGAAATATCCGAACCCGGCACCGACAAGCGCGATTAGGCGGAAACATCGTACTATTGGATGCACGTTTCGTCCCGCCACCAAGATGGCCAGGCCGGTCAACAGCGCGGTGGCTCTTTCACCTAGCTTTAGCCGCCCGATACTGTCGATAATTTTCGAAAGTCCGCTTTCGTCAGACATAGCTTCGCCTCCGGCAATTCGGCCGTTTTAACGCCGAGCAAAAGACCCCCGGCACCGGTGAAAAGGTCTGGTACGGTGGGTTACAAACTAAAACGCACCGCTCTGTCGCTTAAGCTGACTCGATCAAACCGCGCGTCAAGTGAGCACTGATTTGGTCCGATTCAGCAATGCACCCGGACCTAAGCTGGTATAGTGCTGGGCCCACGGACGCTCGCAACGCACCCGACAAAATTGAATAAGAACCACAGTCAAAAAATGCGAAAAAGGCCCATTCCACGGGCCTAACTGCAATTAGTTGCACTTGGGTATTCTTCCACGGCTGCTTCTGGCACTCCTAGCCGAGCGCCGCGACGGGGGGCTTTTTCGATTTCTCCGGGGAAGAAACAGGCTGCGAGGAAGAGGGCTGGGCGCCAATACATCGCGGCCGATTTACTTAGATCATTTCAGCCTGTTGGCAGTCTTTTGAGCCGACCCACAGATTCCTATTCTAGTTTCCAGAATTTCTGCTAATCATAAGTCCACCGCACCCGCAAGAGTGGCGCTTCGCGATCGTCACGAACGTTGGACGCGGGACGTGATGGACGCGTTCACATTGTCAGACGTGCAATGTGACGCGGACGGCCAAGTCGTGTGGTCTTGGGGCGGCCGCGGGTTGGTATTGCGCTTCCTGTGCTTATTGCTTGTCTCGGCCAACTTTGACCGGCTATACTTGACGCCTGACCGGGTCGCAGATCGATGTTCTTAGAAGTTCCAGACGCCGACGCAGAAGAACCCTGCGGCACCATTTTCGTGAACTGATTCAGGCTGTTGCATCTGCTTTGGCCGATTCCAAAAGATTCCACTTCCCTTTTTCCGAATTTCTGCTAATCATAATTCCGTCCCGTGCCCACAAGAGGGGCGCTTCGCGATCGTCACGGGTGTTGGGCGCGGGATGCGGTGGACGCGATCGTTTCGTCAGACGTGCGGAATGGTCGCGGACGGCCAAGTCGTGTGGTCCTGATTCCCCGACGCTGGAATCAACCCCCGGGTCACGAGCCCGGGGCGATGGTGGCTAACTGTGGAGCGTCAGGAGGTTGTCCTCGGTTAGACCGAGTCTGCTGATAGGCGGTTGAGAATTTATGCCGCCGTGAGGCCGGTGCCAATTGTAACGGTGCAGCCAGACCGGGAGTTCTTCGGCGCGGCGATCGGAGGTGGGATAGGCTTGTGCGTAGGCCCATTCTCTGAGCGCGGTCTGGATGAAGCGCTCCGCTTTGCCGTTGGTTTTGGGCGTGTAGGGCCTGGTGCGAATATGCTTGAGGCCGAGCGCTCTACAAGCATCGCGGAAAGCGAAGCCCAGATAGCAACCGCCGTTGTCGGTCATAACGCGGGTCACGCTGACGCCAAGGCTTTTGTAATACGCGACAGTTGATTTGAGGAAAGCAACAGCGCTGTCGGCCGTCTGATCGGGCCTGACCTCGGAGAAGGCCACACGGGAATGATCGTCGATGCTGACATGAACGAACTCCCAGCCGAGGCCTCGGCAATGACTATAGCCGACCTTATTGCCGGTGATGCGGTGGCCGATCTGGCTGAAACGACCGAGCTTTTTGATATCGATGTGAATCATCTCGCCGGGGGTGGCGCGTTCATAGCGGCGCACCGGCTCGGCCGGCTCCAGATCGCGTACCCGGCTTAATCTCAACCGTCTCAGAACGCGGCTGACGGTTGCCGCCGATACACCGACTTCGGTGGCGATCTGCTTGCCGGTGTAGCGCTGCCGGCGCAACGCCTCAATCACCGCGCACGTGGCAGCCACTGTTTGGCTTGGCGGTGAAAGAGGCCTTGAGGAGCGATCGAGCAATCCATCAACGCCTTCTGCGCGGAACCGGTTGACCCATTTGGCGACCGTCTTCGGCGTCGTGTTGAACTGGGCAGCCGCGTCGGCCTTGCTCAACCCGTCTTCCACCACGCTTCGCACCATTGCCTCTCGACCTTTAGGCGTCAGGGGCGCATTCTTGTGGATGTTCATCTGGTCTCTCCGTCGAAAACTGAAGCTTCGCAACCTCAGCTTCCTCGGTTCAGACCAGATGGACAACCTCCTGAAAGCTCACAGCTAACAAGCCCGGTACACCAGGGAGAGCGCGAAGCAGCCGTTAAAACCATCGCGCAGGGAATGCCGGTTGTTTCGGCTGACCTGTCGTTGCTTGCGTGCGCAAAGTGCACTTTCTTTGCACGCAAGGCTCGCGGGTGCGGCCAGCATCCGGCATTCCCTGCGCCCTCTTTCTCTCGAGGACGCGCTTTCTCTCGCAAGACCCGGGCGCTTTCGCGCCGCGGGAATGCGGAGGCGCGTGTACTTGGCTGTTTGACAATTAAATAGGAAAACAACTCTCGTCATTCCGGGGCGCCGCGTAGCGGCGAGCCCGGAATCCATAACCCAAGGCTGTGGTTATGGATTCCGGGCCTGCGCTTTCAGCGCATCCCGGAATGACGAGGAGGAGAGTTCGGAATGCTGTTCGGTAGCGTCAATTCTGCAGCCGCACGCCCAGCATCACCACGGTCGCATTCGAGCTTGCCAGCGGCACGCTGGACTTGAGGACGTCCTGGCGCAGCGTGCCCTTGATCCAGAGGTTGCGCGTCATCTTGTAGATGAGGTCGCCCTCGATCGAGTAGCTTCTGTCGTTGCGGCCGACGCCTTCATACTCGTAGGTGCCGTAGGTGAACTTGCCGATGCCGGTCAACCAGCGGCGGAAATCATGGTCGACCTCGAAGCTGTAAGTGTGCACGAGCACGCCGGCGCTGTTCGGCAGCGTCGTCTCGGCGATCTGCGTATCCGAATAGAACCTGGCGGTCGTGAGCGGTGTCGCCTTCCAGACCAGCGACGCCGTCGTGAGCAGGCCCTGCAGGCGGTTCAGCCGCGGATCGACATAGCTGCGCTCGGCCCAGCCGACCGCGATTTCGCCGGTCAGGAGCCGCGAGAACTCGAACGCCGTGCCGCCCTTGACGTAACCGCCATTCGAATCGCGCTGGAAGCCGTTGCGGTCGAACGGCAGGTCATGCACGCGCGTGTCGCCCTCGGCCTCGACGAACGGCTTCAGGCCCGGCTTCAGCTCATAGGAGAGGCGGCCGACACCGCCATATTGATTGAAGTTGCGGTCGTCGTTCGTCGTGCTCTCGCCATCGGTCAGCAACGAGTTCTGATAGACGGTGCGGTCGACCGTGCCGCCGGCCGAAACCTGCAGGCGATTGAAGCGCTGGTCGAAGCCGAAGGTGCCGCCGAACGTGGCATAGACCGGATATCTGGCGAGCCCCGCCTGGACGTTCGGGCTACCGGGATTGTCGGTCGCGACGCGCAGACGCGCCTGCGCGGTGAGGTCGAAATCGCGCGTGACGTCGAGCCTTCCGTCGACATGGCCGGTGAAGTCCGGGCGATCGATATTGACCGGCGCCGGGTTCACCTGGCCGCCGTTGATGGTGAGCGGCAGCGTGCCTCCATAACCTGTGAAGGAGCCGCGCAAATCGACGACCAGCGCGTGGCGCTCCCAGTCGGAGACCGCGAGAAATTCCGGCGCCACCACCCAGAACGGCAGGCCGTGCGATTCGAAGGTGCGACCGGGATTGGTGTCATAGCCGCCGGACACCTCCACCGCCGACTTGATCAGGAAGCTGCCGGCGTAATCGCCGACCGCGCCAAACGGATCCTCGTCGATCTTCAAGCGGCGACGCTGCGGCTGGCCGGGCACGATACCGGCCATCGCCGGCGGCAGCGGCTGCCTGTTGGCACTATCCGATGGCGGGACCGACAGGCGCAACTGTCCGGCCGCGTTGAGCGGCGGCGGTTTGGGCGGCGGCGTGCCTGGACCCGCCGGCTTTTTCGGCTTGGCCTGGGCCGGATAATATTTCGGCTGCACCCGTTTGCGATTGAGCGAATCGTAGCCGGCTTCCTTGGCGCCGCTCGCGGCCGGCAGCCCATAGGTCGGCACCTTGCCGACCCGCGATTCTGCCGGCGCGTCCGCCTTGCGCTTCCTCGGATCGGTCGTCGGATCGAACACATTGTTGGGATTGAGCGTCGCGTTGGGATCGAGCACGGCGCTGCCGGTGAGGCCCGAAACCTGGCGCAGCGCCAGATTGGCAGGTGCGACCTGCGTGGTTCGTTTCGGACTGAACAAGTCCGACGTAACCGTCTGGGCTTCCGCCCTGGTTTCGAAGGCAATCAGCAGCAGGCAAGCGAAGGCGGCGCTACCGAGAGGCGCGCACCATCTTCGGCCCCCTGCTGGACCTACCCTCACGATCTCTGAAACCTCAACTAAATCAGATACTTATTAGACAAGTTCCCGTCACCAGCGAAAGCTGCGGACAGCGGAAAAAGTCGTTAATGGAGTTAAAACAATTATGGTTAATGAGCCGTTGAGGACGGTGCCGTTGCGCGTCGCCTCGTTCGCTGGCCCGTGCTAAGCAGGCGGCGGGCAAAGCCCCTCGTCCCGGGAACCCCATGGCAAGCCAACAACCGCTGATGACCGATCCGTCCGGCACCGTGAACGCCGATACCGCCGTTCAATCGGCGCTACGCACGCTCGAGGCCGGAAGCGGCGGCATTGCCGCGATCATGGCCGCGCTGCAGGGGCCGCTCGGAAAGGCGTTTACGGGGGCGGTCGATCTGATCCGGCTGGCCAAGGGCCGTGTCATCGTCACGGGGCTCGGAAAATCGGGCCATGTCGCGCGCAAGGTCGCCGCAACCCTGGCGTCGACGGGTACGCCCGCCTTCTTCGTGCACGCCGCCGAGGCAAGCCACGGCGATCTCGGCATGATCACGGCCGAAGACATCATCATCGCGCTGTCGTGGTCCGGCGAGCAGCCGGAGATGAAGAATCTCGTCAATTACTCGGCGCGCTTTGCGATCCCGATGATCGCAGTGACCTCGAACGCAGAATCCTCTCTTGGCGCGGCGGCCCGCATCGTGCTCGAACTGCCGAAGGTGCGCGAGGCCTGCCCGCACAACCTCGCGCCGACCACCTCGACCTTGATGCAGGCGGCGATCGGCGACGCGCTCGCGATCGCGCTCCTGGAAAGCCGCGGCTTCACGGCGCTGGAATTTGCCAAATTCCATCCCGGCGGCAAGCTCGGCGCGATGCTCAAGCACACCTCCGATCTCATGCACACGGGAGATGCCGTGCCGATCAAGCCGGTCGGCACGCCCATGTCGGACGCGCTGGTCGAGATGTCGGCCAAGGGCTTCGGCTGCGTCGCCATCGTGGACGGCCGCGGCCACCTCGCAGGGATCATCACCGACGGCGACCTGCGCCGCCAGATGCAGCCCGACCTGATGAACCTTCTGGTCGAGGACGTCATGACCAGGAATCCGAAGACCGTGGATCGCCACTCGCTCGCCAGCGAAGCGATCGAGCTGCTCAACTCGGTGAAGATTACGACCCTGGTCGTGACCGATTCGGGCAAGCCGGTCGGGATCATCCACCTGCACGACCTGCTGCGGGCGGGCGTGGCGTAACTCTCTCGACTCGCCATTCCGGAACGCAGCGCGCCAGTTAGGACGGGAACCGCGCCGCCATTTCTTCCAGCGGCAGGCCGAGGCTGTTCGCGAGATAGGACACGGTGCGGTACTGGCCGCACAACATGATGACCTCGAGGATCTTGTCATCGTCGTAATGCGCCGACAGCGCGGCGAACTCGCCGTCGTCCAGCGTCGCGCGCCGGTGCAGCGCGTCGACGGCGGCAATCAGGGCCTGCTCGGCCGCCGACCAGCATGGCGCGTTGGCCGGCTCCCTTACCGTAGCGCGCACCTGTTCCTCGCTTAATTTGGCGGCCGCGGCGAAGATCGCGACATGCACGCCCCACTCATATTCGCAAGCGTTCAGCGCGCAGGTGCGGTCGATGACGATCTCGCGTTCGCGCAGCAAGAGCGGACCGCGGTCGAGCAGGCTGCCAGCCCGGAACTTGTCCCAGGCGCGCGTATGCCCGGCCATCACCCGGAACAGCACGAGCGGCGGCGCACCGCGCATAACGCGGTCGAAATGCTGTTGGATCTCGGGCGCATAGGGCGGCTGAAGCGGGGCGATGCGTGACACGGCGGACTCCTGTGCTACAATATCCGTAGCACTATGCTACATATTTTGTAGCAGTCAAGGAGCCCGGAATGCCAAAACAGGCCTCAGCCATGACAAAACGCCGCGTCCGCGGCTCGCGGACCGGGCGGCCGATCATGGTGCTGCTCGACCTCCTGGGACGGCGCTGGAGCCTGCGCATCCTCTGGGAGCTGCGCCATGGCGCGCTGACCTCGCGCGCGCTGCGGACGGCCTGCGACGAGGCCTCGCCCACTGTCCTCAACGAGCGGCTGAAAGAACTGCGCGAGGCCGGCTTTGTCGAGCTCGGCGACGGCGGCTACAGCCTGACCCCGCTCGGGCAGGAGCTCAACGAGACCTCGCTGCCGCTCTACCATTTCGCGGAACGCTGGAAGGGGCGGTAGTTCACCTCCGTCATTGCGAGGAGCCACTAAGCCGTCGCCACCGTCAGGTTCGCACCATCGACCTGCACCACCTTGACCCGGCTGCCCGCCGGCGCGTCGGGGCCGGCGACGCGCCAGATGGTGTCGTCGATCCGCACCGTGCCCGAGCCGTCGACGATCGGCTTCTCCAGCGTGAAGACGCGGCCGACGAGCGCGGCGGCACGGCGGTTGAGGAAGGCGTTGCTTGCGCCGACCCTGCCGCGGCTTCGCGCAAGCTTCAGCCACACCGGCACGGCGGCGAGCGCGAACACCGCAAACATCAGGAGCTGCGCCTGCCAGGATGGATGGACGGCAAAAGAAAGCAGCCCGACCAATATCGCGGCGAGCCCGAACCAGAACAGGAAGACACCCGGTGCCGCCAATTCCAGCGCCATCAGGATGAAGCCGAAGATCAGCCAGTTCCAGGTGCCCAACGTCGAAAACATCTCGGCCATGACACGACCTCTATGAAAGCCTGGTTACCGCGGCGTCGCCGGCGGCGGCGTGGGACCGGCCGGCGGCACCGACGAATTGCGGCGCGCCGCGGTCTGCGCCGACGCCGCGCTCTCACCAAAAGTAGCCTTCGCGATCTCGCCGATACCGGCCAGCGAGCCGAGCAGGCTCATCGCCTCCATCGGCAACATGATGATCTTCTGGTTCGGCGCATCGGCAAACTGGCCGAATGCCTTGATATATTTGTCGGCGATGAAGTAGTTGAGCGAGGCCACGTCCCCCTTCGCGATCGCGTCCGACACCATCTGTGTCGCCTTGGCTTCGGCCTCGGCCGAGCGCTCGCGCGCTTCGGCATCACGGAAAGCGGCCTCGCGGCGGCCTTCGGCCTGCAGGATCTGGCCCTGCTTGGCGCCTTCGGCGCGCAGGATCTCCGATTGACGCTGGCCTTCCGCCTGAAGAATGTCGGCGCGCTTGACGCGCTCGGCCTTCATCTGGCGGCCCATTGCCTCGACGAGGTCGGCAGGCGGCACGATGTCCTTGATCTCGATGCGGTTCACCTTGAGGCCCCAGGGCGAGACGGCGGCATCGACCACGCGCAAAAGACGCTCGTTGATCTCGTCGCGATGCGACAGCACCTGGTCGAGATCCATCGCACCCATCACCGAGCGGATATTGGTCATGGTCAGCACGATGATCGCCTGGTTGAGATTGGCGACCTCATAGCTTGCCTTGGCGGCGTCGAACACCTGGAAGAAAGCGACGCCGTCAACCGTGACCGTGGCGTTGTCCTTGGTGATCACCTCCTGCTCGGGAATGTTGATCACCTGCTCCATCATGTTCATCTTGCGGCCAACGCGATCGAAGAAGGGAACGATGATGTTGAGCCCGGGCTCAAGCGTGTGGGTGTATTTGCCGAACCGCTCGATGGTCCAGTCAAAACCTTGCGGCACCGTCTTGATGCCGGAGAACAAGGTGAAGATGACGAGAAGAACCAGAACGATCGCGAAAACGTCAAAGCCGGACATATTCCCTCCAAAAGCGCGACAACGCGGGGACGCAACAAGGCCCCGCCAGAAATGGCTCGCGGCCGCCGTCTGTTATATGTCTCGCCGGCGCTCACGCCGGTTCACCCGGCTGTCGTTGCGACCATTAGGTAGGTATGCCGCCTCAAAGCTGCCAGATGTGCGGCACTGCAGCGTATTAATTCGCCTGTCGTCATGGCCGGGCATAGCCGTCAAGGACGGCGTCGCTTCCGCTCGCCATAGCCGTCCGAAGGACGGCGTCGCTTCCGCTCGCCTATGGTCCCGGCCATCCACGTCTTGCTTCACCTCGTATCAAGGAAGACGTGGATGGCCGGCACAAGGCCGGGCATGACGAAAGTGATGCCTGATCCAGACTCGATCAAATCCAGCCCTGCAGCTCGCGCAGCACGAGCTGGGTGATGACGTTCATGCCGGCGTCGCCGTCGTTCAGACAGGGGATTGCGGAAAATTCCTCACCACCATGGTGCCGGAATATCGCGGCGTTCTCCTGCGCGATCTCTTCCAGCGTCTCGAGGCAATCGGCCGCGAAACCCGGCATCACGACCGCGATGCGTTTCACGCCATCCTTCGCGAGCTGCTCGATGGTCTTGTCGGTATAGGGCTGCAGCCACTCGGCATTGCCGAAGCGCGACTGGAAGGTAAGAAGCAATTTCGACGCATCGAGCCCCAGACGTTCGAGATCAAGACGGCTACGCAAGGCCTCCACCGTCGCGACGCACTGCGCGGAATAGGGATCGCCCTTGTCGACATACTCCTTCGGCATGCCGTGGAACGATGCCAGGATCAATTCCGGCTTGAACGGCAGCGATGCCAGATGCGCGTCGATCGAGCCGGCCAGCGCCTCGATATAGTCGGGTGCATCGTAATAGGGCGGCGTCACCCGCACCGTCGGCTGCGCGCGCAGCGAAGTCAGCACGCGGAACGCCTCATCGCAGACGGTCGCCGATGTCGCCGCCGAATATTGCGGATAGAGCGGCACCACCAGGATCCGCTCGCAATGGCGCGCCATCAGCGAGTCGATGCCGGCCTTGATCGACGGGTTGCCGTAACGCATCGCCCATTCCACCTCGACATGATCGTGGCCTGCGATGGCGCGCGCGAGCTTTTCCGCCTGCGCGCGGGTGATGGTCTTCAGCGGCGATTCATCCCGCTCCCTGTTCCAGATCTTCCGGTAGTCGCGTGCCTTGGTGCGCGGCCGCGTGCGCAGGATGATGCCGTTGAGAATCAGCTTCCAGAGCAGCCCCTGGTCCTCGATCACCCGCGGATCGGACAGGAATTCCCTGAGATAGACCCGGACGCCCCTGGCATCGGCGGTGTCGGGCGTGCCGAGATTGACCAGCAGCACGCCGACATGCCGCAGTCTTGCCGCCGATGCCGGTTTTGCGCTCTCAATGGGAATGGCAGAGGTCATGGGGCTGGATTCGCGCGAGGCGTCATCCTTGTCAAGCAGGCCCGCGGTTCGATAGTGTTCCAGCCAAAGCGCGGATCAGGCTGGAGTGAGATGACATTTCTTCGAATCGTCATCCTACTCCAGCTCTTTGTTCGAGCATGACCTTTTCGGAAAACCGCTGCGCACTTTTCCGGATCATGCTCTATTCCGTGCCCAGGGAGCACGCATGACGATCGCCGACTACTGCATTTTCGGATGTGTGGCGCTCTATCTCCTGACTATCGTTCCCGTCAAATGGGTCGGGTTTCGCCAATTTGACAATTCAAGGCCCCGCGACCCCGCCTTCTACCAGGACGCCATCCGCGCCCGCGCGCTCGGCGCGCACCAGAACGGCATCGAGGCCTTTCCGTTCTTCGCCGCCGCCGTGCTGCTGGCCGAATTCCGTGGCGCGCCGCAGAACCTGATCAATGAACTGGCGGTATTGTTTCTGATCGTCCGCATCGCCTATGTCCTGACCTATATCGGCAACCGCCCGAGGCTGCGCTCGATCCTCTGGAATATCGGCTTCACCATCAATATCGTCATCTTCTTCCTGCCCGTGATCCGGCAGTGGCTGCCGGGGTAGCCTCTTCGTCATTCTGGGACGCCGCAAGGCGGCGGGCTATGATGTGCAATTGCACATCAGAGAATCCATACCCACAGACGGGAATTGGCTGACTCGCTGATCGACAACATCAAAGCGATGATCGCCTGGGGTTTTGGATTCCGGGCTCATCGCTTCGCGATGCCCAGGAATGACGAAAAATAAAGTGATCCGCTCGCCGCGAGGACACAACTCCACCTTCCCGCGGCTCATGAAGCCCGAGCTTTGAACAACCTTTTCCCCCGAAAGTGGGAGCAGTCCCGCTTCCAACGTCCGTGACGATCGCGATACGCCCCTCATGCGGAGGCGGGATGAGTGGAGGATAAGGGCGATTCGCATTTCTGGAAAAGCGAAATATTTTCGATGAAGGCCTTGAAGGTCCGCAACCGATTGAACCGGCTCGCAAAAAGAATTTTTTCGCACAACGATTTTGCGAAGCGGCCGTGCCGTGTCCTTTCATCCCCTGCGAATACTGGCAGCCAACAGCTACCTTGCGAAGCCAGGGAACACCGGCAGCTTTTCGACGTCGCGCGCATCGTGCTGGATGATGAGCATCGCCTTCTGCCTCTTGTCGTAAGCGCCTGCTCAACTGCCTCGGCCGATACGCTGCCCCTCACCCACGCGCGTCAGTGCGATGTGCAAGCTCGCGGGTGGCTGCGGAAAAGTGGCACGGGCTCCCCGGTAGCGTTCCCACATTGCCTTCCCGTCCAGGTCTTCCATCAGCTCATGGCCAACGGACGCGAGATCGCAGGCAATCTCATTGGGATCAAACCCCGACACATAAGGTTCGCCGATTGCCGCCACCACCCTGGCATTCTCGCTGTGGGGCGACCGCGATCTGCCCTGGCCGAATTCGATTTGATCGACATAGGTGAATACAAGCTCGCTCCCTCTCGCACCGGTGGTCGCTACCGAACGCAGGGTTGCCAGATTGGCTTCCCGCGTCAGGTACACCGTGACGCCGAGCCACGAGAAGAATGCTGCCTCGTCCATCCGAAACGAAGAGCGAGCCAAAACCGTCGCCAGATCCTCCCTTGCGAGATCGGCAGCGATGAAATGCACGGACGGCGGAAGTGAGATGCCGCATTCCTTGATGCGTTGAATCTTCATGGTTTGCGTCGCCGGATGATCTATCTCGAAGATTGCCAGCGCGTCGGAAAAAGCGGGACGACGAAGCGCGAAGCTGTCAAAGCCGGCGCCGATCAGGACATATTGGCGGATGCCCCTCTGTGTCGCCTGGCGCAGCGCATCCTCCGCGTAGCGGGAGCGGATAACGACTCCAGAGAAGGAGGCGTTGGACCGCAGATACTCGTCGAGGACTGAATCCGGTGCCCGCAGGGCGCGGGCTCGTGCGTCCGGATCCATACGGCCCAAAATTCTCCGGGTCATTCCTTCGCGTTCGGATTCGGGAACGAGTCGATCCCCCCAGGGGTCATCCAGCAGCGGAGAAGGGTCAGACCGCGAATGCAGCGCTCTCATAAGAGACGTCACCAATGCTGTACGGCTGGGTAATGAATCCACCCTCGATCCTCCCTCGATCCTCCCTTGCACGGCTCGTCTCTGCCGCAGACCGGGTTACGACGGCACGTCGTCAACGATTGATGACGTGCGGAGTGGAGACTAACTTGAAAACAAGGCCTGTGCAGTCGTGTTTTTTTTGGGGCCCACAGCCGATCTTTCAGTCTCGCCCGCGACGGGCGGCCGCGCCTTGAGGTCAGGCCATTTCAACCGCTTGATCTGGATCAAGGGTGCAATCCGGAAATCTCATATCCCAAATCCGCAACTATCAACCATTGGAGAGGACGATCTCGTGAAAAAGATGAGCATGTTTGGAGCAGTTCTGGTGGGAGCCGCGATATTGTGTGCCACCCCGATTTCGGTTCAGTGGTCGCAAGAGAAGGGCTTGTCGGTATCGTCCGACAATGCTTACGCCCGGGTCGGACGACCGTTGACTGCAACGAGCGTCGCCGGCGTTGCGCGGAGGACGGGACGACGGGCAGTGCGCCGCTGCGCGGCGGGCGTTACCTGCTACTAGGGGAAGCGAGCCGCGCGGCGAAGCGCCGCCTCATGCTTCGTTGATCGCCGCCATGATCCGCTCACGTGTCAGCGGCAGGTCCCGGACGCGAATACCTATTGCGTCGAACACGGCATTGGCGATTGCGGCGGCTGTCGGGCCCGCAACCGCTTCGCCGACGCCAAGTGACGGCAGATCCGGCCGGTCAATGATGATCGTCTCGATCGGCGGCGCCTCTTTGAAGCGCAGAATCGGGTAGTCGTCCCAGGTTCGTGTCGTGATCCGTGACCGGTCAAAGCGAACCTGCTCCTTCAAAACCCAGCTCGCTGCCTGCACGATACCGCCCTCGACCTGATTGGTAACGCCATCCGGATTGATGGTGCGCCCGCAATCGACGGCGGCAACCACTCTCACGATCCTGACGGTCTCACCGACATCAACCTCGACCACGACCGCCGCATAGCTGGCCTCGTTGCTGTATCGGGCAAATCCGAGGCCCATGCCGCGCGAGCCGTCGCGCTGGCGCTTCGAAGCAAAGCCCGACCGCTCGCGCGCCGCCTTCAGGACGGCAATCGCCCGGTCATCGGAGAGATGGTTCAGCCGCAACTCAACCGGATCGGCGCCGGCGGAATGAGCAAGCTCGTCCATGAAGGACTCGATTGCGAACGCGTTGATGAAGCCGCCGATGGCGCGCAACGTTCCCGTGCGCACCGGCAAACGATCGAGAAGGTGATGGACCACTTTCTGGTTCGCCAAGTCGTAGATTGGCACGGCGTTGCGCTGGCTCGCCGCCTTGCCCCCGGGCAGGGCATCGACGCCGGGCGGCTGCGCGAACGGCGGATCGATGTGCCATGCAGCCAGCAGGGACGGGCTCTGCTGCAGCCCGGGCCGTGCGATGTGTGGATTGCTCCACATCTCATGGCGCCAATCGGCGATGCGTCCCGATCCGTCGACCGAGCCCGACATCGCCACGACCATGGCCGGACCATAGGGCGACCAGGCGAGTTCGTCCTCATGCGACCATTGCAACCGGACGGGTCGTCCTTCCACCGCACGCGCGAGCAACACGGCGTCGAGCGCTGCGTCATCGGCGCCGTTGTGGCCATAACACCCGGCCCCCTGCACGTGATGAACCGTGATCGCATCGGGCGCGATGCCAAGGGTTGTCGCGATGTCCTTTCGGGTCGGGTAGATCGACTGGCTCTGGCTCCAGATCTCGATCGCTCCGCCTTGCGCGCAGGCAACGGCACAGGACGGGCCGATGGAGGCATGCGCCAGGAACGGCCGCGAATAGGTAGCGCTCAGCCCGCTAGCACCGGCTTCCGGCGCGACGCCCTTCTCGCTCAGGACCATCGCCTTCGCCGGAAGCGATTGCAGGTACGCAGCCAGGCCGTTCACGTCGGGCAAGTCGGCGGCTTCATGCCAACGCGCGTGCTTTGCGAGAGCCGCGATCGCGGCAACGGCCTGTTCTTCGCGCTCGGCGACCACGCCCACGAAGCGCCCGTTGCGCACGACAGCCACGACGCCTGGCATCGTCTCGACGTGCGCACCCTGGAGGTCCAGAAGGGTGGCGCGGTATGATGGCGGCCGCAGAACGCGGCCATGCAGCATGCCGGGCAGCTCGAGGTCGTGCACATAGACATCCGCCCCGATCACCTTTCCCGGCAGGTCGATCCGCGGCAGGGGTTTTCCGACCAGCGTCAGCTGGTCCGCGCGCTTGGGGGCAGCCCGACCGTCCGCGTCCCTGGCGAGGTCGACCTCGCCGCTCAGCTCCCAATAGGTCGTGCTCTCGTTGCTTGCGCGCCGGTGAATGGTCCCGTCGCGAACAAGGAGCTCATCGACGCCGGTGCCGAGCCGGCGCGCTGCTGCTTCGAGGAAAACACTGCGCACCTCGGCACAGGCCTGTTGCAGCGCGCTGCCACTCTCGGCGGTCGATCTGCTGCCAGCCGTGACGCCCTCGTTGGGACTGCGGACCGTGTCGGCGGGGATCATGCGAATGCGCGTGTAGTCGACGTCCAGCTCTTCTGCCGCGATCTGGGCGAGCGTCGAGATGATTCCCTGCCCGATCTCGACCTTGCCTGTTCGAATCTCGACGACGCCGTCTGGCCTGACCGCAACCCAACGATCGAGACTGATGTTGCGCGCGAGACTTGGGGGAAGCGAAGCGGTGCTCATGTTCAGCGGCCTCTCGCCTTGCTCATCTTCTGGCTCGCCCGACGGATCGCGCGCAGGATGCGATCGTAGGAACCGCAGCGACAAAGATGAATGTCGAGCCCCGTTCGGATCTCTGCGTCCGTCGGCGCAGGATTGCGGTCGAGCAGGGCCGCCGCACCCATGATGATGCCGGTCAGGCAGTAGCCGCATTGACCCGCCTGCTCCTCGATAAGGGCCTCCTGCAAGGGATGCAGCGCCGTACCACCCCCGAGCCCTTCGATTGTCGTGACGGTTCTGGCTTCAGCGGCCGACACCGGCGTGTTGCAGGATTGAACGCTGCGTCCATCCAGCAGAACCGTGCAGCATCCGCACAGGCCCTGTCCGCAACCGAACCGGGTCCCCTTCAGCTTGAGGTCATTGCGCAAGACGTAGATGAGCGGGGTATTTTCCTCGGCTGCGACGGTCCGCCGTACGCCGTTGATGTTGAACTCGATGGCCTTCGTCAAGGATTGGCTCCCCCACTGTCCTGCAAGCAACTCACGAGCTGTACGTTACCAGACTTCGGCGGGCGATGCGCGGCCGTGGCGAGGATACGAGTCCACAACCTCGCGGCCCATCAAGCCCGAGCTTTGAACAGCCTCTTCCCCCGTAAGAGGGAGCAGGGAATGCCGGGTGCGCGCTGCACCCGCGGTCTCGCGCGCAAAAGTAAAGTTAAGAAACGCGCACGAGCATACAGGTTCAGCGGAGGCAATCCGGCATTCCCTGCGCAATGGTTTTACGGCTTATACGTGCTCTCCCCGGCGTGCCGGGCTCTTTAGCCGCCGTCGCCTTGCGGATCTCACCGCAAGACTTGATTCCAGCGTCGGGGAATCAGGACCACACGATTTCGCCGTCCGCCGGAGTGCGTTCGTCGGCGCGCAAGCGCGCTGAGCATCCCGAGCGTCCACCGCATCCCGCTTCCAACGTCCGTGACGATCGCGATACGCCCCTCGTGCGGAGGCGGGATGAGCGGAGGATAAGGGTGATTCGCATTTCTGAAAAAGAGAAATATTTTCAATGAGGACCTTGAACGTCCGAAACTGATTGAATCGGCTCGTGAAATTGATTTTCCCACGCAACGAATTTTTACGAATCGTTTGCCACCGGCGGCCGTCTTAGATGCCCGTTCGTTGTTATCGACCCGGATCCATGGGCAAGGTAATCACCGCGCTATTTAAGGAGAATGTACATCTCCAATCTCAGCGGATAGCCGACGGAAGACATTTAACCACATGAAATGGCCTCATATTTCCAATTTGACATTGTCGATATTTAATAATATATTTTTGACATTGGAGAATGACCATGAGTGACGGCCCTTATCGCAGCCTGCCGATGCGGCATGCCTGCAAGCGCCTCGCTAAGCGAGCACAGCAGAGCGCGTTCGACCCGAACGATGTGATGGAAGCTGTGTGCCCGGCGCTGGAAGCGCATTGGGCGGGAGAGGTTTCACAAGGGCTAATGAAGCGGCTGCGAGACATTTGCGAGAATCGCCAGCCTTCGTTCTTGGAACATGATCAGCGGACTGCATTTGACGCCGCCCGCCGTGAGACCGTGGGAGGCGGGGCGTTGGGCAGTGTGCTCGTGGACTGCATCGAGCAGGCGCTTGCGGAGGGGAAGACCGGCGAAGATGCGCTGAAGGCGGGAGCGCACAATGCCTTGCTTGATCGGTCGGTGCGGGACGCCAGAACCATTGAAGAGCACTATCAGAGAGAAGGAAGCCCGCGGAGTGCATCTCGGGTCCATGGACGAATACTCGAGGCAATATCTCGAGCACCGATTGAACAGTTGGCAGCGCAAGTGGTAACGCGAGGCGCCTCCTCCAACCGCTCACCCGCGAAACATGGCGGGATAGACGAAGGAGCGCCCCTGCCATGATCGACGCGCTTCAGTCAGCTTCAGCGCGAACTGCACGCGTGGCCGTTCTTGAGAAGGGCCAACGCGTCACGGCGGCATGGACTCCCTGCAAGATTGGCGAGCACGTCACCTTCACGACGGAGCGCCTGGAGTCGTACTGCCTCGCATCGTGGAGGCCGCTCGCATTCGATGCGTTGCTTCTCGCGGCGGCGGTGGAATATTGCGACCGCCTTCTTCGGCGGCCTGCGCTCGGCTGGGGTCGCACGATTGAGCTAAGGCTCCCGGTGCACGATCTACGACGCTGGAATTCATCAGCGGTCAAGGCGGCACTACACGATGCGCTAGATTTTCTTACTGGAGACCGCTGGCATATTCATTTCGTCGCGCGGAACACGCCGGAAGTCGCGCCGCGTCAGGCGCACCTCGACCTGCCACGGGGAGTGATTTCGGTAATACCATTTAGCGACGGCATGGATTCGAGGGCCGTGGCTGGCATCGAGGGACGACGATTAGGTGATCGGCTCATTAGGGTTCGGCTTGGCACGAAGATCACCGACCGGCCTACGCGGGGCAGCAAGAACCAACCGTTTACGTCTGTTCCGTACCGGGTTGTAACTGGTCGGCAAGCCGATGAAGCCAGCGCACGATCTCGCGGGTTCAAGTTCGCAATTGTGAGTGGTGTAGCCGCCTATCTGGTGAGCGCGGAAGAAATTATCGTCCCGGAAAGCGGGCAAGGCGCTCTTGGTCCGGCACTAGTGCCGGTTGGTCACGGTTATGAAGATTACCGTAATCATCCCCTCTATATGGACCGAATGGCGGTATTTCTTACTGCATTGTTCGGACGGAAGATCACGTTCAGGTTTCCGCGACTGTGGTCTACAAAGGGACAGACGCTTGGCGAGTACGCGCGCGGCAACGATGTGTCGGAGTGTCTTGGTGCGCGCTCGTGTTGGCAGCAAAGTCGACATGTATCGGTTGATGGTCATCGCAGACAATGTGGAATCTGTGCTGCCTGCATGCTTCGTAGACTGAGCGTTCATGCTGCGGGAGTTGAGGAACTGGCAGAGACATATCTCTGGGAGCACTTGGCGGCTCGAGAGTTTGAATCAGGTGCCGCTCGCGGATTCAATAAGATTACTCCTGCCTTGCGTGAATATGCGATTGCGGGTGTGCTGCATTTGGATCATTTGGCGGCGCTGCGGACCTCTCCGGTGCATGCCCCTGCACTCAAACGGCATGCTTACCAGCTTGCCCAATCGCAAGGCTTGACCCTGCCCGAAGCAGAGTTTCGGCTGCATTTGATGTTGTCGACTCATGCGCAGGAATGGAAAAACTTCCTGACTGAACTCGGACCAGACTCTTTTGTGACTAAGTGGACTGGCTTTGCCCATGAACACGCTGCTTGAACAAGCCCCCGCTGCCGAAATCGGCGAACGACTCCGCCTTGCTCGCGAAGCGGCAAACTTGCGGCAAGCGCAAGCGGCCGACACCGTGGGTTTGGCGCGAACGACGGTCGTAGCGATCGAGCAAGGTCAACGGCGTGTCAGCATGGACGAACTGCGTCGCTTCGCGAAGGCATATGCCACGTCCATCAATGCGTTACTCCGGCACGAAGCCGTTCATGTCGACTTGACGCCCAAGTTCCGAAAGCTGATCGACGAACGGGATGATCCTGGACATGCCGCCGCGCATCTGCTCGCCGATTTGGCACGAGCCGAACTTGAGCTGGAAAATCTTCTTGGCGTTCAGCGTACTCGAAATTATCCGCCTGAGCGGCCCATATTGCCGGGAAACGTTGTTGTTCAGGCTGAGCAGGATGCCCTGGAGTTGCGGCAGCGCCTTGGGTTGGGCCTCATGCCAATTACCGACATCATCACGGTTCTGGAAATGGAGATGGGCGTTCGAGTTTACGTGCGCCGCCTGAATCCGCATATTTCTGGCCTGTTTGCGTATGACGAGAAGCTCGGCGCATGCATCCTATTGAATGCAAGTCATCCACGTGACCGGCGCTCGTTGACGGCGGCGCACGAACTTGGGCATCTTCTTTCTACTCGACGAGATGCGGATGTTCTGGATGACCAATCGCCAGAGCGATCCCCTGAAGAGCGCTATTGTAATGCATTCGCCCGCAATCTCCTTATGCCCGCGCGAAGCATAATGCAGAAATTCAAGGAGATCACCGCAGGTGCGTCGCGCCTCACGCGCAGGCATGTCATCGTGCTTGCACACATGTTTGGCGTATCGCGCGAAGCCCTCGTGCGCAGGCTCGAGGAACTCAGGCTAGCTAAGTCGGGCACGTGGGATTGGTTCGAGGAAAACGGTGGAATAACGGACGATCAGGGACGGCAAGTCTTGGGTGACCTCGTGCGTGCTGACGCGCGCAAAGCTGAAGCCGAACGTCCGACTACCCTGCGGCTCAATATGCTAGCAGCCGAAGCATGGCGGCAAGGGCTACTCAGTGAAGGACAGCTTATCCGGCTCCTGAAACTCGGCCGCGTTGAGCTTCGCGAACTGCTGGACGCATCAGAAGCGGAAGGGAGCGCGGCCGATGAGGCCCCTGTCTTGCCTTTCTGAAGACAACAGCGAGATTGCACTCGATGCGAGCACGGCGATCAATTTGAACGCAACGGGCCGTGCGGTGGATATCTTGTCCTGCTTTGGTGCACGCGTTGTCGTGCTTGATGTCGTCATCGGCGAGCTTGAAGATGGGATACCAAAGGGACGTCGCGACGCCGAAATGACGAGGCGACTGGCTGAACTCGGCCTACTTCGAGTCGTATCCCTCACGGCGGTTGGTTGGAAATGCTTCGAGGACCTCGTGGTCGGCAGTGCTGCAGCAACTCTGGACGACGGTGAGGCGGCCACGATCGCTTATGCCGTGGAGACCGGCGCGTTCGCGGTGATTGATGAACGAAAAGCAAACCGAATTTGCGCAGAACGGTACAGAGAGGTGTCCCTCGCGGCGACGGTCGATCTTTTGGCTTATCAGGCTGTCGAACGACTGCTCGGAAAATCTGCCCTGTCCGACGCCGTTTTCGGAGCTCTATCGGCAGCGCGCATGCGGGTTATGCCGCATCATCTCGATTGGGTTGTCAATTTGATTGGAGAGGAACGAGCTTCGCGGTGCGCGAGTCTTCCTAATTTCGTACGAGGCGCTTCGAAGAAGCCGCTTAGGTGATTTCCCAGACATCACTTCAACTCGTCGGCTTCCATCTGTGCTAGTTCGCATTCGCAAAATCAGTTTTTCCGCGCAATGATTCTGCGCGCCCCTCGTTCGCCAGAACTCACTCGAGCCAACGTCGGACCGCGGCTTTCAGGAAGGCGGCGTCCTCCGGATTTGCTGCCGGATTGCCCGAGCGGTGACCCCAGATGCTCGGGATCGGCAACAATTCGCCATGCGCGAGATGCGCCATTTCCGACGCATGATCGGCAACACGGAAATAAAGATCGGTTTGCCCGGGCAACAACAGGACGCGCGCCTTGATCGCTTTCAGGGCGCGCACCAGGTCACGTCCATAGAGCGGGTTGTCGCTGATATCGCCATGATACCACGTGACGAGCTGGGCATAGCAATTGGCGGCGCGCCGGCGCGCGAAGGATGCTTCCCAGTCATTCCGGAGATAGGTTTCGAGATCCGGTGCGCCCAGCGCCGAAAGATGCAATTTTTCCCGATAGAAATCCTGGCTCAATGCCCAGCCCGCATAGATGTGGCCGATGGCGCGGAGTGTCGCGCGCGGTTCTGCGGAAAACCGTCCATGGCCGAGATGTTCGTGCGCCGCCTCGAAGGTGCGCAGCAGGCCCGAAAGGAACACCTTGTTGTGCTCGGCGGTGCGCGCGCTGCCGCACACCACGATGATGCGCTCGACGGCATCGGGAAACGCCGCGGCCCAATGATAGGCCTGCTGCGCGCCCATCGAGAAGCCATACACCGCATGAAGCCGCGAAATCCCGAATTGCTCGCCCAGCAGGCGGTGCTGCGCCTGCACGCTGTCCCAAGAGGTCACAACCTTCGGATAGCCGGGTGTGTCCGCGGCCCCGGAAGACAGGCCGTTGGAGAACATGTTCGGAATGACGATGAACCAGCGCCCCGGATCGAGAATCCTGTCAGGCCCGATCAACCACTCCATGTCCTCATGTTTCGCACCATAGCTGCATGGATAAAGCACGACGTTGTCGCGATCCGGCGCCAGCGTTCCGTGCGTCTTCCATACCAGCCGCGCGTCGCGGATGACCTCGCCCGACTGCACCTGAAAGTCGCCGAGGCGAAACTCGCCACTGTTTTGGGGCCAATCCATCGACCGTGAACCTTTTTCGTTATTGTTAGCGCTTCTTTCAGAAGCTCCCGCCGAGCAGCTTTCCATAGCCCTTGATTTGCTGGCGAATGCCGGCCGTGCGGAGCGCGTTCCACATCATCGCTGACGCAGCCGAGATGACAGGCTTGCCGGTGTCATCTTCCAATGGCTGCAGCGCGTCGAGGGTCGGCATGCCAACGCCGGAGAGGAAGATGGCTTCGGCCTCCGGATGATCGACCTGTCGGGCGATCGCGTAGGCGCGCTCGCTGCTTTCCTCATAGATATTCCGAACATTGCTGAGATGCCCGGAGCTCACGACGGATATTCCGCATTTCTCGAGATGAAGCTTGCCCTGAGCGGTCATCTCCGCCGAGTAGGGCGTGGCATAGGCAATGCGCCGAACGCCCAGCGCGCTGAACGCGGCAAGTGTACTGCCAAAAGCCGTTATGAACCGCGCCTTGCTGATCGCTTCCATGTCGGCGACAAGCGCCGCCTCCCGGCCTTCGCCGAGCGTGTAACTCGTCGCCGTATGCGCCATCACGATCACGCTGGGCGAGACCATGGCCAGCAGCCGCACGCAAGCCGGGATGCTCTCGAGCTGGCTCCTGTTTCGTTCTTCCTGACCGGAATGCGTACCAGCCGGCCCCTCGGCATGCATGCGCGTGAAGTGCAAGGACACGCCCGGCGGCGTCAGTTGGGCCATTTCCGGCTCGACCGTCGGATTGCCGGGAGGCACCAGGAATCCGATCCGCGTCCGCCATCCCATCATGATGTTGTTCCGTTCATTTGCCTGCTCCCGGCGCCTCGGCTGCGCGACCGCCCAAGTCCATAGGGCGGATTAGCGCAGCGTAATCCGCCGTGACGCTGCGATGCAACTCTCGCATGTGTTATGCTGCGTCATGCCGAATTATCGTCGCGCGTTCATCCCCGGCGGATGCTGGTTTTTCACGGTTAACCTTCTCGACCGGCGTCAGACCCTGCTGGTCGATCATATTGCGGATTTGCGGGAGGGTCGCCGCGACGCGACAAGCCCATGGCTTCGAGATCGGCGCGTTCGTCGTGCTGCCCGATCACCTGCACGCGATATGGACGCTGCCGCCGGACGACAGCAATTTCTCGACGCGATGGCGGCTGATCAAGAGCCGCTTTGCGAAGGCGCTGCCGAAGGAGGAGCGCCGCAGCGCCGTTCGTATCGCGCGCAATGAACGCGGCATATGGCAACACCGCTTCTGGGAACATCTGATCCGCGACGAAGCCGACTACGCGCGCCATGTCGAATACTGCTACATCAATCCGCTCAAACATGGTCTCGTTGCACGTGTGCGCGATTGGCCGCATTCCTCTTTCTATCCTTTCCAGCACAGTGGGATCCGAAGCTTGGAATTCACGTGACTTGAAGTCGC